>Ga0255055_10000970_pt1 | contig 21872 bp, 30 predicted proteins | sample JV7_2_27_MG_FD_188633 | JGI IMG/M metagenome (GOLD analysis project Ga0255055, IMG submission 188633) | Seawater microbial communities from Jervis Inlet, British Columbia, Canada - JV7_2_27 | ecosystem: Environmental > Aquatic > Marine > Inlet | place: Canada: British Columbia | collected...
GACCTGAGTGGTGCCGACCTGAGTGGTGCCAACCTGAGATATGCCGACCTGAGTGGTGCCAACCTGAGTGGTGCCAACCTGAGTGGTGCCAACCTGAGACATGCCGACCTGAGATATGCCGACCTGAGTGGTGCCAACCTGAGTGGTGCCAACCTGAGACATGCCAACCTGAGATATGCCGACCTGAGTGGTGCGAAAAATATATTAGATGAAATTGAATTTTTGTCGGACATGGAAAGATGTAAGGAGGGCATAATTGCCTATAAGACTTTTGGGGAAAATTATAGTTTACCCCAAGATTGGAAAATTAAAGAAGGTTCAGTATTAACGGAAGTTGTGCATCCCGATAGGTGTTTAGACTGTGCTTGTGGAATAAATGTAGCTAAAAAATCTTGGTTTAAAACCCAAAAGAAATTATGGAAAGTTCTTATTCGATGGGAATGGTTGCCGTCGGTCGTTGTCCCCTATAATACTGACGGGAAATTCCGGTGTGGTAGAATAGAATTATTGAAGGAGGAAGACCGTGAGTGAGAAATTAAAACGTTTCAACGAAATACTTGAGCCTACTGAATTTCAATGTAAGAATTGTAAAAGTTATGAGGTGAAATTTATAAGATGTGAGAATATACCCGATGATGGTTTTGAGAAGATAGATTATGAATGCAAAATATGCGGTGCAACGGTTGTTGTGAGACTTCCGCATTCACGTATTTACAAGGAGTCCCAATGAACACTGAAATAAAATGGTGTTGTCCGTATTGTGGGGATAAAAAGACAATGAATATTAGTGAACCATTCAAATTTAATATGGAATGTAAGAAGTGTAAAAATAAATACTTGGTTGATATTCATTTTTCGGTCACTATTACTCGTGATGATACAAAATTTCCACTAAAACCAAAAGGCGGTAAATAAATGAACGATAAAGAAATAAAACGGCTGGAATCAGCGTATTTGATATTGATAAATTACCAGAAGGTGGTGAATGATGGCTAAATATAAAATACCTCATAAAATAATATGGTTGCAATGTCACCACGAAGATTGTGATGGTGGTGATTGTAAATGTTTTGATGAAATTGATGAAGCGACTTGGTGTCAAGATAATATTAACAGCAAGGCAGATATTGAATACATCAATAAAGATGAATATGACCAACTCCGCATCCAAGTATCTGAGCTGACAAAGGAACGGGACAACTGGCACATGAAATTTGATGATGTAAATGATAGGTTTGCTGAAACAGTTATTGAACGGGATAAGTTGAAAATTATTAAAACATCAAATGAAATATCAATTTCTGGATATAAGCAAGAAATGTTTAAACAAATGAATATGGCATCCGAAGCGGTGGAGTTGTTGGGGAAAGGATTTTCTAATTCTGAGGCTGAAGCTCAGCATAGTCGCAGTGACTTGCCTTCTGGTCGGTTGATAGTAAATAAAAAAACCGTAAAAGAAATTAACGCCTTCCTCGCCGAGCACAAGGAGGCATCGGATGCCACTAACGAAGACAAAGATTGAGTGGACGGAGTATTCGTGGAACGTGGTTACCGGATGTTCCCCCGTTTCTGACGGATGTGATAATTGCTATGCTAATCTAATGGCAAGCCGATTCCCGGAGCAGTTCAATGATTTCAAGGTAACCGAGCGTCCAGACAGACTTGACCAACCAATGAAACTGAAAAAGCCATCAAAGATATTTGTCTGTTCTATGGGGGATTTGTTTCATCCTGACGTGACCGACGAGTTTCTCGAACAAGTCGAATATATAATTAAGAAGTGTCCACAACATGTTTTCCAGATATTAACGAAACGTCCAAATTTGATACATGATTATTTTAAAGAACTAAACAATGTTTGGCTCGGCGTCTCAGTGGAAAACCAAAAGACTGCCGATGAACGGATTCCCATGCTGCTTGATACTCCAGCAGCTCTCCGGTTTGTATCTCTTGAGCCGTTGTTGGGGGAAATTGAGTTGTATGGTGTAATCCCTATTCTTGATTCTGATGTTATAGAACCATCGCTCGATTGGGTTATCGTCGGCTGTGAGACCGGACATAAAAGCAAACGCCGACCCTGTAAAATAGAATGGGTGCGAAGTATTGTTGACCAGTGTCAAAACGCTCAAGTTCCCGTATTCGTCAAACAACTCGACATAGATGGAAAAGCAATCAAAGATATAAACAAATTCCCGGTTGACCTGCAAATCAGGCAGTTCCCGGGGGAGGTAGCACCATGACTAATCTTGCTATCATCGAAAAATCTAATCCTGATGGATACTGTAAAAAATGTGGTGATAATAGTATAGATGTTTATTACAGAGAATCTTGTACGTCTAAAGAGCTTAATCCGTTTGGCTTTCCGCCAATATCGGAAGAAGAACTCCGTCACAAAGCTTATTTTTGTAATGTCAAGACTGAGCATTTGCATAAGATTTGTAATATGTGCGGCTACAGGTGGATTGAGCAAACGATAGACATAAAATAATATTCAAAAACTTAGAGGGGAAAATGACAAGGATAAAGAATAAGAACATTTACGTGGTGACAACCGGAAGCTATTCGGACTATCAAATAGTGGGAGTCTTCGAAAGCAAGGTGTTTGCGGAAGATTTTGTTGAGCTTTACCGTGAAGTGAGTGCATCTCGTTATTTTTGTGATCCAATTGAAGTTGGAACATTCCCCCTAAATTACGGACATAATTCCGGGCGATATAATTATATTATTGATATGCACGAAGGTGGAAGGGTTATAAATTCAAACATAATAACTGAATCGTCTAACGAAGAATGGAAGCGCAATTTTAAATTTAATAAGCAAATATCTATATCGCCCCACATTGTTGAACGTCAAATGTTAGATAAAAGGCAATTTGAGATTGAATGCATTGTGAGTGCTAAAAATTTAAAACATGCAGTTAAGATTGTGAACGAAAAAAGGATTCAACTTATTGCACAGTACGGAAGTATTGAGAATGTTTATAAGTATATGGAGCAACATGACAAGGATAGTCAAAACATTAGTCCTCGACGGGACACCACAGAATAAACACGACAACTGCCGGTTCCGTGTTTACATCAACGACCAAGAATATTGGCTGACAGCGAAATCTTTTCTCTATATCGTCAAGCTCGCATACGGCAGGATGTACGGACAGCAGGGTTGGATATATCGGGAAGAAATCGAAAAAGGAAATAACCAGTACAAGTACATCAATCGCATGAGGGAAGAGGTTGGTAATATCATCGAAGTATTGAACGACCGACATGGTTTCTACCGGCTCGAAGTCGAGGAGAGAGCTATTATATTTAATCATAAACAATTGCACGAGTTTCCTCATATCGAGGTTGCTGAAATGTTTAGGTGAAAAGGAGTTAAGGATGAGCAAAGTACATGAATTATTTCCGGATGAAATGAGTGTTGAAATTTCTGATACTGGATGGGATGTGATGAGACAACAATATGTCTATAGTATTATTATGAAGTCAGGTGATAATGAGGTGATTGTTATCCGGATGTTCATTGATGCTGAGTTGAAAAAGGAATTTCAAATCGACTATAAAGAACCTCTCAAACAATTCAAAGATTATCAACGACTACAAATGATTGCTGACCTCATCAACAAAGAGAAAGAGAAATCATGCGATTAACATTTGACCAATGTAAAAAATTGAAAGAGTGGGGGATGGATCAGTACGGGCAATATTTTTACGAGGAACCTAATAATCCGCCTGCTGGTTATCCTGGTCGTTATAAATATATGGTCGAGGTACGACAAACAATGGAGAGAGAAGGATATACGACCTACAAAAGTCCGGACTTAAAGGAACTGCTTGAATTTGCACAAGATTTGTGTCTTAAAAAGAAAACATCTAATAAATTTTTAGGAATAATATTATTTTCTTATTGTTATGAAAAGGTTTCTCAGCATTATCATTGCATAGCCTGCTTTATGGTTCACGGGAAATCAAACGGGAACTACGGTGGCAAGACAGACCCCAGCCCCGAACAGGCTGTTTATAACTTGATTGAGAAAATTATGGAGGTGGCGTGATGGTGAAAAATAAAATAATAAGATACCTAATCAAGCGACTTTGTAAGGATATAGCTGAAAAACATTTAAGGAGGTGACATGAAAAAGCTGTACTGTTTCGGTTGGCTTATGGTGTTCAATTTAATCTTATGGTTTGATAAGCCGGAATCGTCAGAAGTGTTATTGTTATTATTTGCAATATCTTATTGGTGGTATAAACTAATTTGGGACGATTGAAAATGGAAAGCCATAAAGATTCGGATGCTGAGAATGAAGAATTAAGGGAAAGAATAAAACAGTTAGAATCTATGCTTAAAGAATTTATAGACTTTGATTTTTGGAATGAATGCTCGGAATTTAAAAATAACGATTTCATGGATTTAACAAATAAAGCGTCTGAGTTGATAGGAGTAACTCTTGTCGATGTCAAGGCGCTCAACACCACATTTAAAGTGGCTGGAAAGAAAATTGAAAGCTAAAGGAGGTGGTCAATGAAGATAATCAAACTTAAAGAATTAGCTCAAATGCCAACAGGAACGATATTCTCAAGGTGGTTCCCCGTGTATTTTGGTGGGCTGTATAGATTAGCCGAAGGTATATCAGATGAGGATTTTTTCTATCAAAATCTTGAAGCGGAATTACCCTGCGGTTGTTGGGACGACTATACTAAATTGAAAGTTAGTGATGATTGGAGCAGGTGGGGTCTTTACGACCCCGAAGAAGAATTTGCCGTTTATGGAAAAGAAGATATAAAAGAAATAATTAAAATGTTAGGAGGTGACGAGTGATTGAATGCACGGAAAGTATGCCGGAAATATTAACTGTGTTATGGAGCATAATTATTGTCGGATTTATCGCATGGATTGTGACAAATTCTATCGGTCGAGCTATATTCAAGGCGTCAGAAGATTCAAGGTTGTATTTTAAAAACGATAAAACGTTGGCTGGGATTGCTTTTGTCGTTGTGTTTACAATAATATTTCTGGTCAGCTATACGATATATCATTTTGTAAAATGTTTAGTTTAAAGGAGGTGACGATACACATGGCTGTGACCTAAACCCTTAGAGATTATCATGTTAGATGTGTGTTAATAGGAATCCCGGCAGATATAATCCGCCGGGCTTTTTTATCCCCCAGTCTGACATATTGAATACGCAAGTCAAGATGTCAGAGTCAAATCCTTGACAATGTATTAAACTGCCGGCGAGTCTTTGTTATTTGTGGTATTCCGGGACGTTGCCTTACAACGCCATGTCCCGGATAAATAAATGAAGGTTTTGATATGAGCGACGACAAAGAAAAGCTGAGTTTAAATCAAGAAGAGATAATAATATACGCTGATTATATCGCTAAAATTCCTATATCACAGACCGTGAAGAAAACAGGGCTGTCGGAATCAACCATTAACAGACGCCGGATTCAGCTTAAACAATTCCTGAGAAAGAATGTTAACCTTCAAAAATATCAGGCTCGAATATTTGGATTATATCCACTCGTTATAAATTCGTTAGTACATCACTTAGTGAACAAAGACAAAGACGTGACTCTCAAAGTAGCGCAGTCATTGGGACTGTTAGCTAAAGATTTTGAAGAATTCAAAGAGATATTACTGGCTGTTGCCGGTAATAAATCAGGGGACGTGAATTACAATGTCGTTGTCAATCAGTTCACAGCCGAACAGCAAGAACTTAACAACAGGAACGCCGCTTCAATCCTCGATGGACTTGGAGCAAGCCCAAGCTCACGCTTATAACGTTCTGCTCGACTATCCACGTTTGCATCTGGCAAACTATTATCATCGTACAGCAGAAAATACAATGCTCAATTTTGCTGATAATAAGTGGCAGCAAAAGCTCTACATGGAAGATGCTGACAGGATCGTTGTAATGAAATCCTCGAAGGTCGGCATATCTGAATGGCTGATATGCGATATGTTCACGCAGGCAAAGCTCGGATTGAACGGAATGTATGTTCTTCCAGACCAACCAATTCGCAACCGGTTCATATCGAGTCGCATTGACAGGGTGATCGGCAATACCGGTGAATATAACGCTAATGTCGTGACCAAGAAAAAAGATGTCAATGCTAAAGGGCTTAAAACAATCTACAACAAAACATGGGCGTTTGTCGGTGCTAACAATCCCGATACCTTCTACGAGTTCAATTCTGATATAAACATCTACGACGAATACGATAAATGTAATCAGTTGTCGCTTGAGACGGCTACCGACAGGACATTAGGGTCGAGTTGTGACCGGTGGCGCAAAGTCGGCAATCCAACAATCTCAGGGTATGGCATATCGGAAGAATTAGACAAATCATGCCAGTACACATGGCATTTGAAATGCTGGCGATGTAACAAGTGGCAGCCGTTGGGATGGTTTACTCATTTCGTTGATCAGGAAGATAATAACGTTTACAGGCTTAAAGATTCCTCTGTGCCTTGTGTTGAAAACCCCGATGTCGGCGATGATGCTAAAGGTTATTGCATTAAATGCGGTAAACCAATTGACCGGTTAGGACACGGCAACTGGGTTGATAAGCACCTGGACCGTGACATCAAGGGTTTTCACGTTATGCGTTTGTTTGGTTCGGTAGCCAGAAACCGGAACGTAATCAGGGAAGATTTCAAGAAGATGATAGATTGTGTCGGCAACTTGTCGCTGATGCAATGGTTTTACAACAACCGGTTGGGCATCCCGTATGAAGCTGACGGTTCGAAAATCACAGAAGCATTGCTTTCGGAATGTGTTCAAGCTGACTATGTGATGCCCGACAAGGTTGCTGAAGGAAAGGGCTATTCAATTGGTGGTGCAGACATTGGTGCAAAAATTCATATTCAAGCGTCGTTGCCGTTGCCGGACGGTCGCCGTAAGAAGGTCTGTATTTGTACTGTTCCGTTGAACATGGAAGCATTTGAGGCGGTGATAAAGAAATACCGAATCGCACACGGTGTTGTCGATGCTTTACCGGAAACTGATTTCGTTAAAAGGTTCTTACAAAGGAACAGGGGATGGGCACGCTGTTTTTATGGTCAACGGGAAAATCCTAATTTATCAATTGATTATATACCCAAAGAAAAGAAGGTCAAAGCCGGTCGGACAGAAACCCTCGACGCATCCCTACTGCAATATCTGACACATAACATGATTCTACCAAAGAACTTTATGTCGATTGATGGCGGCAACTATGTAAAGCAAATGATAATGCCAACGAGGATATATGACGAGAAGACAGAGCGATTCATCTGGACGAAAGGCGAAGACCATTACCGGCATGCGGACAATTATGAGAACATTGCGTTCGATATTTTCAGAGCAGGCGGAATAAATATAAGAGTTTACTGAATAAAGGAAAGAATGATGAAAAGATTATTGATGATGTTGTTGGTGATAGGGTTGCCGGTGTCGTTTGTGGTTGGTAGCGCAACCAAAGCATCTAAACAAGCACGACTTAGAGCCGTTGACAGCTTGACGGCGTTAGATACCGTTGAAACTACACTCCGGACTGATGCTGATACGTCGGATGCGTGGAATGTAATGGACATGACCAAGCTGTCATTTGTATATGCAACTGAGCATGATACTAACTTTGTAAATGATACGGTCGGATTTATCTTAGAGTATTCCGTTGACTTAACCGACGCAAATTTATGGACTCTACTTGATACAATCAAGGTATCGTTGGCAACCGACACGTCATATTCTGATGTCTGGTATAGTTTAGATTCGCTCCCCCCGATGAATTATATCCGATTTATTCTTTATCACAAAGACGCACTGGAATCGTCCGCCGATAACGTGGGACTATTTGAGAACACATACAACTTCGATGGTTATGTCTGGCTTAAAGGTTGGAAATAAATTAGATGTTCAAAATATGGAGTAACATCAAGCGTTGGTTTTCTGGGGGGTTTAAAAAGAATCCTGCGTCGCATATTGGCAAGACTCAATTCCATGACGGCGAACAACATCCGAAATACGACCATACAGTTCATCTTGCCGTTTACACTATTGACGTATGGGCTTATGCATCTATCAGAGCAATTGCAAGAGCAATATCGCAATTGCCTCTATTGGCTCAACAGCAACAAAAGATTGACGGTAAGATGCAATGGGAAACTCTGGAAAAGGGCGAATTATACGAGTTAGTGAATAAGCCGAATCCCGATGAACCGATGAATCATTTGGTTGAAAGATGGATTTCGAGTGCGTTGGCGGCTGGTGATGGATATTTGCTATACGATTCCGACGACCATGAACTGTATTATGTCAAACCGGATTTAGTTAAAGTCAAAACAGACAAGATGGGGAGATTCGTTAAGTATCAAATCTCCGATGGTGTACGAACAATATCTCAAGAACCTGAACAACTGATACATATCAAATTGACGAATCCGGACGGCGACTACTATGGATTCCCGCCGTCACAGGTCGTCAAACAAACGATTCTGACTAAACTTGCAATGTCGAAGTATATCAATTCATATTTTAAAAATAACGCTTTAGCAGGGACGACGTTCAGCACTGAACACACATTGATTGAGGAACAGCGAGCCGAAATCAGACAGGAATTTGATAGAATGCACAAGGGGGCGGATAATGCTTTCAAGATGGCAATACTTGACGGAGGCGTCAAACTTGATCGCCTGAGTCATAATCTTAAAGATTTAATCCCTGACCAGATATACAAATTGATTCGTGAGGAAGTTCTTGCCGCTTATGGTGTGCCTCATGTCATGGTTGGAGTGTTGGATGATGCCAGTTATGCAAACGCCGATATTCAAAAGCGGTTGTTCTATGAAAACAGCGTCTTGCCGTTACTGACGATGATTGAATCCTTCATCAACTTACAATTGACTCCGCAGTTCGGGAATGACTTACGATTATGGTTCGACCGGTCATTGATTCAGGCATTGCAGGAACAACCGAATGAGAAGGCTGAACGGCTGAATAAGTTAATCAACGGTCGCAATCAGATATTAACAGTCAACGAAGCACGAATCGAATTAGGTTATGAAGCTATTGTGGGATTCGACGAATTGAGCACTCCGCCCGATCCGTCGCAATTCATGTTCGGTCTTGGTGATGAAGAAGAACCCGAAGAAGATGCTGACGACGGTTCTGCTGATGAAAACGAGGAAGAAAAACGCTACAGGGTAATGATCAAGCGGTGGAGAGCACATCACAGCAAGGTCTTAAAAGCAGAGAAAGAGTTTGCCGGAATCATGGTCAAGTTTTTCGATGAACAGGAAAACCGGATACTGGCACGGTTGACTGATTTAAATTTCAACGGGAAGCTGATGTCGTCGGTCTTGCACCATGAACTCGAAATGATGGAACGAAAAGACCTGTTGGATGATACTAACGTTTTATTTAATCGTAAACGTGAGAATAGATTATTAAAGAAGGCTGTCGAGCCAAAGATTAAGCGTGAGATTGTTATTGCCGGACAACAGGGCATAAATCAAACGGCACGGAAAAACCTAATCCCAATAAGAAGGAAAAATGACCAGTTCAGGGTAACTGAACCGGAAGTACAGACGATGCTTCGCATGTTTTTGAATCGGATGGATGATGTTAATGACACCACTTACGAAGCGATTAAATCCATTATCAGCGTTGCTTATGACGAAGGGCAGGGAGCGGATACGGTCGCAAGTGCAATAAAAAAAGAATATGACATGATTAACAGAGTTCGCTCAAAGCGAATAGCTAAGACTGAGATGAATGGAATTGTAAACGGTGGGAATCTGCTCGGTGCAGTTCAAGGCGGTTCGACTCACAAGGAATGGGTGTGTGCATATTTGCCAGACACACGACAGGCACATTCCGACGCAGGTGGACAACCGCCTGTAACAATTGATAAGCCGTTCATAGTGGGTAATGATGCAATGATGCATCCGGGTGATCCTAACGCATCGGTCGGTAACGTCGTGAACTGTTACTGTTCGATGGTGTGGTTTATAGCATGAAAGGGAATTTATGAATAAACGGATTTATGGACAAGTTTTAGACTTTAAAGATTTCAAGGGTGATAGTGAATCACCTTACGAGATGATTGTCACGATTAGACCGGCAACCAGTGATGTTGATCGGTACAATGAGATCACCGATCAGGACGCATTTATGAAGGCGATGCCGGAGTTTATGAAGAATCCGGTGTCAATGTATAACCATGAACATAACATCGGCAAGATATTGGCTTACGACAAAGACAAAAAGAGTGTCATTGTTGATATTGGGTTGGCTAAGACTGATAAGGCTCGTGAAGTCGCTGAATTGGTACGCATCGGTGCAGTGTCACGTTCATCGTTCATGTTTGGTAAGGCAAACTATAAAAACGAAGAAGGGCGTGATGACGTCAGGCGGTTAGTTGATTTCGAAATCTATGAAATGGGCTTGGTTGATATACCGGCGAATCCCAATGCTGGAATAATAAACTTCAAAAATTACAAAGACAATGAATTCATCGTGATAAACGAAAACGAGGATAATTCCAACAATTTATTAAAAGGAAAAAAAACGATGGATTTAGACAAAAAGAAATTGCTCGATGACATGAGAGCAATAGTTGATCCGATGCAATTGGAAGTTGATGGGTTGCGTTCGGATTGGGTGACCATGAAGGAAAACGCTGAGTCGGCGACGAAGCTGATGAAGCAGGTTGAAGAGAAGCAGCAACAGTTGGTGGACGGTCGAATCAACAAAGAGGAATTCGAAACATTCGCCGGTAAAATCGGAACTGATATTCTTGACATCCAGAAGGATTTGAAAAGGTTTGAACAAGCCGGTAAAATTCAGGCGAATCGTCTGCCATATTCCGACTGGAAGGCTTTAAGTTCTGACATCAAGGTTGTGTTTGATGAAAACGGTCAGGCATTGTCGGCGAAACATCAGAAGGCGTATCATTTCTTGCATACACCATTTGACTTTGATACCGATGAAGGAAAGCGGTTGAGAGACTTACGAGACTTGAACGACACCATTATTATCGCTCATGCTTATTTCAAGAAGATGGGGACTGGCAATTACAGGATGGAAAACCTGAAATGTTTCCAATTGTTCGAAAAATTGCTGAAAGACTTCGATCCTGAACTTCAAAAAGCCATGTATTCGACCGGTACTGGCGTCGGTGATGAATGGGTTCCGACTAATTTCTCCGCACAATTGCACGAAGCATACGAATTGGAAATGAACCTGGAAACACATATCCCCCGTTGGGAGATGCCTTCTAATTCAGCTTATTACCCGATAAGCGGTGCACGACCGAGAATGTATCGTGTCGGTGAAGCGGCTGTCAATAACCCGACTCAGATGGTTAAATCTAACCATACCACAAGCAATACACTGTTCACGACTGAAACTTTTGGCGTCGCTGTTATGTCGTCACCGGAATTCATCGAGGATTCTATTATTGCTGCCGCTCCGGCATTACGGAAATCAATATCCAAAGCTATGAGTGAAGGCAATGAAAGCCGTTACCTCAATGCTGACGATTCCACTGCCGGAACTCACATGGATACGGCTGCCGATTGGGCGACTGACACAACTTATCCCGAAGCCTACGAAAAAGGGTTCAGGAAATTCGCTATTGCCGGTTCGAGAAACATTAGTGCACAGTCAGCATCAGCCGGTGTTGGTGATGGAACTACTGCTTTTGTTGCAGAGGATGTTCGCAGTTTACGTGGTGACTTACCGTCCGGTATGGGACATAAAGCCAAAGACCTGGTGTATGTCACTTCAATCAATGTCTGGTTGAATATGTTGAGTTTTAATCAATATTCACAGATCGGGACATACGGAGCAAACGCTTCATGGTTGACGGGTGATTTGCCGGCATTTGACGGTTCACCGTTAGTCGTGACTTCCGAATTGTCTGAAACGATGGCATCGACTGGATTGAAAACTGGCTCCGATACAACCAAAGGTCTGGTTTGTTACAACAAAACAGATTTCAAGGTTGGATATAAACGTAATGTGACGCTTGAATTTGATAAAGACATTTTGACTCAGCAGTATGCTTTTGTGGCAACACAGAGGAACTCATTCAAGTCAATGTCGGCGTCAACTTACGAAGCCGTCGCATACTTAATAAATATTCCATAACCCTCCTTGTTTATGGATTGTTTTATTGTCGCAATGTCGGGTGTTGATGGTAGCACCCGACTTAAATTGAGAACTTTTTAATTAAGGAATATAAATATGGCACTATCAAAAGCGGTATCAGCCATGAGTTTAAAGTTTGCGGTTACTGCCGGTGCTGCTGCCACAACCAATATCACTGTTACGGGTATTGCTACTACTGACCATTTGATTGGGGTACAGGAATCGGCGGTAACGTCTGCCGATCCAACCGACAGAACCTCCGAAGCGTCAATTACATCAACCGATAACATCCAACTATCGACGACCTCAACGGCGACTGATAAGTTGATTGTCTTGTATCACGATTCGGACGGTCGAGCGATTGATGCACCCTGCTATAAGTTTATCCTGACGACGGGAACGACAGCGGCAGCCAATATCACGGCGACCGGGATTGCAACTGCGGACACGTTGATATTTGTAACTGAAATATCAGCAACGGACGCAATCTGGACTGACAGAACATCAGAAGCATCAATCACGGCAGCGAATGTTATCCAGTGCTCAACAACGGATACTTCAACTGACCAGATTTTAATCTGTTATCACGATGCATCAGGTAGGGGAATCGCTTCACCGGCGTTGAAGTGGGGACAGTGTAACGGTTCAGCAACTACGAGTACTTTAACTGGTGTTGCAACTGGTGATACTTTGCTGATGGTCTTGGAATTGGCACAGACAACCAATGTGGCGACTTTGCGGACGTCAACAACTACAATATCGGCGGCTAATACTTTGACCAGTGGTGTATCTACTGTCAATGATGTTTTGCTCGTGTTGTATCACGACGGTTCGGCATGATAAAAATAGACGGGATGTCCGGCTCATATAAGTCGGGAATTTTGTTTCATGTAACTCTCAAAACTACGCCGGTTGCCTATTCGACCGGCGTAAGAAAAAGAAGGACTTAAAAGATGAAGAATTTGAAATTTACGGGCGGTGACGTTCATGTTGGAATTCATGACTTTGGTTTCAATTGGAAACGTGGTGACGAACATGAAGTCGAAGATGCTGTTGCTAATTTGGCTGTTAAGACTTTTCCGACGTTGTTCGTTATCGTGAGACCATTAACGGCTGCTGAGAAAAAAGCAATTGAGGATGTTAAAAAAGCTGAAGAAGAAGCTAATAAAAAAGCATTAAAAGACGCTGACAATAAAAAGTTCGAAGGTGACAACAAGTAATGCCGGTATTGTCGGATTATGCTGTAATTGATGTCAATTACTATAAGTTGTACGCCGGATATGAACTTGATGACACTAATATCAACGACGATGAGTTGAATCAGTTCATCAATCAGGCATCGAGGTTAATGGAGCAGGAAGCTAATCGTGCCTTCCGCTCCAGTACGGCAACGGAGGTATTTCACGGTAACGGCACAGTTAATTATATGGTCAGGCAGAAGCGGATCACAACCTTAACGACCTTGCATTATTGGGATGGTACGGCATGGGAGGCTGTTGCTTCGCCTACTTATGAGTTCGATTCAGTCGAATCGACCGGTTTAATCTATTTCACCGATGGTAATGTATTCCATACAGGCAACCAGAACTGGAAAGTAGTTTATGTTTACGGTTGGGATTTGGCGTCGATACCAGAGGAATTGAAATTGTGTTGCTGTGAGATTGTTGAGTGGTTGAAGCAGTTGCGGAAAAAATCCGGTATCGCATCAGAAACTTTAGGCGATAAAAGCATCTCTTATAAGGCTGAAAACAGCAAGATGCCGGAATCTGCGAAGGAAATCTTGTTTAAATACAGGAGTTACAGATATGCCTGAGATAGCTATCAAAATGACGCCGAATCATAGCGTTAAGCTCAAAAGGTTCAAGGCACAAACCGGTACAAACATGAAGAAGGCATTGTCACAAATAGGTCGTGTGATTGCAAAACAGGCGAAGCGTAACATTTCGGGTGAAGGATTCACTCGTAATCCAGGTAGAGGTTCAATATATCCAGGTCAAAAGAGCGGTGGTCTGAATAGAGGCTTGATTCCCAAGATGGGTCCGAAGGGTGATTACGTTGATATTGGCTCTAATGTTCATTACGCACGGCATGTTGTTCCGGCAAGTATGGGTGGAACTTACAAGGGGAAAAAGATAACGGGACATTTTTTATTTGATGTTTTAAAGCAGAAGGATAAAGAAATCCTTGACATTTTCAACGGTAAATTATGGAAGCCGCTTAAATGAGTGTACGTAAAGAGATAATAGGCGGATTAGTAGATGCTCTGATTGCTGTAAAATCAGACAGCAGTTACCCGATTGTGATTAGGTCGGTGAAAGAGTACGATGAAAATTATTTGACGTTTGAGAATCACGAAGTTCCGTCAATAATGATAAACGATACCGGAGTTGAATCGCTTGTGGTGCGCAAGGGGAACGCATACAAGTATTCGCTCGATTTCTCTATGGTTGGCTTTGTTCATGCGTCTTCGAAGTCGGAACTTCGTAAAAATCTTAACGATGTCCACTCATTCATCAAGATGTTTATAGATTTAACGGCAGGCTCAACGATTCATGCTAATGCACAGTCGTTGGAATATGAATCGGGTGAAAGTCATTACTTTCAATCAGACGATGACCCTGACCAGATAATGGGTGCGGTGACAATCAATGTATCAATGCGATATTACATAACGGGAGGTGCGTTTTGAAAAATTCAGATATTAAAAAATTAGAGAGGCAAAACAGAAAATCTATCTTTAAGCAAATAGCCGAAGAATGGAAAATGCTTTGGTGTGACCATGAATGGAAAACGAATAAAGACAGATGGCAAAAAGGCCTATATGGGGGTTGGCGTTATTCCCATACTTACTTTGAAGGCAGTGAAGGTAAGGCGTTGCAATGTATAATTTGTGGTAAAGAAAAAAACATCAAAGAACCATATTATTCACAGATAGTCGAGAGTGACGAGGAATTATTGTCTAATGGGTGAGATATACGGAACAGATGTATTTGAAGCCGGAAAAGATAAAATCAAGGCGTTAATGGACACCCTGATAACCAACATGGCAGCCGATGACCCGAAGATTTCAGCCGCTTATGATTATCCGAATATTATCAACCCGACATTCAATGCGGTGTCGGTACACTTGGTTGGAACGGAATCATTAGACCCGAATAGTTACAGCCAGACATCACTCGGAAACGACGTCTTGTACGAAATGACTTTTGCGATGCGGATTCATATTGCTCATGTTGGAGGTGCATTTGATTCGGATAAAATCGCACGGTTGATGAATTCCGTTAATAACAAATTGCATAAAAATAAAAATCTTGGTGATAAATTCAGGATAAAATACACATCGGATTTCAAATTCAATGAGGAATTTGAATTGTCTGATACAATCGGCGGTGAATTTATGTGTGTTGTGCATAAATACACTTCGCATACACAGGAGTAAGCTATGAAATATAAATTAACAGATGCCGCTAAAGCAATGAACAAGCATGAATTTGCTGTCAATTATGGAATCCATTTCAAGGTTGCACAGGATGCGATCTTGAAGGGAGAGATTGAGATTACTGATAAGGTTGTTATTGGCGGACTCGAAAAAGACGGTATGATTGGCAGTAGTGACAAGGAAGTTGAAAAATTGAATAAAGGTGCTATCGCAAAAAAATCTAAAGAGAAAGCTGAAGAAGAAAAACAACAATTATTAGATGATGCCGAATTGGAGTTTTACGATAGAGAAGAAAATCAATAATAAAAGTAAAGGAATAAATTATGAGTATTACATCTGTTCCGCAAACGCCGAACGAGTTCAGGTATGGCATAGCACAGCAAATTGCTTTAGGAACTGCTATTGCCGACGATGCTGCATTCGTCGAGCTTGATTGTGAACAAGCGGAAGTCAATTACGGTGTCAAACAATTAGATACCACAAGTTCACATGGTTACAGATATAAAACCGACAATGATATTATCACTCATCAATACGGTGTGTCGCCGTCGGTTACATTATCGGGAATAGCCAACCACAACAGCATCGACTATTTCTCTTATGCGTTCTGTCAATCGGTGACTGAGGCAGTTGCAACTCCATACTTAAAGACATTCATCGTGCACGCATCACAGCCGAATTTTTCTGACATTTCGGCGGTGTCAAGTGCCGGTCAATTGCTGACTGTCGTCCTTCGTGATCCAGAGGCATCAAAGTCGGTCAAGCTGACAGATTGTGTTGCAAAGTCATTAACTTATACCTGGTCACAGGGCGAACCGTTGAGATATTCTGTTGAACTGGTTAGTCGTGCGGCGGCTTCATTCTCAAGCAACCCGTCCGGTACTTGGACGAAGGTAACGTCGGGCGACTTTTTCTATTTTGAAGATTTGGATACGGTTCAGATTGATTCGACAGATTTTCATCTGACAGAATTTGAATTGTCGTTGTCACAGGACGTTGCACCAATCGGTCAGGATGGATCGGGCAACTTCGCTGATTATGGATTAGTGAATAAACAGCTTGGATTTAAAATCAAGGTCGTAAAAGATGCTGATTGGGAGGCTAATCTGACGGCATGGACAACCAATACTGCTATTGTTGGTGATGTTAAGATCGGCACTGGCACTGTTGACGGTGATATTACTTTTGATTTCAGGGGCAAGATGAACGCCGAAACCGGTGCACAGAAGGTGTACGATGATTTGGTCAGTGGAGAATTGAATGGAATTTTAACCCATGACGGAACGTCTGCTGTACCATTGACCATTGGTATTGCTAATGCCGTTGATAGAACTTGGGTGACTGCATAACGAAAACAAAACAAACGAAAGGAATTGTTATGACATGGATTAGACCAGGGAAAGAGATAGAAATTGAAGTTGAGGGTTTGAATATCAGTTTCTTGCCTGTCGGACGTCGTGAACGTGTCGAGATGGAAACAGTATTAGAAGATGATGGCGCTGTAAACTGGATGATAGCCATTTTTGATTTTGTTGAGAAGCACGTAATTAAGATTGATGATGTTGAAGATGCCCTCGAATTCATTGAAGTCCAACCCGGACGGATGGTTGTTAAATTGTATAACGCAATCATGCTTCACGGTACAATCTCGAAAGATGCGGCTGAAAATTTAGACTTGCCGTCGGAATCATCGCAACCGGCATCTCCGACGGCGACTGTAGAAAATGCCGAGAAGGACGATGTTTCAACAAATCAAGAATCGTCGAAGCAAAGAGAAAAGGCAAAGTTGAATTAACAGTTACCAAAAAGGAATGGTATAAAATTGTTGAACTTGCACATGAACAGATTGATGCGAATCTTCCGCCGTTGCCGTGCCTTGCTCAATATTCCGTCTGTCCGATGGGTGCAGTATCGGTTGAGAGCAATATGTTGCTTGAGTTATATCATGCAGTCGATGGTTTCAGGCGGTTATCTACGCCGGACGAATATCTTAACCAGTTGGATTACTATGTTGAAGCGTTCAAGGTTATTGATAATGAATTTGCAAAGTTCAATAAGATAAAGGCAAGCAATGGGTAGTAATACTGAGAATCTTCGCTTACGAGTAACGGCGAAGGATGCGACTAAGAAGGCATTGGGTGGTGTTGCTAATTCCCTGAAGGGTATCGTCGGTGCTTACATCGGTTTCAAGGCAGTCACTGGAATAATAAAGTCGGTAACTAAGGCAGCAATGGAACATGAAAAGGCATGGAACGCTGTTGCCGCATCATTGGTTCGACATGGACAAATGGTGGATGGTAATATATTTAAGATAAAAAAATTCTCAGGTGAAATGCAAGCGATGTCGGGTGAATCGGATGAAGTCATAGGTAAAATGGTTCAATCGTTTGTTGATTATGGGCAATCAGTTGAAGAAGCAATGGACACAGCAAGAGTTGCTATGGATTTGGCTGCTGGTGGTAATATGAATTTAATGGCGGCATCCGATTTACTTGCGAAAGCTGCTGTTGGTTATACCGGGACATTATCACGGTATGGAATTATCATTGATGAAAGTGTTCCAAAGTCTGAACGATTTGCGGCAGCGATTGAACAAATCAATGACAGATTTGGCGGTGCGGCACAAGCACAGGCAGAAACGTTTGATGTTAAATTAAAGTCAATGACTCAATCATGGGGTGACCTGACCGAAGCCGTTGGATTGTTTATAACAGAAGCAAAATCAGTCGGTGGTTTATTTGATGGTATCATTGAGGGGTTGAATGCTGTAACAGAGGAATTGACTGATAGTGTTTCATTTTGGGATAAAGCGGTAGCAAAATTTTATCAAGTTACCGGACAGCAAGAAAAATATTTAGAAAAAGTCAGTGAAATAGTTGAAGCGGAACTTGAAGGTCGTCGAAAAATTGAAAAAGCACAAAAGGCACGACTGGAAATTGCTCAACAAGTTAATGCTGATTTACTGATAATAGAAACACAACAATTGGCAGAGATGGAATTGCTTCACTTGAACGCTGAAATTGCAAGGGGCATGAAATTAAAAGAACTTACCTTACAATTACGACAAGAAACAGACGAAGAGTTGATTGCGAACGTTGTGGAAACAAACGAGGAACTTCAATATCATGCTGATTTATTATTTAAGAAGTTACAGGACAATAATAAAAAAGAACTTAAAGCATATAAAGATTTACAGCAAGAGAAAAAAGAGGCATCGGCTGAATTTGCGAGAGCTGCCGGTAACATATTAAATTCTGGTGTCGATTCGATGGTTGATGCAATGTTTGATGGACAACAAAGTTTTCAAGATATATTCAAAGGTATGGCAGAGGATTTCATGAAATTCTTCATCAAACAAGGCTTGGCGTCAATTGCAAATGTCTTTATTCCTGGATTGGGTGCATTACTTGGCGGAATATTTGATACAGCTAAAAATGACAGGATGGCAATGACACAGGGATTACATTTTGCACAATATTTCTCAAAGGGTGCAATGTTTGAATTTAATAGGTTTGCGAATAGCGTTCCGTCAGCGTTAGCATTTAATAGTTCTGCCTTTGGTTCGTTGTCACTTGCAGGTGTTTCCGGCGGCGGTGGAGGCAATATAACAATCAATATAAGCGATTCAGTTGTTGAGGAGAGTTTTGTTAGAGATAAACTTGTACCTGCAATCGAATCGGCAATCAATTCCGGGCATACGGATATATCAATAGATAATTCCAATCTAACCGGAACTCCTAACGTGAGGTTGGCATAATGGCAAGTACAGTTACTTTATATAATCAAATAATGTCAGGTCTGTCATCAGTAACGGCGACATCGGCTGAAAGTAATCGTCCTGTTGAAAATATGTTTGATAATAATTTATATACAATCTGGAAAGGCACATCAACGGCACAGCAAGCAATAACGATGGATTTTGGTTCTGCCATCGCCATAACAGGTGCTTACGCATTTGTAAGAAATTATGGAGGAATATTATCGGGTAATACGTGGGAATTATATTATTCAAGTAACGGTTCAGATTTCTTTGATTTTAGTCCTTATGGAGAAGGTACTTTTGTTGATACAACAACGCCGCATAGAATTATGACATTTGGTGAAAGAAATTTTCGTTATTGGAGAATGTATTTTAGTAATAATAATTATATACCACAAATTACAATGTTGGCATTATTAACAACTAAAGCAATAACGATTGGCAATCAATTCCCAGAAGATGATACAACTATTTATAGTAATGTAAAAACAAGGGCTGCTGGTGGTCAATTATTTGTGAGAAGTATAAATCAGACACCACAAATAAGATTTAGTCGAACATATATGATTAACGGCACAACTAATAATGATTTATTGCAAGCTGCTTTTGATGATTCTTTTGGTTCATTGATTCCTATTATAATACAAGAAGGATCAACGCAATCTGACCTAAGGGTTGTCAGGTTTCTTGATGATGAATTGAAAAAAAATGAAATCGAATATCAGATGTATAAACCGACGGTGAATTTTGAAACTCTGCCGTATGATGATATTTATTGACGATGGGAATTATTTCTAATGATTGATACATCGGGAAAAACACAATATCTTCTCAATCAAAATAATACAGGGACAACTACGTTTCATGTTGTATCTGTTACCGATGGGGTCGATACTTATTATTTATCTGACGTTGATGTGCTATTGACTGATGGTCATGTTCATTCTGTATTGATGGCAACTCCGTCAATATCAGAGTCGGTAAATATATTCACTAAAAAGTGGCAGGTAAATAATTGTAGTGTAACGGCGACGGATATTGCTTTTATGAAAGATTCGTCACTTAATGATGTAAGATTATCGGATGTTGCCGATGGGTTTGTCGGTAATGATTTTATAGTTTATGAACTTGTCGGACAGGTCACGGCATTATCGGATGGAATAATAATCTTTAACGGGGTTGTATCTAAAACGCCGAGTTACGATGAAAAGAATATCAATATTACAGCGGTTGCCGCATATACTCTGATAGATAAGATGTTGCCGGATAGGTTTGTAAAAGATGTTTCCGGTTTCAATCCGCCGACGGATTATTTAGATGAGAAACTACCTATTGTTTATGGGGATTTCACTTTCAACAGTACACTATATGACGGATCAGGAAAAGGAATGGCGGTTGCGATACCGACTGACAGATTCTCACAGAATAAATTTGTAGTATCTGACCATGCCTTGAATGATTTAACGGCTATTTATTTCAAGGATGAACTCGAAGACCCCGTGAAGTTTTCGTCACCGTCATTAGATGCAAGTGAAACTATTGGTGCTTCGGATTATGGCACGGCAGAAGCCGGTTCGCTTGTCGAGGGCGTTATATATCCCGACGAAGAAACCGTCTGTGATAGAAATTATTCAACCAAAATAACAATAACCAATTCAGATGTTCAGGGTGACGGCACAAATTACAATCCGCAGGGTTCAGTAAGATTTGACTTTGATAATCAGGAATTTCTCGAAGATTTAGCAACATATTATTCGGCAACTGCGAAATTTAGGTATGCGTGTGCTTATGATGATATATCAATCAACAATAATGTCAGTGACATGATACGACTCATATATGGAACGGGTGAAACGACTTGCGATAATGCGGCGGCAGTTGATAAGGGTGATGGCACAGTTGGGGTTCCATCAACGGCACACGGTAGAATTTCAGGAGATAAGATTACAATAAGCGGTTCGACAAATTACGATGATTCATATCGGATTGTATCAGTCACGGCAAACGAAATCGTGATTGAGGAAACTTATGTTGCTGAAACTTTTGGCGGTTCAGAAACAATTACCTATGAATTACACACGACAAATACTGTTTTGACATTAGCCTCAACTGAATCCATTGCGACGATTGGTGTATGGACAGATTTCCCGACGGACACTACTCATAATGGAGATTATGCTGTTGAGATATGGGTAAAGGGGCATATCAGCGATGATGGTGAAATTCTGTCGGAGGTAAGCGAGTGCCGTCTTAATTTTAGAGGCGGAACACGAAAACGATTTGTCGGTTTCGCTGAATGTGAAGGCAAAGAATATTCTTCTCATATTACTGGACGTTCATCTAATTATGCTGTCGGCGATATGATAGAAGACCCATCGGGTATTTGCGAATGGATTGCCAGAGATTATTTGGGTTTAGCAGATGCCGATATTGATATGCCAAGTTTTATTACAGCCGAAAATACTTCCATGACAGCACGATTGAATTTACATAGTCAGAATGAAATGACGGCGATTGATGCGATGCGTCG
>Ga0255055_10000971_pt1 | contig 21862 bp, 16 predicted proteins | sample JV7_2_27_MG_FD_188633 | JGI IMG/M metagenome (GOLD analysis project Ga0255055, IMG submission 188633) | Seawater microbial communities from Jervis Inlet, British Columbia, Canada - JV7_2_27 | ecosystem: Environmental > Aquatic > Marine > Inlet | place: Canada: British Columbia | collected...
GCACGACGACGTCGTCGTCGCCGCCGCCGCCGCCGCCGCGGTCGCTCTGCTGACCCTCGACGTCGGACGACGCATTCGCGCAGGCCATGACCAGCGCGAGCGTGCCGAGCAGGATCAGGAAACTCGATTCCCGTCTGAGCATTCGCATAGGCTCCCTTCCTTGCTTGTCTCGCCGTTCCCGACCGAATATGCGTTGCTATCCCGTCGATGCGCGATCCAACAGGCTACCAGATCAGTCCCTGCCACGCCCGCGCTTGTACTCTCCAGGTGACACTCGCCGTCGGGATCGGTAGTCTCGGGAATCCGGCGCGGCGGCCTCTAGATCACATTCGTTGTTTTTTGGAGATTTTCCGACGAGCGTGCCGCTGGTACAGCGATTGCTCTACGAGGGGGCGTGTCTCCTCTCACGGAGGAATCGATCATGAACATTACGAAGTCGAAACCGAGTCTGCTGGCGATCGTGGTTCTGTTGGTCTCTCTCGGATGGGTGGCCGGTTGCGGCGAGAACGTCGCCGAGAACACGCCCACCGAAGCAAACGAGAGCGCCACGGAGCAGACGTCGCTCGAGAGCCCCGAGAGCGTCGACAACGACCGGAACGTTCAGACAACCACCGAGGTCGAAAACGCACGCGAGCTCGCCGCCGAGCGGGAACGCGAGCTTCAGGCCCGTCTCGAGGCCCTGGAGAATCGTGAAAACGCCCTGGCCGAGCGTGAGCGGCAAGCGACAGCGCCGGAGCCCGTGATCGAGCAGTCCGAGCGCCGCGAGCCGATCGACATCGTGCAGGCCGAACCCGAACCGGCTCTGCGCAACGTGAACGTGACGCTTCCCGCGTCGACCGGAATCGAGGTCGAGTTTCTGGACAGCCTGTCCAGCGAGGAAGCCTTCGTCGGAGATCCCGTACGCCTCTTCGTGACTCGTGACGTCGTCCAGGACGGTGTCGTCGCGATCCCCACCGGCTCCGAGGTCAGGGGAACGGTCGTCGAGGTGGTCGCGGCCAAGAAGATCGGAGGCCAGGCCCGACTGGCCCTCGACTTCGACACGCTGCGTCTTCCGGCCGGCGACGAGGTGCCGATCCGCTCGTCCATCGACTACGTGGGCAAGCGACAGACCAAGAAGGACGCTGCCACGATCGGCGGTTCGGCTGCGGGCGGTGCGATCCTCGGCCGCGTGCTGAGCAAGGATAACAAGGACAAGGGTACGGTGATCGGCGCGGTCGTCGGCGCGGCGATCGGAACGGCCGTCGCGTCCAAGAACGCAACGGACCCGATTTTGATCGAGAGCGGCGAGACCACCGAACTACTGCTGTACGAACCGGTGCGCCTGACCATCCTGGAGCAACTCGCGCCGTCACCGTTGGCACAGAACCGCTGACCGCGTCAACCATTCGTCAAGCAAGAACACTGGGGACGGACTCGCAGCTCCGTCCCCATTATTTTGTCCCGGCTCTCACTGTGTGGCGTGGTCCGCGCGAAACTTGCCCAGACGCTCGCCGAGGATCTCGAACTGCTCGTCGTCGATCAGCGAGACGCAGGCGCGCAGGCCCTCGACGCGGCAGCTTCCCGTCGTCTCCAGCGTAATCGCACTGATGCCGTAGTGCAGCAGCGCCATCACCAGGTCGGCGCCGTCGTCGAATCCGGGATAGGCGATGGTGAAGTAGAATCCGTCGGCCAACGGCTCGCCCAGGTCGTTGTCGTAGACCAGTCGAAAGCCGCTGTCGAGGAACATCTTCTTCACGATCCTGGCGCGGCGGGCGTATTCCATGGCCGGCCGGAACAGTGTCGAGTTCCCCTCGTTGGCGGCGCGCAGAAGTGCCAGCAGTCCGTACTGGGGGCTCTCGGGCACACAGGCCGCGATCGGGTACAGCACGCCGTGCACGAAGGCGTGCCCGACGTTCGATGTGCCTAGATTCTCGACCATGTCGGGGGCATCCTTGTCCATCAACTCGGGCGACATGATGGCGATGGCGATGCGCTGCCCGGCGTAGCTGAACATCTTCGAGCTGCTGATGATGCAGATGCCGTTTTTCGTGTGGCGCAGGATCGTCGGCTGATAGGGCGGCTCGCCGGGCCTGAAATAGTCCTGGCGGATATCCATGCCGAAGTAGGCCAGGTCCTCGATGGCGAGCAGGGAGTAATCGTCGCAAACCCTCCCCAGGCCCTCGAGCTCGGATTCCCGCAGAACGATCCAACTCGGGTTGTTGGGGCTCGACCACAGCACGGCGCAAACGTCACCCTGCTTCGCGCGTTCCTCGACGGCTCGGACCAGTTTGTCTCCGCGGTGATCGTAGAAGTCGATGCTCTCCCGCTTCAATCCGAGAAAACGGATCTGCAATTTGTTCACGGGGAAGCCCGGATCGAGGCAGATCACCGTACGACGTCCCTTCTTCATCCGACTCGCGAGGGCCAGTGCGGCAAAGCAGCCCTCCATCGCGCCCACCGTAGGGACGCAACACGTCGGAGGGACATCGATGTTCATGTACAATTTGACGAACCTCGCCGCCTCCTGTTTGAGCGACGGAATCCCGTCGAAGGGTGCGTAAATGTGTCCCACGTCCCGCTCGCGTAACGCTTCGATCTCGGCTTCCACGGCCAGCGGATCGACCGAGAGGCCGGGGATGCCGAACTCCATCCGGACGAAGCGGATGTCGAGCTCTTCCTCGATGCCGTTGACGAGCTTGTTCATCTCGCGGATCGAGGCGGTGCGCAGATCGAAGTGCTGCCTCTCGATGACCCGACGCACAGCGTCCCGCTCGAGCGGGACGGCCCGTTCCTTCGTTTCCAAGACTGCTCCTGTATCGCGTTTTCGAACCATGCCAGAAAAGATAGCGGATACCCGCGCAACAACCAAACCCGGGAAGAAAGGGGACGTTTCCCGAATCCCGGTTTTGGGGACAGGTCAAGATCTCTCGCTCGGTCCGTGTCCAACTAGAGAATCTTGACCTGTCCCCAAAACCGGGATTCGGGAAACGTCCCCTTTCTTCCCGGAATCTTAGTTCTTCGGGTAGAAGTCTTCCAGGATTTGGCTTAGTCGGGCTCGCCAGCTTCCCCAGCCTGCGGCGTCGAGGACTTCGCCGCCCGCTACGTCGTGAGCGCCGGTCTTCAGCGCTTCGGCCAGATTGCGACTGTCGACTGCGAGATCGAAGCCGAACTCTTCGCGGGCCCACTCGTAGTGGTTCCAGTAGACGAGAAAGCGGGTCTCATCCGACGTCGTCTCGCCGGCCAGCTCGAGCAGCTCCTCCCCGGGCTCGTCCGGCAGGTAGACCGACTGTACCGCCGACTTGCCGAAAACGTCCGGACGCATCAACGCCGCCCGCGCGGCTGCCTGACCGCCCGAGCCGTAGCCCATGATCGCCCGCGTCGCGGCATCGTCGACGACCCGGTAGTTCTCCCGTAGGTACGGGACCAGCTCGTCGGTCAGCATCCGCACGTAGTCGGCCACCTTGGCACCGTTCAGCTCCGCCCGGGCCTCCTGTGGATTGCTGTTGTTGCTGACGAAGGCGACGACCACCGGGGCGACACTGGAGCCGATCAGGTTGTTCAGAGAATTGGTCATGTTCCCGTACCGCAGCCACTCGTCGCCTTCGGTAACGATCAACAGTGGATAGGCTTCGTTGCCGCCGGTGTAGCCCGCGGGCAGGTAGACGGCGACCTCGCGTTCGCTCTCGAGGGCCTCGCTCTTGTGTTGGAACGTCTCCAGCGTCCCGGGCGAGTCGCCGTGGTACGCGTTGACGTGCGCCGGCGTGACGTAGGCGGGCGTCAACACCTCCGAGGTGTCGCCCTGGACTCCCGGCACGCGGCGCGGGTTCGCCGGGTCAGGCCCGAGATTCTCGAAATTGACGTTGTACTGGTACTCCCAGCGGGCTCCGGGCGCGATCTCGTAGGTCTTGTAGTACAGATCCGTCCCCTCGACGCGCTCCATCGGCTCTTCCAGAACGTACTCGGTCATGCTGCCGGTGATGGCGATGTCCTCGATATTCCCGCGGTAGACGAAGTGCACCAGCTTCCCCTCGAGGATGGGAAAGCTCCGCTGGGAGTTCATGAAATCGTCGATGAGCGCGCGCTTGTTGTCCGAGCTCTCGACCTCCCACACGAAGCTCTCGAAGCGACTGGCCGCCGGGCGCTTCTCGGCAATTTCGCGGCTGGCCACCGCCTCGATGATGCCGACCCTGGCGATATCGGCCAAGTTGCGGACAAAGAATTCACCCTCGGCAAAGCTGGGCCAGGTGTAGCTCCCACGCTCGGAGATCTCTACGCGCGCCACTTCGTGGTATCCGTCGGGCGTGGCCTTGGCCACGACGAGCAGACCCTTGGGCGCAAAGATGGCGAGGTGGTCATCGACCAGGATCAGGCCATGACCACCCGGAGGCCGCGACTTCCAGACCTTCTCGCCGGTCTCGGCATCGGCGCAGGTCAGGAAGTTGCCGTCGAAACCGTAGAAATGCCCGTCGTGGTAAACGGGCGCGGCAAAGCTCCCCTTCAGCGTCCGCGTGCGCCAGAGTTCGTCGACGTCGAAGCCGTCGGAGCTCTTCTCGACGCGCAGCAACACGGAGTCCGGTTGCGTGGTGAGCAGGACGCGGTCGCCTCCGACCACGACGGGATTCGTCGAACCGTCGCCCTGTTGATCGGTGAACTCGTGAGACCAGAGTACATCGCCCGATGCGGGATCCAACCCCAGGACCGTCTTGTTGCCGACGGCGACGATCTGCTGCCGGCCCGCCAGTGTCGCCACGACCGGGGACTGGTAGCCGATCACGTCGTCGCCGGTGGACCACAGCAACTCGCCCGTGCGCTTGTCGAAGCCGGAGTGCGAGCGTCCCTCGCTCCCGCCGGTCTGCACGAACAACACCCCGTCGACGACGAGCGGCGTCGTGGTGAAGCCATAGGACGGGGCCTTGGCCTCCAACTCGTCTTCGAGCTGGATCGCCCAGATCTCCGAGCCGTCGTCGAAACTCACCGCGAAGAGCTGCCCCTTCGGGCCCAGTCCATAAACGGTGCCGTCGTCGACCGCGGGCGTGCCGATCGGCCCGTCGTCCGATCCGTCGTGGCCCGCGTACACCGTGTCGATCTCGTAGCGCCAAATCTCCTCGCCCGTCGCACTGTCCAAAGCCACCAGGTAATCGAACTCGCCGTCGCTGAACATGGTCAATGCGCGACCGCCGGCGACGGCGATTCCCGAATAGCCGGAGCCGAGCGTGCGGCTCCACTCCACCTTCAACCCGAGGTTGTCGGCGTCGACCAGGCCCTGCGCCGTGACCGAACCGTCCTGGTTCGGCCCGCGCCAGTTGGCCCACTCGGCCGTGTCGGCGAGAGCGAGCCCGGCCGACGCCAGGAACGCCCAGGAAGCAATCAGACTCACGGGGATCGCTCTGCGGATCCGCTGCATTTGCAATTCCTCCGTCCGCATCGTCAGTGTTTCGAGTTTCTTCAAAGATGCTCGAGCATCCCTTCTCCGTGGTATACGAAGGCGAGGCGGCGACGGAGCGGGAACCGCCGGTAAAAACTTGTAAACGCCGGGTCGCCTCACAGCTCTCGCAGCAGCGGCCGCGTGAGACAGGTCGGACCACCTGCGCCTTTCGCGCTGATCTCCCGGCCCTCGTACTCGTGGACCTCGGCTCCCGCCTGCTCCAAGCGCCGCCGGGTCCGGGGGTTTCCGGCGAGCACCACGCAGCGACGCGGGGCGACCGCCAGGACGTTGCAGCCCATTGTCTCGAACTCGTCGTCCGGCACCTCCACGAGGCGGATACCGCGGCCGAGCAACAACTCGCGGAAGGGAACCGGCATCACCGGCGAGTAGACCACGGCGAGGTCGTGATCGACGGGACTGATGATCGACATGAGGTGAAAGACGTCGTCGGGACCCTTGGCGTGCGGCAGCGGGACCTCGACCAACTCGTCGACGCAGTCTCCGAGCAAGGCGCGGAGCTGGGCAATGCCCTCGTCGTTGGTTCGGTAGCCTCGCCCGACCGCGAGCGTGCGTGGATCGAGCCATGCGACGTCTCCCCCCTCGAGGCGCCCTTCGCCGCCGATGGCGCCGACGATCGGCAAACCGAACTCGCGCAACGGACGTTCCAGCGCCTCCGGCTCGGATCGGCGCCCGCGCTTGCCCATGTTGCAGAGGATCGCCCCGCGCTCGCAGAGCACGGTCGCATCGCGGACGTAGATCGAGTCGAGGCCCACCTCCTCGTCGACGGGAGCGAAACGAAGGTCGATCCCGAGACCGCGAAACAGGGCCACGAAGCGATCGTACTCCTGCACTGCATCGGTCAGTCGGGGCGGGGCGAGATAGTGGAGATCTCGCCACTGCGCATCGATCGACCCATCGCTCCGGAAGGCATCCCGCGCGTGCTTGAGCAGAATGCGCCGGATGGCGCCGACCTCGGATTGCGCACCGCGAATCACGCCGGGCTTATAGCACAAGATGACGGGCGCGAGAGATTGTAAAATGCCCGATACGGTCCGGAATCCGAGAGACGCCTCGCGAGGCCCAGATGGTTTCGTCCACACGACGATCGGCTTACATTCTGCTGCTGGCCACGGGGATCGCCGCGGCGGCCCAGGGCGACTTCGAGCTCGGTCTGGCCGCCTACGAGAGCGGCGATTACGAAGAGGCGCTGGCCCAGTGGCTGCCGCTGGCCGGTCGAGGCCATGCCAAGGCGCAGTACCGGATCGGCCGTTTGTACTTTTACGGCCGCGGCGTCGAGCAGGACTTCAGCGAGGCCGCCGAGTGGTACCGCAAGGCGGCCGAGCAGGGACACGCCCGCTCCCAGAGCAACCTGGCGATCATGTACGAAGAGGGGCGCGGTCTACCGCGGGACGAGGAGCAGGCGGCCCGGTGGTACGCCGGAGCCGCCGAGGGGGGACGGGCGGTCTCGCAGAACAACCTGGGACGAATGTACGAAGAAGGGCGAGGCGTCCCGCGGGACGAGGAGCGGGCCGCCGAGCTCTACGCACGGGCCGCGCGACAGGGCTACGCGGAGGCGCAGTACCGTCTGGGCCGAATGTACGAGGAGGGACGCGGCGTTCCGGCCGACTCGAAGAAGGCCGAGAGGTGGCTCCGCAAGGCGGCCAAGAACGGCTACGCCGCCGCTCAGGCGCTGACCGGGCCGCCGCAGGAGCGCGTGGTCCCGCGGGAGAGGGCCTGGGTCGAGATCGAGATCGATGAAGAGCCCTATCGAGACTTGGAGGGGGATCTCGACACCGGCTCAATCCCGGCCGGGGCGGCTGTCGCGACGGCAGGCGACTTCGACGCGGGTCTGGCGGCGCACGAGCGCGGCGACTACGCGACCGCGGTTCGCGAGTGGCAGCCCCTCGCGGAGGCGGGAGATGCCGAGGCCCAGTTCCGGCTGGGCACGCTCTATCGCCTGGGCCAGGGTCTCACCGAAGACCGGACCGCGGCCGGGCGGTGGTATCTCGAGGCAGCGGAGCAGGGCCACCCGACGGCGATGTACTACCTGGGCTTCATGTTTTTCCGCGGACGGGGTGTCTCGAAGGAAAAGGATTTCGTGCAAGCGTGGGTGTGGTTCAGCCTTGCCGCCGAGCGCGACATTGGCGACGCCGCGCAGTGGGTCGATCGAATAGCGCGCAATATGACGCAAGCGGAGATCTCCGCGGCGAAGACCGAACTACGCGAGCGAAGAGAGAAAAGCGAACGTTAGAGTCGGAAAAAAGCGAAGGGGGGTCGAGCCGACCCGACCCCCCTTTCGTGGTCTAGTCGAGGCGGCGAATTAAACGCCGGATCTCGTGGTCGGCTCTCTCCTTTTCGGAGTAGATCGAACCACCGCCCCGAGGCTGCGCGAACGCACCGGAAATGTCACCGGACTTGATTCCGGTGTCCGCGTACGACGCGATCGGCCCCGAAACAGCGCTTTCCACGTTCGCAGCCATCGAGTCGCCGACCGGCCGGGGTAGCCGTACCGGTGACTCGTCTCCACCCGGGAGGATCGAGCTGCGGTCGTACATCTCGCCGAGCGAGGCGCGAGGCAGGTTCGGCGTGCTGCCCCTGCTGTCGTCGGCGAGGACGAGACCCGAGCCCACCAGGAGGACAAGCGCCGCGATCGCTAGCGCTATCCAGTTTTTTCTCATAGACCTACCTCCGTTGGATGCTGTCCAAGAACCGCCCCTACCCATCTTATACCTCGGTGCCCGAGAGCTTGGCAACCCTACCCTGCCCCAAAGGTGCTGAGCATAAGCAGCACGCATGGCGCCCGCCTCCGTCTTTCCGTTCGTAGACCTCACTTTCGCGGGCGAGACTCGTGACTGGCCATTCTCCACCGCTCGGGTCGAATTCCCGGGTTTCCGACGCGCCGGCGCCGCTCGGCCCTGGCACGGATTTCGAACACCCTTCTCCTCGGACTCAAGAAAGCAGCTCGAGCCCAGGGAGGACAAGCCATGAGATCACTCCAGAAATCACCGACGGTCGTCGCAGCCGCATGGTTCGCCGTGAGCCTGGTTCTGGGAGGCCTTCCCGCTTTGGCAGGCAGCGGGCCGGGCGGATTAGCGACGCTGGGCAGCAATTTGGGCGGGGACCAGGCCGACGTTGCGGCGACCGCGTCGCCTACGACGGTTATCGATTCCGACATCCGTTTCGTCTTCGCGGGCTACCTGTTGCGCTTCAACTTCCTGTCGTCGCGGGTGACTCCGCGGCCGATAGCGATGCCTGGTTTCGACCGCGTCGAGTTGAGCCGACCGCGCGCGTACAGTGACCTTCGAACCGTTCGGATCCGCGCTCGCCGGGGTTTCTACGGCGGCCCGGTGCGCTACCGGGCCCCGGATCTCCGCGAGGCCGACCGCGTTGGCCGACGCGTCCCGCTCGAACCGGAGTAGAACCGGAATCACTCTCCGGCCCGCCCGGCAGGTGCTCCGCGAAGCCGGCGCACCCGTTTCCACACCGGCACCGCGCCGGCCAGGGACAGGCCGATCGACCACAAGAGAAGACGGCTCTCGCCGGGCGCGAAGAAACCGAACGCCGCGTTGAGCGCCTTGGCCACGTTGACCACGCCGAGCATGACGGTGACGGAGACGACGATCGCCAGCAATGAGTTGGCCCACGCCCCGTTCAACCCACGCTCGCCCATCAAGACACGATCGTTGACGGTCAGCAACAGGAAGACCGCCACCAGCGGTAGCAGGACGCCGTTCAGAGCCTGAGCCAGAACGATCGCCGGAATCGGCCGGACCTCGGCCAGGCCGAAGCCGATCCCGATCGCGAGAACGGCAATCCAGATCGAACGGAAGCGCCAGCCCCGTTCCGACCAGCGCTCGTTCTCGCTCTCGCTCTCGCTCTCGCCCTCGCCGGCGTTCGAGTCCGAGAAGAGGCTTCGCGCGGTGATCGCGGCGGCCAGCGGCGCCGTGATCGCCGACGAGACACCCGCCGCGCACAGGCCCATGGCGAACATCCAGCGGGACCACCCACCCAACCGTCCGTCGAGAACCTCGGCGAGAGCGTCGAAACCGAAGGCTCCGTCGACGGCGGTTCCGACGACGACGATGCCCATCGAGATCAATCCGCCGAGCAACACGGCGACGGACAAGCCGAAGCGCAACTCTGGCAGCGCCTGGCCTCGCGCCAGACAGGACCCCAGAAAGAGGTTGTAAGGAACCACGGTCGTACCGACCAGGCCGAGGATCAGCAGGCCCGACCCCTCCGGAAGGCTAGGGATCAGGGCTCCACGAAAAATCGAAAGCCAGTCGGGAGCGAGGCGCCACGCGGTCACGAGAAAGGCGACGCCCATCACCGCGACGAGCATGCCGAGCAGTCGCGCGACGGTCGCCGTACGGCCGAGCGACAGGACGAGTGCCGCGACGGCCCCGATGATCAACGTCAGGATGCGTGGCGACAACCCGCTTCCCAGCGACGCGCCAGCCACTCCACCCAGGATGTTGCCGGTTTGGTAGGCCGCGCAGCCGAGAACGATTGCACCCAGCACGAGCAACAGCACCGCGAAGCCGGTGACTCCCGCGCGGTACCGCGTCCTCAGTGCCTGACCGAGATTCCGCCCGGAGACGACCGTGATGCGCGCGCTCGCCTCCTGCAGCACCAGACAGGCGATCGTCGAGAAGACGAGGGCCCACAGCAGCGCGAAGCCGTGGGCGGCCCCGGCCGAGGCCGCGGTGGTCACCGTGCCCGGACCGATGAAGGCCGCGGAGATCACGGACCAGAGGAGAATGCTCCAGAGTCGGTTCATCTGTCAGTCCCGGCGTGACGGCGGGATTCTCGCACACCGCGGGCGGATAGGGAGAAACGTTTCGAGGACGACCGGTGCTTGGGTAGAATCTGCGGCATGAGACCCGGGTCCGCTCTCGTCGGTTTCGCCGTCATCGTCGTCTTCGGAGCGTTGAACATGACTCTCGAATCAGCCGCCGGGGATTCCCCGAGCGATCCTGCTCTGGTTGGAACGACGAACGTGAGCGAGGAGGTGGCGCGAAGATTCGCGAAGCTGGCCCTCGAGTGCGTTCATCGCCAGTACCCGAACAAGATCGCGCACGTGATGCAGGGCGACGAGGATGCGAAGCCGCCGCGAGAGCTGACGCCCGTTTTCTACGGCTGCTTCGACTGGCACTCGGCCGTGCACGGCCACTGGTTGCTCGCGCGACTGGCCCGATTGTTCCCGGAGTCCGATTTCGCCCCGTCGGCCCGTGCGGCCCTCGATCGGAGCCTGACCCGGGAGAAGATCGCCGGCGAGGTCGGCTATCTCGAGGGAGAAGGCCGAACGACCTTCGAACGGCCCTACGGGTTGGCCTGGCTGCTACAGCTCACGGCCGAGCTCCGCGAATGGGGACGGGACGACGACAAGGCGCAGCGCTGGGCCTCGACGCTCGAGCCGCTGGAGCGAACGGCGGAGACACGTCTGCGCGAGTGGTTACCGAAGCTGTCCCATCCGATCCGCACGGGCGAGCACAGCCAAACCGCCTTCGCCTTCGGTCTCGCGCTCGACTGGGCGCGCGAACGCGATGCCGGCGGCCGCGACGAAGTCGGGGACAGAGACAACGACGGACACAAAATGACCGAGTTGCTCGAGAATCGAACGAGGGAGCTGTACCTGGCGGACCGCGACTGTCCGCTGGCCTACGAACCGTCGGGCCAGGATTTTCTCTCGCCCTGTCTCGCCGAGGCCGACCTGCTGCGCCGCGTGCTCGATACCCCGGCATTCGCTGCCTGGCTAGGTGGCTTCCTGCCCGACCTACCGCTCGACGGTTCTTCGGGTTGGTTGACGCCCGCCGTGGTCACCGATCCGACCGACGGAAAGCTGGTGCACCTCGACGGTCTGAACCTCAGCCGTGCCTGGATGTTCGAGGGCATCGCCGCCGGCCTACCGACAGACGACCCGCGCGTCGCCGGGTTGCGCGCCGCGGCGAATGAGCACGCGCGCTCGGGTCTGGCCTCGGTCAGCGCCGAGAACTACGAGGGCGGACACTGGCTCGGAAGCTTCGCGGTCTATCTCGTAACGCGGCGGGGCGTCGGGGGTCCGGACTGATGGCGACCGGCTCGAAGACGGTGATCTATGCCGCACTCGCGGGTAACGCCGCGATCGCCGTGACCAAGTTCGCGGCCTCGCTCTTCACGGGCAGCAGCGCCATGCTGACCGAGGCGATCCACTCCGTGGTCGACACGGGAAACCAGGGGCTGCTGCTGTTAGGCATGCGCAAGGCCAAGCGGCCGCCCGACGAGCGCTTCCCCTACGGTTACGGGAAGGAGATCTATTTCTGGAGCTTCGTCGTGGCGATCATGATCTTCGCCGTCGGGGCCGGTGTGTCGATCTACGAGGGGATCAAGCACCTGCAGCACCCGCGCGAGATCACCGACCCGATCGTCAACTACGTCGTGCTGGCCATTGCGATGGTCTTCGAGGGCGCGGCGTGGATCTTTGCGTGGAAGGGATTGCGCGAGACCAAAGGAGAGATGGGTTACTTCGAGGCCGTGCGCCACGGCAAGGATCCGACTATGTTCGTCGTGTTGTTCGAGGACTCGGCGGCGATGCTGGGTCTGATCGTGGCCTTCGTCGGTATCGCGTTGGGCCAGATCACGGGCAGTCTTTACTTCGACGGCGCAGCCTCGGTGCTCATCGGTCTGATCCTGGCCACGGTCGCCGCTTGGCTGGCCTACGAGACCCACGGACTGCTCATCGGCGAGGCGGCCTCCGAGCGGGTGCGGGAGCAGCTCCGGCAACTGATCGTCACCCATCCGGGGATCCGGCAACTGAGCGAGCTGCTCACGATGCACATGGGCCCGGATTCGATTCTCGTCACCGCAAGCGTCGACTATGAGGACGGCTGGTCGAGCACGCAGGTCGAGGCCTCCGTCGCCGAGTTGAACGGCAAGATTCGCGAGGGTGTGCCCGGTGTCCGGCGCGTCTTCATCGAGGTCGAGGCGCCCGCGGCGCACCGCAAACAGGTCGACGCCTCGCGGGAGAGCTGAGCGAGACTAGCCCGGTAGAGTTCGCGCCTCGAGCCAGTGGTTCTGGGGGCCACGGTTGCGTTGCGGGGCTCAAAACTTATCTTTTATGAGGATACGGGGGGCAGTACGAACTCACTTGCAACGTCGACCGGGCGGACGAATGCCCGGTTGCTTGCTACCTGGAGGGGTACCGCCATGGCCAGGAAACGCGGCAACGTCTTGCGGTCCCCGGAATACCCTCAATTCTTAAAGATCGACGGCACCCACCTGTACAAGAAAGCGATTCCGAACGGTCACGTCGCTTACACCGCCCGCCGATTGCGTGACGCCGAGGTCGTCTACCTCAACTACGCCCTTGCGAAAGAGATGGGATTGATCCCCCGGCGACACCCCGAGTGCATGAACGCGCGATTGCGAAGGGTGATCCTCGACACCTTCAGCCTGCGGATCGTCAACGAGTACGACCTCGAACGAAAGACACGCTTTCCCCGACGAGACATTTTGCCCAACACCTACATGGCCACGCGCTATCTGGCTCTCCAGCATCCGGGCCGAACGGGCCGGACATCGGGGGACGGCCGCAGTGTCTGGAACGGATCGCTGACCCATCGGGGCGTCACCTGGGACCTCTCGAGTTGCGGTACGGGCGTGACGCGTCTCTGTCCGGCCACGGCCGAGCAAGAGCGGTACTTCAAGACGGGCAACTGGACCTCGGACTACGGCTGCGGCACGGCCACGGTCCAGGAAGGGTTCGTCGCGGCACTGATGAGCGAGACCTTTCGTCGCAACGGCCTCGCCACCGAGCGCGTGCTGGCGGTGATCGAACTGGCCGACGGTTTCGCGATCAACGTCCGAGCCGGCCGCAATCTGCTCCGACCCTCGCACTTCTTCGTGCACCTGAAACAGAACAACTTGGCCTCGCTCCGTGCGGTGGCGGATTGCTTCATCGACCGGCAGGTCTCGAACGGCCTCTTCCGCGAACCATCCCGTGCCAACCGGGGCGGAGACGAGCGTTACCGGCTCCTGGCCGAGGAGATGGCACGAACCTTCGCTCGCGTCGCGGCAACGTTCGAGAGCGAGTACATCTTCTGCTGGCTCGACTGGGACGGCGACAACATCCTCGCCGACGGCGGCATCATCGATTACGGCTCCGTGAGGCAGTTCGGTCTGTACCACCGCGAGTACCGCTTCGACGACGGCCCGCGCTGGTCGACCACCATCCCCGAGCAAAAGAGAAAGGCCCGCTACATCGCCCAGGGCTTCGCCCAGATCCGTGACTTCCTGATCACCGGGTGCAAGCAGCCCCTCAAGTCGCTGTCGCACGACCCGGTGCTCGACCTCTTCGACGAAGAGTTCGATAAAACCAAGAAAAAACTGTTGCTGCGCAACGTCGGCTTCGGCTCGTCGGCACAGGAAAGACTGACGAGAAGGGCGCTACCTTCGCTGGAGCGTTTCCAGCGCGCGCACGCCTACTTCGAGCACGCACGGTCGGCGCGTGGACCGCACGAGGTAGAGGACGGCATCTCGTGGAACGCCATCTTCAGCATGCGCGACTTCCTGCGCGAGCTGCCGCTGCGCTATCTCGAGACCGGCGGCCCCCTGCCCACGAGCGATTTTCTGGAGATCGGACTCTCGGGCTACGCGACAAAGGACGACCGGCGCGAGACTGCTCATCGACGCCGCATGGCGAAACGCTTCCAGCAGGCCTATCTGGAGTTGATCGAGAGCGCGGCAAAACGAACCGGTCGTTCGGTGCCGCTGCTTCTCGGTGACATCGCGGCACGCTCGGCGATCCTCAACCGCCACGACCGCGTCACCGGTGACGGTGCGCTCCACGCGGTGTCGAAACTGGTGCGCAACAGAAATCGCCTGGGTCCCGACGGCGTCTATCTCGTGCTCGATTGTTTCGCCGATCAGCAGACACGGATTCCGGAGAACAAGTCCGCGCGGGGCGTCGCGGGGCAGGTCGCCCCGGACGCCGAACCCGATGTCGAGAAGATCTTCGACGGGATGATGGAACTGGTCGCCGAGCACCGTCACGGTTTGTAAGCCGCTCACCGATGCCGGCGACCTAATTGGATCAGCCTTCCTCGACGACCTTCATCTCGGTGGCGGTAATCCACTTCCGACCATCCTCTTCGGAAATGGTGCCCGTCACGGTCGCCATCTTGGCTCCCTTGCAGACGTGACCGAACTCCTCGGCGACATCGTTCTTGACGATGTAGACGGTGACTATCTCGTCACCCTTCTTGACCTGCACGGCGTTCTGGCACTCCTCCCAGTTTTTCTCGTCGAGGGTGCACATCGCGCAGACGACCTTGCCCTCGAGCGTGACCGCCTCGGCCTTCTCACCGGCGACGACGCTTCCGAGCAAAGCCACGAACAGCAGTGCCACCACCAGGACGGCTAGCTTCTTCATCGGACAACCTCCTGTGACCGTTTTCACGGTCGTAGCTTTCCGACCGCCGGAACTCTCCGGTGACTTGACCGTCATTCTAGCGAGGTCTCGACGGGTTGACGAGGCTCGAATCCCACGTTTGAGGTGACGTGCCGTGGGATTCGTTCAGAAGTGCAGGAAATCGGGCCGGTGAAGACCTTCACGACGGCAACCGTGCGACGCCCGGCTGCGGCGTGGCCAGCGCGGCCGAGGGGTTTACTTCTTGAAAACGAGGAACTTCCGGGCGAGAAAATTGACCAGCGCCGAGGCGATGACGAAGCTGGCCTGCGCGAGATGCGTGGAGATTCCGAACCACTGGATCAGTTGGGGCCCCGCTACCAGCCCGACGCCGAAGCTGATCCCCGACACGAAGGTGAAGAGGAAGAGCTCCTTCAGACGATCGTGGCGGCCGCCGGTGAAGACCCAGAACACGTTGGTCAGGTAGGCGAACGTGTTGGAAACCGGGAAAGCCGCAAGGTTGGCGTAGACGGCGTTGTTGCGCCGGATGTCGTCGGCGACGCCCCGGTCCAGCGCCGCGGGGAACAGCGTGTAAGCGAGCAGGTAGAACGTCCCGACCTGCACGGCCGTCGCGGCCGTCCCGCAGACGCTGTACTTCGCGAACTGGACCGTCGGGTGAGCGTCCTTGCTGTTGATCGCGGCGAGGACGGTCGCGAAGTCGTGGTCCCGAACGAACCCGTAACCTTGCCTGACGAGAGCGATAATCCTGCGGCTCATCCGGCGGATTGTTTCACAGCTGCGCGCAAAGCACACCGTCGGATCCGTCGAATTCCGGAATCAGCGATTTCGCAGGATACAGCCGCGGCTACCTTGCGCCCCGGAAGGCGATCGACCTTGCGGTCACGCTACGGTGAGGTTGCGCTAGACTGAGCCCTTCGCGGTCGGCGCGGGAGGAGCGGGTCCTGGCATGTGCGGACTGATCGGTGTCGTCGGAGCCTCGGGGTCGGAGTCGGATCGGCGGGAGCTCGTCCACGCCATGGCCGAGACGATGGTTCACCGTGGACCCGACGGTGAAGGCCTCGCCTCCCGCGGGCGTTGCGCCCTGGGCTTTCGCCGCCTGGCGATCATCGATCTCGACGCCGAGTCGCCGCCGTTTCCCAACGAAGATGGCAACATCTGGAGCATCTGCAACGGCCAGATCTACAACGCCGACGAGTTGACCGCGCAACTCGTCGCCCGGGGCCACACGCTCCGCACGAAGACGGACACCGAGGTCATCCCCCACCTGTACGAGGAATACGGCACGGATCTGCCCAACCACCTGAACGGCATGTTCGCCTTTGCGGTGTGGGACGAGCCGCGGGGCCGGCTGCTGCTGGCCCGCGACCGCGCCGGCGAGAAGCCGCTTTACTACTGGAACGACGAGGAACAGTTCGTCTTCGCCTCCGACCTGCGGGCCTTCCTGGCCCATCCCGGAGTGCCCAAAGTCCTCGACCCGGTGGCTCTGAGACGGTACCTGACCCACGACTTCTTTCCCGCGCCGCTGAGCCCGATCCAGGGCGTGCGCAAGTTGCCCGCGGGCCACCTGCTGGTTCTGGAGGGTGCGCAGGTCAGCGTTCGCCAGTACTGGGATCTCGCCGACCACTTCGCGCAACCGGAGTTGGCGCGCCGAAGCGACGCCGACCTCGCCGAGGAACTCGACCACCGGATCGGGGTCGCGGTGCGGCGGCGCAGCCGGTCGGACGTCCCGTTCGGCCTGTTTCTCTCCGGCGGAATCGACTCCTCCATCGTGCTAGCCCACCTCGCCGAGCAGCAGGGCGACGGGGTCCCGGTCTTCTCCATCGGCCACACCGAGAAGAGTTTCGACGAGGCGAGCATGGCGGAGGTGACCTCGCGGCACTTCAAGGCCGACTTCAACCGGCTGGTTCTCCACGAGAGCGATCTCGCCGACGGGCTGCGCCGTGTCGGATCGGGGCTCGGCGAACCCCTCGGCGACGCCTCGACCATACCGAGCCACCTCCTCGCCCTGTTCGCCCGCGATAAGGTCAAGGTGATCCTCTCCGGCGAGGGCGCGGACGAGCTGTTCGCCGGGTACCCCACGTACATCGGCAACCGCGTGGCCGAGATCTACAACCGCATCCCGACGCCGGTCCGACGCGCGCTGGTGAAGACCGCTCTCATGCTGACCCCGGCAAGCATGGGCAACGTGGGGTTCGATTACCTGCTGAGCCGGTTCGTCGCCGCCGCCGAGCAGGAACTGGTGGAGCGCCACCACACCTGGTTCGGAAGTTACTCGCCGGAGATGCAGCGGCAAGTGCTGTCCCCCCGCATGCTCGAGGTGCTGGCCGACGACGACCCCTTCGCCTCGGCGCGCGCGCGGCTCGCGGGACGGTCGCTACCCGACAACCTGTCCAAGCTGCTCTACATGGACTTCACGATGTACCTGCAGGACGATCTGCTGACCAAGGTCGACCGGGCCACGATGCTTGCTTCGCTCGAGGCGCGGGCGCCGTTCCTGGATCACGACCTGTCGGAGTTCGCCGCGGGGTTGCCGTCGAGACTCAAGCTGCGGGGAAAATCCACCAAGGACATCCTGAAGCGCACGGTCCGGCCCCGCCTGCCGGCGGAGATCGTCAAGCGGCGCAAGCGCGGCTTCAACATTCCCTTCTCGCGCTGGCTGCTGCACGGCCTCGGCGAGGAACTGAAACGGCGGTTCTCGGCGGAGCGCGTCGAGGCGCGTGGACTGTTCGACGCTCGGGGGATCGCGGCGCTGCTCGACGCGCACCTCGGGCGGCAGGCCGACCACCGCAAGCCGCTGTTCACTCTGCTGGCCTTCGATCTGTGGTGCGACGCCACGTTCGGTGTAGGGGCACGCGTCCCGATCGGTCAGGCCTCCCGGCCGGTCGCGATGGTCGGCGAGGTGGTGCCTTGAGGAAGTCGTGGGCGGTCCTGCTCCTGGCCGCAGCACTCTATCTCGTCAATCTCTGGGGCTACGACCTGTGGAACCCGAACGAGCCGTTCTTCGGCGAGGGTGCCCGGGAGATGTTGGCCGACGGACAGTGGCTCGTCTCGCACATCAACGGGAAGGTCAACACCCACAAGCCTCCGTTGTTCTTCTGGCTCATCGCCCTGATGTCGCTTCCGCTGGGCCGGGTCACCGCGATGACCGCACGCTTGCCGTCGGTCTTCTCCGCACTGGGAACGCTCGCCCTGACGCTGCGTCTCGGTCGGCGCGCGTACTCGGAACGGACCGCCGTGCTTGCCGTGGTCATCCTCGCCACCAGTTACATGTTCTGGGCGCAGGCGCGCGGAGCCGAGACCGAGGCGCTGCTGTGCTTTCTGATCTGGACGTCGCTCTCAGCGTTCGAGGCCTGGCGCGCCGGCGACGCTAACGGGCGCCGCGCGGGCGTGTTGTTCTGGACGGCGGCGGGGCTCGCGGTGCTGACCAAGGGCCCCGTCGGCTTCCTCCTGCCGCTGGGCATCGCGCTGATCACGCTGGCCACCGACCGGTCGATCGGCCGCTGGCGCGAGTTCGCGCCGTTCACCGGCCCCCTGGCCTTCGTCGCGGTCACCGGGGCCTGGATTGTCGCGACGGTTCTCTGGGGACCTCCCGAGTACTCGGTGTGGGGCGCCCTCAAGGAGCACTTCATCGAGCGGGGCATCCACGGCATGCACCACGTGCAGCCCTGGTGGTACTTCGCAACCATCCTCCCACCGCAACTCGTGCCGTGGATCTTCCTGGTTCCCGGGGCGCTCCTGCTGGCCTGGCGGCGCCGCGATCCTTTCGATCGCTTCCTGCTCGTGACCGTAGCGTTCGTCGTCGTGTTCTTCTCGATCTCCACGGAAAAGCGGGCCGTCTACGTGTTGCCGGCCTACCCGGCCTTCGCCCTTATGACGGCGCACTTGCTGGGTGTTCTCTTCGGCTGGGAGAAAGCCTCAGCGATCTCACGTCGCTGGCTCACGGTCGGTCAGACTGTGCTCGCGGCGCTGCTGGTACTTCTCGGAGCGGCCCTGCCCTTCGTGGCCGATCGCGCCGCGAAGTACGTGCCGGGTTGGACCGTCTGGGCCCTCGCCGCGCTCCTGCTGGCGACCGGCGTCGCCAGCCTGATCGCCCTCCTTCGAAAGCGTCTCCTCGCCGCCTGTCTCGTCCCCGCGACCGGCGTGGCCGCGATCTACGTCTTCGTCGCGCTCTTCGTCTACCCGGCGATCAACCACCTCAAGTCGGGTCGCGCGCTCGCGCTGTCGATCAAGGAGGAGACCGAGTCCTCGCGCGCGGCGGGCCACCCGGTCCTGGCCTGTGGGGTCGGCACGATCTACCGTTCGTTCAACTTCTACTCCGATGGCGTCTACTTCGTGCGCAAGGAAGAGCCGGAGGACCTGGCGCGGCACCTCGACCAGGAACCCCGCGTCTTCGCGGTCGTCAACGTCAAGCTGCTCGAGGAAATCCCGCGGCCCATCCGCGAGCGAGTGGTGATCATCGACACGCTGGAGACCGACCGTCGCGACCTGGCCCTGATCGCCAACCGGCCCGAGCACTCGCCGGGTTCCCGGTGACCTGATCTGCTATCGGCCGGTTTCCACCCGGACGCCTCAACGGTTCGCTGAATCAGTGTTTACAGCAACGTGGTCCGCCCCGACGGCGCGCCCCACGGCGTTTTCCGCCTTGCGATCACGATCCCTTTCCGGGTTCCTGCCAGACCGTGACACCAACCGTCTTCCCCGGCTATTGCGCCGCGGGTCGCCTAGGGGCTCGCTTCCAGTAGAGTGCGGCTCAGAAACTCCCAGATCTCCTCGCGCACGAAGTTGCCGCCCAGCGGGGTCATCGCCAGAAAGGCCACGCGATGCGAGTACGGCAGGCTGATGCGCTGCGGGCGCCCCATCGCTTCCCACAGATCGTCCTGGGCGCTGCGCGGGATGCACTCGTCCTGCTCCGCGTCGAAGATGAGGACACGCTCCGGATCGATCATCGCGCCGTAGTTGACCGGGTCGAGGTTCCGGAAGATGTCGGTCATGCGCTCGCGGTACTCGTCGACGGTCCATCCGAGCCGCTTGGTCACCGCCTGGCGGGTCTTCTGGGCCCTGCCGTCGCAGTAGGCCAGGATCTCTCCCGGTCGCCCCCCGCCCATCACCAGCATCGTGGACGAGATCCTTGGTTCGTGAGGGGCGATCACCGCGGCGACGACGGCGCCGATGCTGAACCCGATCAGACCCACTCGCTCGACGTCGAAGTCCGGCTGGGTCTCGGCCCAGTCGAGGAAACGTCGCACGTCGATGCCGGTGATCCGCATCCGTTCGGCCATCCGCTCCGCAACGCGGGTGAACTCTTCGGGATCGCCGACCGGCGCGATCGCCTCCCAGTCGACGACCAAGTTCTTGCCTTCCATGACGAACACGTTCACCGTGCCCTCGGACTGCTTGCGGATCATCTTGGCGATCATGTCCGGGGGGTAGGTGGAGCTGCCCCAGATCGGCAGGACCACGATCAGCGCCTTCCTGCCCGGTTTGTGACTCTTGAAGTAGGTACCGGTCACCATGTTGTCCGCCTGACCGTTCTCGCCGGCCGAGGCAAACGACAGGTGCTTCACGTCGTAGATGCCTTGCGGATCCAGATCGTGGTTCGACAGGTCGATCGGTTCGGGGTGGTAGTCGAGGAGGGTGCTCCTCGTCGCGGGCGATCCGGGCGCGGCCGCCTCGGGCGTGTAGGCCACCCGGTGGTGGCGCGAGCAGGATGCCAGAAAGCAAGTCGCCAGTCCGATTGCGATCACCGTGCGCTGTCTCGACGCGCTCTGCCACATGCGAGCCTCTTGCCGTTCGAATGAGCCATTCTAACTTATCCGCCGCTGCAAACCCGGATGCATGACCAGGGAGACCGACGAGGTCCTGTCCATCCTGAAAAGTCCATCCGAGGCCAAAGATCGATTCTCCGTTTGCCCCGGCGCCTGCAAAGTGAGGATGGTCAGCGGAGGCGCAGCGTGAGCTGACTATTCGATGCCGTATGAGGACTTGGGGACGGGACGCCGAGCGGTTGCCGAGTATCGAAGCCTCCGAAAGGGAATCCTAGAGTGGTCCATGGAAAGTGGTTGAGGAACGGGAACCTGCCGCAGCTTCGGTGTTTACTTTGGCTGGTCGGGTACAGGTATCATTGTCGATCCGAGGCCTCGCTCGGCCTTCAGCCGAATTTCACTTCCCCGGTGAACGTTAAAGCCTTGTCGGACCGGGGTCGTCGAACCAGGCAGAAAAGGGGAGCAGCGTCTGTGGGACAACGCTCAGGAAAGGTGGTGGTCGTCCCGTGCTACGGGCTGTGCAATCGGCTCCAGGTGTTGACCTGCGGCCGCCTGCTCGCCGAGGACACGGGGCGCGAATTCGTGCTCGATTGGCATCCGGTGAGCAACTGCGCGGCATCGTTCGAAGATCTGTTCGTAGCCGACTTCCCGAAGCCTGACGGCCTCGCGCCGGACACCCGCTGCTACTCCTCGGTCAAGGGCAGCGTGGCCAGATCGCCCTACCGCGAAATGCTCCTGGCACGCCCCGAAAAACGCTTCGGTGAGATCCTGCGGGACCCCTCGCCGGTGATCGTGATCGTGACCGGCCACCAGTTCCTCGGGTATTTCCACGATCCCCGTTTCGGCCCCAGGCTGCGGGAGCTGTTCCGCGACGTTCGGCCGGAGATCGCGTGTGAGGCGGAGGCGTTCCGCAAACAACGATTCACCGAGCACACCGTGGGGGTCCACGTCCGGCGTACGGACTGGGGCAGGCAGAGGACGCTGCAGCACTACCTGCGGTGGATGGACGGCTTCCCCGGCGCGACCTTCTTCGTCAGCAGTGACGATCCCACGACCTTTCCCGAGATCCGTAAGCACCACCCGGGGGCCATCGAGTTCCCAAAGGCCTCTCTGTCTCGGGGAGATCGTGCCGGGATCGAGCAGGCCCTGGTCGACGTGATCCTCCTCTCCGAGACGTCCTACTTGATCGGCACTCCGGGATCGTCGTTCTCCGCCGTCGCGCAGGTGGTTGGCGACATTCCGGGGATCTTCGAATACGGCCTATCGGTCTCGATGAGAGACCTGAAGCTG
>Ga0255055_10000973_pt1 | contig 21832 bp, 19 predicted proteins | sample JV7_2_27_MG_FD_188633 | JGI IMG/M metagenome (GOLD analysis project Ga0255055, IMG submission 188633) | Seawater microbial communities from Jervis Inlet, British Columbia, Canada - JV7_2_27 | ecosystem: Environmental > Aquatic > Marine > Inlet | place: Canada: British Columbia | collected...
TTACCGGATGATGGGGTGGATCGCGCAGTTCCGGGTAACCCTCTACCTGGAACTTCATCAAGTCCGCCAGACTCATCAAACCCTTTATGGGTTCCAGTTCACTTGGATCCGCTTTGAGTTGCTCGCAGATCCAGCCCTGCAGCTTTTTGGGCATGTCAGCGCTAACCTGAAGACGGGTTACACCCGCAAATTTCCGGGCCGTCAGTTCTTCCGTTACCATGCCGATGATCCGACCCGGAATAAAATCGGCTTCAGGGTCTTCCAGAATTGTCCGTTCCCAGGGGTCATCCTTGGCGACGCGAGTTACGCGGAAAAAATAGCATTTAAGGCCGGCGGCCTTGGGAAATAGCAGACCGAGGTTGGACGCGATCACCTGCTCTAACGGTACAAACCCGGCGCTGTCGGGCAGTGGCACCCAGCGCGGGCGGTTTGCCGGCACCTTGATGCGCACGAAGCGGTTGCGTTTCTTTTTGGTTTCCTTAACCTCCACCGCGATGTTGAGCCCCAGGTTGCTGATAAAAGGAAAGGGGTGTGAAACGTCCACGGCAAGCGGTGTCAGGATGGGCTCCACCGATTCAAGGAAATAGCGCTGCATTTGCTTCTGCTGTTTGTCACTCAACTCCGTATATTCCAGGATGGGGATTCCGGCCGCTGCCAAAGCGGGTCGAAGCTTATGGGTCACCAGACGAGAAACCAGGCGAGCCTGTTTATGCAATTCTTCGCGGCAGGCCTGCAATTCCGCGTCGGCGCTGAGCCCGTCGGGGGACAGTTTCTTTTTCTTTTTGCGTTTCCTTTTCTCTATCTTGCGTTTAAGCCCCCCCATACGTTTCATCGCAAACTCGTCATACAGCATACCCATGATGCCGGCGAACTTGACACGTTCAAGCAAGGGTAAATCCGGATCTTCTGCAAGCGCGAGCACGCGGCGGGCAAAGCTGAGCCAACTTAACTCACGGTTGATGAATGTCCTGGACGAATCAACATCGATTTTTTCCGGTTTTTCCGTGATTGCTGATGCCTTTTCTAGGGGCACATCCTTTGAGGTAGAAATGCCGGTTTGCGGGCTTCCCTTGCCAAGTAACGTTTCTTTGTGCTGATGATCCTGAGGGGTCATAATCTCTTTTTTCTCTCCGTCTCCCACAATTGATGGTGGGCTTATTTTATGCATTGACGACCCGGGAAATATCGAATTGACAAGAACGTGCCTTTGATGAACCGGCGAGACGGAAAAAGCGTATTGTGGATCAACTTCAGAATTGTCGCAGCATGTGAAATCAAATATTTCCCGAACCTCTTTTTCTATAGATGACAGCCGAATGAGCTGTCAACCTAAATTCACCGCCGCTGACCGGCCACCCATGCTTTTAACAGGCAATAAACGAGTCGAGCCGAATTTGAAGGACCCTGAGAAAACAATAGTTTCAGGAGGCCGCTCCGGCGCCCCTTGTCCAGGATGCGCAGCAATTGACGTTTGCTGAAGAATTTTTGATCAAGTCTACGGCGCAATCGTCTGAGCTCCTTTTCCGAACAGTGGTCCGAATAGACCTTTCCGTTAGGGGCAATGTGGTAGTCTGAGTTTTGAGCTACCAGTTCGTCTAAGCCGGAATGCGGATTATTGCGCAACAGGCAAAGCACAAGTGTGTCCAATTCCAACTCATGAGCAAATGGCACTATCTGCATCATTTCCTCAACGCTCTCGCCAATGTTGCCAAGGATGAAGTAACCGTTTAAGATCATTGGCCTGTCCTTAAGCACAGCGAAGTATTCACGAACCTTGTCGGTATTGAAACCCTTGCGCATGGAATGCAAGGTTTTATCCTGGGCCGATTCGATACCCAGCAGCAACATTGCAAATCCCGCCAGTTCCATCTTGCGAATCACATCCGGACGCCGGGCCATCTCCAGCCGCGCGTTAATGATGTACCTCTTGCGAATACCACGGGCAAGAATCAGATCACAAATTCGCTCGACGCGATCCATGTCATGTGTGAATACCTCATCGGTAAAAGCAACGAGCGGTGCTTTAATCTGAACAAGCTCCTCTACGATGGACTCGGGTGAACGACCTGACCAGTTGCGTTTCTCACCCCAGGGATTGAAATTGAAGGAGCAGAAGTTGCAATTAAATGGGCAGCCGCGCGAAGCAGAAATCATGTCCAATTCCACCCCGGTGCCGATATTTTCTATTTCTACTTCATAGGTGTATCGGCGAAGGCTTCGGTTGGGATAAAGCTGATCCTTTATGGCCCCCAATCTGCGGACGGGATTGTGGGAAATCCTGTTTCCCTTGCGAAAGCTAAGCCCGGCTATGTTTTCAAGCGGCACTCCTTGACAAAGGTCTTCCATCGCCTCTTCCCCATCTCCGCGAACAACGGCATCAACATTCGGGCAGCTGGCGAGCCATCCTTCGGGATCCTCCGTCGCATGTCGGCCGCCTAATATCGTAAAAATATTCGGCGGTACGGACCTAATTTCCTTACGCAAAAACCAGAGATGCCGTTTCCAATTGAGCGAAAAACAGACCAGGTCGGTTTCTGGACGCAAAAAATCAGAGGTACTTTTGGACTCGTATCGCAGATCAATGATATCCAATGCCTGGGCATACGGCCCGATGACCTTTCCTATGAACTCAAGACCTAATGGCGGAATAAAGCGAAATTTCTTTAGGTCTTTCCGATAGGGATAAACACAAAGCACACGCTGAAACACCAATTCCTCCTTTGCATATTGAGCGAATAATCCGATAAATTTTGTGCGATTGCTCAAGAAACTACTTTGGACGTAGATCTAAAAGAAGTGATTTTTAGAGAATCCCAAAATAATTCCAGTGGAATACGCTAAAAAAATGAGTAACAAATAGGAAATTCATATCAAAGTTAAGCGTGGCTTTCAAGAGAGAGGGGTCTATGAGGGAAATAAAGTTCGATTAGATTAAAACGGTCGGGATTAATTACAATAAAATATATAGTCATGAATAGCAAAATCAGAGAAAGGCGGTCACGGCCAATTGATCTTCTTTCAAGGAATCATCCGGGATGATCTCTATTGATTGCAGCTGAAATTTCCTACACAGTTTTTTAATATTCCCGTTTTTTAAGCCTCCCATTTTGGAAACACTGCGCGGATGAACGTGCAGGCCAACGCTATCCCCTTTCGGATGTGCCGATTTTATGGCCGACATGGCCATATCCAAAAAGATCTCTGAATAAACCAGATGCCCGAAGGACGGATGATACGGGCCGGCCAAAATCGCCGACCCTTTTTCGAGATCATCGGTTGCCTGCAGCCCCATTCGGATTACCTGAATGTTTCTGCGGCTAAAGAAGAGGTAAAGTTCTTTAACCTGTGTGACCGCATCTTTCAGGAGTAGCGGCCGGTAGCGACCCGCTTTATATAATGTTGCAAGGGGACTGCCGGCAACCACCACCGTGGGGTAAATCCGGATAAAATCGGGCTTCAGTTCGGCAACCCGACGGGCGGAAGCAAGCATTCCCCCGGGGTCATCGCCCGGCAGGCCGATCATCAGCTGCACGCCGATTTCATAATCAAATTCCTTAAGACGCTGTACCGCTTTTACGGTATCGGAGCTGCTGTGACCGCGTTTGGTGACCGACAATACCCGGTCATCCATTGATTGAACACCCAGTTCGATGGTGGCCACGGGAAAATTTTTAATGATATCAAGCCGTTCGGGGGTGATGGTGTCGGGCCGTGTCGAAAATCGAATACTGTTTACGCGGCCCGCTTTAACAAACACCGCGGCTTCAGACAGCATGCGCTTAATCTCATCAATGTCTATTCCGAGAAAATTGCCGCCAAAAAAAGCAATCTGAACGATGCCGCGTCGCGCGCTTTTATATTTTAAGAACGATTCAACCGAATTGCGGACTTGAATAGAGGAAACCTTTGATTCAACCCCGGTAATCAATGATTGGTTGCAGAATACGCACCGATGCGGGCAGCCGGCGTGAGGGATAAAAATGGGGATAATAAAGGGTTTGGTTGAATTAGCCATCAAGAGAGATCTTTGTACTTATTAACAAATATAATGCCGAAGGAGCGCTGCGCTTGAGGAGCGTTTCACTCAAGGAGCGCTTCGCTTAATGAAATATTAAATTTATGAAAAGTAGATGTGAGGTTGCGCTTTATGCAAGAGAGGACAAAAAGGATTATGTTTCCAACCTAAATCCGCCGCAGGCGGAGCTCCTCGAACGAAGTGCTCCTCAAACCCAGCTAAAAGCGGGGTGGTCATGGAGATTCTTTTTTCAGAATCTCCAAAGCTTTTTTAGCCGCATCCTGTTCAGCCGTTTTTTTGCTTTTGCCGTGGCCGTCGCTTTCGACGTCAAAAACTTTCACCGAAATCCAAAATGTTTTGTCGTGATCCGGGCCTTCCTCACGGACAACTTTGTAATGCGGCATGGCCCCCTGTTCTTCCTGAACCCATTCCTGAAGCTGGCTTTTGTAGTCATAAATGTCGATCGCCGAGTTAACGGAATCCAGAAGGGGGACAAAAATATTTTCAATAATCTTAAAGGCTCCCTTGAAGCCGCCATCCAGATAAAGAGCGGCGATCAGCGCTTCAAATGCCCCCGCCAATATGGAGTTTTTATCTCTTCCATTGGTTTGGATTTCGCCTTTACCCAATCGAATAAAGGCACCCAGATCAATCGCGCGCGCGTTGATTGCCAGCTGGGATTCATTGACCAAATTGGCCCGGATTCTTGAAAGGTCGCCTTCTTTCAGGTTGGGGTAACGCTCCATTAAAATATGTCCGACGATAAGGTTTAATACGGCATCGCCGAGAAATTCGAAGCGCTCATTGTCCCGCAAGCCCGCTTCCGGTTGTTCATTCACATAAGAACTGTGCCGTAAGGCTTCATCCAGAAGTTGCTTTGATCTAAATTCATATTCAAGTTTTTTTTCAATCTCGAAATGGTCGCTTGTTTGCATTAATTAACTCTTTGTAAAGGGTGTACGGAACAAATAGATCTCCGTCACCTGATCCCATTTTTATTTGAGGCGATATGGATCCGTGAAAATCTGTGCCGCCGGTCATCAGCAGGCCGTATTTTCCGGCCAGTTTCGCGTATTGCCGTATTTGTTGAGGTGAATGTCCGGGATAATATACCTCTATCCCTGCCAGACCTATTTTCATTAAATTTTGCAGGAGCGCATCTAATTTCTGATTATTTTCAATATTCAAAAGAGCCGGGTGCGCCAGCACGGGAACACCTCCGGCCGCCCGGATGATGTATATCGCCTGTTCACATTCAATGCGATCCTTGTCCACATATGCCGGCCCTGCGTTCCCCAGATATTTGTCAAATGCTTCGTTAATGGAGGCCACAAAACCTTTTTTCAGCATGGCATAGGCGATATGGGGTCTGCCCAGTTGGCCTTCTCCGACCTCTTGATAGACTTCTTCTAAAGAAATCCGGAATCCTAATTTATTTAATCGTTTTAAAATTTCAGGGTTACGATTTTTTCTGGCATCCTGGAGTTTGCTGAGGGCTTGATTTAAGTCCCGATTATCAAGGTGGATCGCATAGCCTAATATATGAAAACTTCCGGAGCCGGGAAAAAATGGGGGATGTGCCGCGCTGATTTCGACACCGGTTAAAAAGTGTAAAGAAGGGGGGATGCCGAACTGAAGAGCCTCTTTAGATCCGTCGACCGAGTCATGATCCGTGATGGCGATCGCAGCAAGATTAAGCTTTTGGGCGTGGTCGATGATGTCAGCCGGCGTCAGGGACCCATCTGAGGCAGTTGAATGAATATGAAGGTCGATCCTCAGACGATTTTTATATTCCAAGAGCCTTTTCTAAAGCCTCCTCTTTTGATTTACAATCAATGCATTGAGTTGTGACGGGCCGGGCTTTGAGCCGTTTGAGCGAGATGTCTTCCCCGCAAGAATCACAAATTCCGTAGGTATCATTTTCAATGCGCCCGACGGCTTGTTTTATTTTTTTAATCAGCTTGTGTTCTCTGTCCCGTATGCGCAGCATAAAGTTGCGGTCAGCCTCAAGGGCGGCGCGATCTGTAGGATCCGGAAAATTTTCTTTTGGCACCGTCATGCCCGATACCGTGTCACCGGCCGAATCCAAAAGCTCTTCCAACCAGTTTGCCAGTAATTTTTTGAAATATTCTTTATCTTTCTTTTTCATAACCAAACCCCTAGTCTAGATCCTCTCTATACAAATGAGGTCTTTCAAAAATTGCTTTCATTAACACAACTCAATTTGCCTGTAAAGCATTAATTGCGGCTGATCCATTTTTTATCGAATTATACCATCTTGCCTTTAATGCAGCAATATATAACCAAAAAATATCAAATCAATATTTTATTGTCGATTTTAGCATTGATCTGTAAGCGGATCAATCAATCCATAAACTGTTCGCACCTGTCAAAATTCAGAATCGGATAGCGTGAACAAGTTAAATCAATTATAATTTCAAATGGTTACTTGCAATATTAATCAAACTCCAGTATATTATAATATCGGCCCATCTAAAACATAACTTTAGAATCGGTTTGAATGCCTTCATTTTTAATAAGTTCTTAAGATTTCGGTCTAAATCGCCGATATAAATATAAATCTAGGAAACTATAATCCATAAAAAGTTCAATCCTTGGTTGTCTAAAGTCCTAGAGACTTGCTAACATGGAGTGAGCTGATTTTAGATTTTGGAATTTGGATTGCGGATTTAAATAATTGGAGGCCAATTGCGTAGCTGGTCAGTCTTTTCTTAAATCCAAAATCCAAATTCTAAAATCTAAATTGTGAAGGGGAATGTAAAATTATGAAAAGTCCAAACTACCAGAGCGCTGAATACCGACCCATTACCATCAAAACCACGGATGGTTCTACCATTCACGGCAAGGTCAATCTTGCTTACAAACAAAGAGTTTCGGATATATTTACAAAAGATAATTCTCCTTTTATAATTATGGTTGAGGTGATGTCAAAGGAAAGTAAGGGTCGGGTGATGTTTGTAAATAAAAAGCACATCGTCTGGGCCGAACCGGAGGAAGAGGAAGGCAAATAACAAATCTACCCTAGAAGTGGTTTCAAAACCTCAGATCAGGTTCAAGGGCAAGGCGCAGGCTGATCGAGACAGCGCAGCATACATGGGTATGTGAGCATTTATCGGAGGACTGCAACGCAGCCATTGGGCCTTAGATGGGGTTTTGAAGCCACTTCTATCACTTTTGCCAGAATAGATCCGAATTTACGCTTCTCATTTTCATCTATTTCCCCAGGAGTTTCTTGGCCAATTGTATCGCCGATCCTGCATCTGCAGCGTAGCCATCCGCTTTTGCATCACTTGCAAATTTCTCGGTGACCGGGGCTCCGCCAACCAGGATTTTGCAATTTCCGTCAACGCCCGATTGTCTCAAGAAGGCAATGGTTTCGACTACATTTGGCAGGGTTGTGCTTAAAAGAGCAGAAATCCCCAACAACTGCGGGGATTCCTGTTGTATACTTTCAAGAAACTTTTCTTTGGGAACATCGACACCTAAATCCACAACATCGAAACCTGCGCCTTTGAACATCATGCAGACCAGGTTTTTGCCCACATCGTGCAGGTCGCCCTCGACGGTTCCCACAATGATCTTGCCAAGGCTGGTTTTAGTCTCTTTTACAATATGCGGTTCAAGAATCTCCATTGCTGATTTCATCGCCCGAGCGGCGATCATCATTTCCGGGAGAAAAATCTCATTTCTTGAAAAGCGCAGACCGACCTCTTCCATGGCTAAATTCATGCCTTGCAATATGATCTCATCCGTCGGGATATTTTCTTCCAGGGCCTGTTGCGTATAAGTTTTGGACTCATCCATCTTTCCATTTAGAATGCTGTCATAAAGTTGTTCCAAAATCTTCATTCGATATTCTATTTAACCTCCTAATGGAATCTTCTCAAAAATTCAACTAACGTCCCATGGTGAAGTTCTAAAGCTATGAAAAGTGCTTATAACAACAGGTGCCTAAAATGCCTAAAATGCCTAAAGTTATGGTTTCGCTGCGCTCTATCTTTTATATTAAATTTGATAGAATTCCTCAACTTTAGGCATTTTAGATCATTTTTAATTTTAGGCACTTCTAACTTTAAAGCACCGTTAGAACTTTTTTTCTCTGTCTTCGAAGATAAACCGCTATTTTTGAGATAGCTTCTAGTATTTTCCGATTTCTCTGGCATACCGAAACATTTCCATTACCGCATCCGGATGACATGCGCTATGAATCGCGTTGCTGTCAGATAATATATAGCGACCGCCTTCTTTGGCTTGCTGCATACATCGACGAACCTCGGTGCGAACCTTTTTTAAATCAGACTGACACAGAATTTCTCCGCAATCGACATTACCCACCAGAATCAATTTTTGGCCGTAATCTTTTTTGACTGCGGCCATATCGACACCGGCGGGCGGCTCAAGCGAGTGAATCCCGGCAATACCTGCTTTTACGGCCGTATCTATAAGCGGCGTAATATAACCATCAGAGTGCCAGATAACCGGAACACCGGCTTTTTTCACAATATGTTTATAACAGGGCACCATCAGTGTTTCAAAATCCTGAGGAGATATAAACGTACTACCTTTAAAAGCTGCATCATCCCCCATTAAAATTAAATCAGCTCCTAATTCGGCTGCATAAGCGGCTATCTCGGCAAACCATTGGGTTCTTTCCCATAAAAGCGTTTCAATCAACTTGCGGTCATCGATAAACATGTAAAGAAATTCTTCGAACCCAATGCTTTCCATGGTGAGACCGAAGGGTCCTGTGTGCGATATTAATGCAAAGGCTTTATCGGAATATTCATTCAGCACCTGTTTTGCTTTTGCGGGATTGGTTCTTTTTTCCAGCTGGAGCGCGGGCACATATTTTTGGATGTCTTCTGCGGTTCTTACGGCCCCACCGACGTATGACCCTCTTTTCCAGATGCGACCAAACTCATCGATGCCGTCCCAGCCGGCATAGGTGCCCCCGGAGGTTTGCATTTCTGCGGGAATATTCATTTTGGCCATTGCCCCAAGCGGCATCCCCTGGCACCAGTTTTGTGAATAAATGGGATACACATCCAATCCGAGGGCCTCTAAGGTTTTTTGCAGATTACCGGCCCCCATTTTTTTTACAAAGATGGGATCAATACCAAAGGTCAATATTGGAACGCGGTCCGGAATTTTCCCCTGAAGCACCGCCAGGATACGTTCCTTTGACGTCATCGCACTCATTTGAGCTCCATTAAATTGTGCTGATTTTAAATAGTTGCATTTTAAGATAAACCGGTCCCGATATATGCTTTTACTACATCAGAGTCCTTTAAAACCTCCTCGGGAGGTCCCTCGGCGATTTTATTTCCGAAATTCAGCACGACAATTCTGTCCGCAAGGTCACCCACCAGCTGCATGTCATGCTCAACCCAGATCATGGTAATTCGGGCTTCGTGTTTAATCCTTAGGATAAACCTTGCAAGATCTTCTTTCTCCTGCCGGTTCATTCCGGCCGACGGCTCGTCAAGCAGTAAAATCTGGGGTTCCATTGACAGGGCCCTGCCAAGACCGACTATTTTTTGCAGCCCGAACCCAAGGCTGAGGGCGTCCGTTTTGCGGAATTTTTCAAGCTCCAGAAATTCGATGATTTCTTCAACGGTTTCCCGATTTTCTATCTCCTCATCCTTGGTTTTGCCCCAGAATATGCCGTTTGAAAGCACTCCGCTTCTCATCTTCAGATGTCGTCCGACCATCAGATTTTCAAGCACGCTCATGTGGCGAAACAACTCCACATGCTGGAATGTGCGCGCGATTCCCATCTTAGCAACATCATGAGATTTTGAACCGGCAATATCTTTTCCGTTGAGTAAAATCTCGCCTGTGCCGGGATGGTAGATTCCGCTGATACAGTTAAGCAAACTGGTTTTCCCCGCGCCATTAGGACCGATGAGTGCAAGCAGTTCACCTTTGTTGGATTTGAGGGAAACATCGAGCAGGATATCCAATCCGCCAATAGACAGGGAAACTGAATCCAAAAGCAGATGCGCAGGATTACCCATACCACCTCCTGGACCGGCGATATTGTTTGATATCACGATAGCTTCGGCGCGTTTCGCGTTCTCCCTGGCCCAGATAGAATTCCTGGATGTCCTGATGATTTATCAATCTTTGCGGGTCTCCGTCGAAAACAATCCGTCCGTTTTCCATGATATAACCGTATTCGGCTACCGCTAATGCCGCCATTGCGTTTTGCTCAACCAAAAGCACGGTGACTTCCTGCTCGTCTCGAATCACTTTTATTAAACTCAGCAGTTCCTCCACGATGAGCGGTGCAAGTCCCTGGGAAAGCTCGTCGATGAGCAGCAGTTTGGGCTTGCACAATAAGGCCGTGGCCAGCGCCAGCATTTGACGTTCACCACCACTCAGGTAGCCGCCCAATCGATTTTTAGATTTAGCCAATATTGGAAAATAACGGAAAATTTGATCCATTAAATCCCTTCGTTTGGCCTTGCCCCCATTGTGCGGGACGCAGACTTCCAGGTTTTCCTCCACAGTTAGATTTTCAAATACTTTATCCCGTTCGGGTACCAGAACGACACCTTTCTTGGTGATCAGATGGGGTGCCTGGTTCTGGATTTTTTTGCCGGAAAGTTCGATAACCCCTTCTGTTACTTTGGCATCATCGACACCCAAAAAACCCGATATGGCTCGCAGGGTTGTGGTTTTGCCGGCCCCGTTAACTCCCAGCAGGGCGACGATCTGGTTTTTGTTGACATCAAACGATACCCCCTGGATGGCGGTAGAAACATGGTGGTAGACCACCTCCAGCTTCTCTACTCGCAGCAATGTTTCATCTCCTGTTTTGGGCATCAGCTATTTCCCCAGCGTTTTGTATTTAAAGGGCCAAAGAATGAAATAATCCCTCAACCGCTTCCAGATGCCAACGAGGCCGTCGGGTTCCAGGACCAAAAAAACGATCATAATCAGCCCAAAGCCGGCAAATTTAATTGCAAACACATAGGTCGTGAATCGAGTCGGAATCCGGAAGATATCTACGATCCAGTCGATGGCGTAAGGAAGTATAACGACAAATATGGTACCAAAGACCGCACCAAGGATGGTGCCGATACCGCCGATAATGATCATGGCAATATATTCGATGGTCATAAACAGGTTGAAAGCCTCCACCGACACAAATCCTCTATAATAAGCAAAAAGGCAGCCGGCGATACTCGTAATGACCGAACAAATCACAAAAGCAGAAAGCTTCGCACGCGCCACTTTTATGCCCAGGGCTTCGGCGGCCACATCCCGATCGCGAATGGCTATCCAGGCTCGGCCGGTTCGGGAACGAATCAGGTTGATGGCAAATAATATCAGCAGGATATCTGCGAAGAAGAAAACGAAGTACCAGATACGCGGGTCTTCTATCAGCAGCGGCCCCAGAGCGGGTGAATCAATGATCACGCCCGTAGCATAACTTCTGGTAGACTCATATTCTGCGCCGATATAGATAACGATGAAGTGAAGAGCCAGGGTACTTAAGGCCAGATAAAGTCCTTTCAATCTCAAAGATGGGAGCCCGAAGATTATTCCCAGAATGGCGCCGACGAGCCCGGAGGCCGGCAGTGTCAGGTAAATCGGGGCGTTTATTTCTTTAAAAAGTATGGCGGTTGTAAACGCACCGGCGGCAATCAGACCGGCATGTCCTAACGAAATCAAACCGGCATATCCGGTCAGCAGCATCAGCGCGATAGCGGCAATGAAGGCCAGAAAGATCTGATTGGCAATGTCCAGTAGAAATGCCGAAGCCATAAATGGAAAAATTATTAATCCCACCATCAGAACCATAAGGCATACCCAGCGACTGCGGGTTTCCACCAGGGCCAGATCGGCTGAATAACTGGTTTTAAAATATCCGCTTGCAAATGCCATACTAGACTCTTTCTAACTCTTCTTTGGTTCCGAACAGCCCCCATGGTCGAATCAGCAGCATGAATAGTAAAACAGCGAAGGGGGCGACTTCGCTGGCCTGGGGGCTTATGTAGTTGATGGCGAGTATTTCGGCTAAAGCGACAACAAAGGCGCCTATAATGACACCTGCCAGGCTGTCCAATCCACCCACCAGGACCACCGGAAATGCTTTCAAACCGATGATAAACATGCTGGGTTCCAGCCCCGTATCGCATGCCTGAATCATGCCGGCCAGGCCCCCGCTGAAGACCGCAATTCCCCACGACAGGGCATAAAATTTATGGAGGCCAATACCTCTCTGGGATGCCAGCAGGGGATGTTCGCCCACCGCGCGCATCCTGAGTCCCCAGCGGGTAAACTTGAATGCAAGGAACAGCGCCAGGTACAGGATCACGGCGCTTGCGACCATCACGATGCCGAATGTTGAAATTACCGCCCCTTCAAATAATTGATGCGACGCATTCTCCATCTTCATATTCTGAAGCGGATGCCAGGATTGGGAGGTCCAGATCAGGGTCATCAAGCCTCGCAAAAGGATCCCGAGTGAGACGGTTACCAGGACCGCTGCAAATACCGACTCACCGGCCATAAAACGCATCAGGAAAAAATAAATCCCGAAACCGAGAACGAGGCTCAAAAAACATGCAATTATAAATGCGGGGATCGGTTCTGAAATAAGGGATAAGGTTACCGTGAATAGAAAATACCCTCCCATTGCCATAAATTCACCGTGAGCCAAATTCAACACCCGGCTGGCCCGATATATGAGCACATAGCCGCAGCATATCAGGCAGTATAGCGCAGCCATTTGGACGACATTAACCACCAGTTGCATGACAACACCTTTAACGCGGCGCCCGAGGGGCGCCTGATGATCCGTTATGCGCCCCCGGCCGGCAGAAAGCTCGCAGCTTGATAACAGTACCGCTTATACGGCCGGGAGCGCTTAACGCATGGTCTTTATTTGACCTCCAATGGGGTCCAATCCTTAACGGTCACGATTCCATTTTTCTGGGAGTCCCACCGGTAAACCCTGTAAAAGGTTGTGGTGCGATAATGATTGTTCATGGTCCACGCAATCGGGCCTCCTTTAAGGCCCTGCAGGTCGACATTGACCTGGTTCATGGAATTTCGAACCTTGTCCGGGCTTGCCGGCCACGGCGTGCCTTTAAAAATGGCCTCGAGAACCATGGACGTAATCCAACCTTCGGTCAGCTTGTGGTAAGGATGAATGGTCTTCTCTTTTAAACTGGCGCTTTTTATCTTCTGGTGCAAAGACGTATTGTCCGTAAAAAAGGCATTGGTTCCAAAAACATAGAACCCATCGTCCTTAAGGCGCTGAAGTTCCTCCTCCGCATTGACATGCCCGTAGGCCATATACTTGCCCTGCCAGCCGAGTTTACGCAGGGCTTCAAACGTCCGCACCTGGGTCACCCAGGGCGCCCAGGAATAGCCCCAGTTGGCACCTGCGTTTTTGATCTTGGTGGCAAAGGGTGTGTAGTCCGGGGTGGGCGGGGGGATTATCTCTTTATCCACCGCCTGGATACCCAGCGAAGGGGCCAGTTTTTCAGCGAAATCGATTTCCCCCCGTGAAACCGGGATATTCATAGCTGCCAAGCCCAGCTTTACAGGCCCCTTGGCTTCTTCCTTGATAAAAGACAGCGCAAAGCGGCTGTCGTACTGCGCGGCATAGGCGGTCGAACAAAACTGGTTCGAATCGGCATTTGGGGGATAAACATTTTGGGGGCAGACTCCGCCGGCAAACAGGATCGGGACGTTATACTGTTTCGCAATCTTGATAACCGGAGCGTAGGTGCTTGACAAACTCGCATTGATAAGCAGATCGACCTTATCCTGGGTAACCAGTTTCTTGGCCTGGGCCGCCGCTTTGGATGGCTGGGCCGCATTGTCCTCAAAGAGGATTTCCACTGGATGGCCGTTTACACCCCCTTTGGCATTGAGTGCTTTAAAATAGATATCAATGGCATCTTTCATAGGGCCATAGGTCCCAGCCCCGGGGCCGGTAATGGCCATGGTGATGCCGACCTGATACGCATCTTTGGCGCTTGCAGGCGTTAGGAAAAGTGCCAATACAAAAGCCGCCGTTGCTATTCTGATAAATGTTTTCCTTAACATGCGAATCCTCCTTTCGGTTAAATTGGGTTAAGGGGTTCCAATTGAACTAACCCAGTAAATTTCCTATTTCAGATGCAATCAATTTCTCCTCTTTGTCGCTATACATTGAATCGATAAGGTCCTGAAATTTTTTGTGCATGAGTTCACGTTTAACCTTGCGGGTGGGCGTTATCGGTTCGCCCTCCTCTTCAGGGTCCAGTTCCTTGGGTAAGACTCTAAAGGTTTTTACCTGCTCGACCCGGGCCAAATCCTGATTGTTTTTATTTATCTCGGCACCGATTAATTTAAGGACTTCGGGATGCTGTGACAGACTGGTGAAACCGGTGTAAGCAATATCATTGATGCGCGCCCAGGCGGACACCGTTTCAAAATCAATTTCGACCAGAGCCGAGATGTATTTACGGTTGTGCCCGATAACGACGGCTTCGCTGATATAGGCACTGGACCTTAATGCATTTTCGATATAGGTCGGGCTCAGCGTCTTGCCGCCGGTAGTGACGATGATGTCCCGCACGCGATCCACGATTTTAAGGTTTCCCTCGGGAGTCAATGCCCCCACGTCTCCGGTATGGAGCCAGCCGTCATCATCAAGCACCTCTTTGGTCAGAGCGGGGTTGTTCCAATAGCCTTCAAATATATCGGTTGCTTTGACCAGAATTTCACTGTTTTCGCCGAATTTTATTTCCCAGTCGGAGGGGGGAACGCCAACATTTCCGGGACGGGGAAAACGCTGTCCCTGTCCGGCAATGATGGCGCCGGCGGTTTCGGTTTGTCCGTACATCTCTGCCAGGGACACGCCATAGATTTGCCACAGGCCCATGACTTCAGATGGTAGCGGTGCACCGCCTGAAACCGCAAGCTTCAGTTTAGCGAATCCGATCTTGTTGAGTATGGGCCGAAAGGAAATGTGGTAACAAATGCGGTACAGAACCTTTAGCAAGAAATTTTCTTTTCCTTCCCAAAGCTTTTTGATGTAAAGGCGCCCGATTTTTAATGATAAGCGGTAGACGTGTTTTTTGATTCGACTTGAGCTTTCAATGCCCACGATAATGTTGGATACAAATTTCTGAAGATAGCGGGGCACCGTGAATAGGATCGTGGGGGCGATTTCAAAAATCGTCTGCCCTAGATCTTCGATGTCTTCGCCATAATGCGGGACGATTCGTGAAAGCAAAGGCAATGTTATGGCAACATCTTTGCCGAGAATGTGGCACAATGGAAGGTAGATCACGGTACGATGGGGTCGATCGGCAAGAATGGGAAAGCGATCAATAATATTATATGTGCCGGCGATATGTTTTCCATGACTGATGAGGACGCCTTTTGGGTTTCCGGTGGTTCCGGACGTATACACGATAAATACGTTATCGGTGGGTTTTACCTTACTGACAGCTTCCTCGAAGGTGCCGGGGTTCGATTCAAGGTATTTCTCTCCGTCCTGCATAAGCTTCTCGTAGGGGATCAGCGCGGGGTGCGCATACATAAACATGCCCTGGTAATCAATAACCACAATATTTTTAAGATGAGACAGCTTATCGAAGAGCGGCAGGATTCGATCCACATATTCCTGGTCCTCGGCCACGAATATGCATGCTCCCCCATCATCCATCAGATAATTTAATTCTTTTTGGGAAGATGTTGGATAAATTCCGTAGGTCACCGCCCCCAAGGCCTCGGCGGCCAGCTCGCAAATCACATATTCTTCACACGGGTCTCCCATTAGCGCGAATCGGTCGCCGGGCCCAAGGCCCAATTTTTTAAACCCCATAGCGCAAATGGCGACCCTGTCGGCGAGCTGCGACCATGTGTGTTCCTGGTAAATTCCAAATTTCTTGGCGCGATACGCTACTTCATCCGGGGTATTTTTTGCCCGCTCAAGCAGGATTCCGGGAACTGTTTTTTTCCTCAGTTCTTGATATTTTTTATTGGAATCCATGATCTGTCCAATGGGCTAAATTTGCAGCTGGCGTTCGCGAAGACCTTCCACGAGTAGGTTGAAGGTATGCTCCAGATTGTCAAACAATGAATAGGTCCCACCCTTTAACAGCCAGCGAATGACCAGGTGCTCGATGGTGCCTAAAAATGCTGCCCTGGCAATGAAGGGATTTAAATCCTTTATCAATTCACCGGATTCGCGCCCTTCTTCGAAAATTTTGGTGAGGTAGGCATAAAAGGTTTTGACATTGGGGTAGACTTCGGTTTGCATAAAATTGGGATTTGTTTTCAGGAAGAGAAATACGACTTTTGCGGTCAGGGGCTCGCTTTCAATGTAATGCATATACCACCACAAAAACTTTCTGAGCTTGTTGATGGCCCCTTGAATACCTAAAAGCTGCAGTTCGAGCTCCTCGATGGCCCGGTTCACCCAGACATCCGGTATGGTCAAAAGTATATCTTCTTTACCGCGGAAGTGCTCATAAATACTGCCCTCGGCCAGACCCACCATTTTGGCAATTTCGGCAATCGTGGTTTGCTGGTAACCATTTTCAGCGAATAGTTTTGTGGCCGCTTTCGTTATCCGCGAGCGGGTGTCTTCTTTTGATAATTTGTTTGCCATCTCCCTTGCCGAATATCATTCAATTTTATAAACGACTAATATTATTGTATATAAAATAAGACAACATTCTATTTTTATATATATTTGAGCAATATTCGTTTGTCAAGGAAAATAATAAACAGCGGTTATAGATTATTTGTCGTTGGACGGAGATGATTTTACAATACTTTATATGAAAACGTTTCTCTCCCCCTTGCTGGTATTGACTTAAATTAGAGCCATGGTTTTGTTGGAACTATATTTAAAGTATCAAATTAAGCATATTAAACCTTATTTTATGATATAATATTGCAATTACGATATATTATTAACGGACCAGGGTCTTGACAAGAAACGGGAAGCGCGATGGTTTTGAGAAGCAGGATTTCATCGAGTTGGCAAAACAATTCAGAATTAAGAAACCGATGGACATAATTGCAGATGTAGGTGCGACAATTCGCCGTTGGCCTGATTTTGCGAAGGAAGTGGGTCTGAAGCGAAAACGGATCACGGATATCGCATCAACACATAGATTGCATCTTGCGCCGTAATATTATGAATCAGTTAGGCATCTGCTTCAAAGATGGGAACCTCTTTTGAGCCGGCACCTTTAGGATAATTCATCCAATCCAATGCCTTGCGGGGCTTCCAGCGTCGGCCGTAAAGGATATTGTCAATTTTCCTTAAGAAATCGCTCGAGCTGCTTCATGTTGGCGACATTGTAAACTTTGGCCGGGTAATCGGCCGGTAGGATCTTTTTTAACAAACCGGCAAGCACCCTGCCCGGTCCGACTTCCACAAAGGTTTCAATCTCTGCGTCCATCAACTTGACCATGCAATCATACCATTTTACCGGACTGCACAGCTGCCGGCCCATGATGTCTTTGATTTCATCGGCTTCGGTGGAGATAGCGGCCGAAACATTAAGGATGATGGATTTTTCAGGAGAATTAAAGCCCATTTGGTATAAAATTTCTTGGAACTCTTGCTCGGCGCCTTTTATGAGTTGACTGTGCCAGGCGCCGCTGACTTTCAGCGGTATGGACTTGGCCCCCTTTTGCGCGGCCAGCATGGAGACTTTTTCGACCGGCTCCGGTGAACCGGTGATCACAATCTGAAGTTCGCTGTTGTGGTTGGCCACCGACACAACCCCTTGGGATTGGACTTCGGCGACAAGATCGTCGACTTCAGCAATCGGCAATCCGACAATGGCATGCATGGCCCCCTTGTACCGGGTGGATTCGCGATGCATGAGCGCGCCTCTTTTATATACCAGCTTGATGGTGTCTTCAGCGGATACAACCCCGGCGGCATTAAGGGCGCTGTATTCTCCCAGACTGTGGCCGGCACAAAAATCGAAATCGACGCCCTCTTTTTGAAGGACGGCCAAACAGGCAAGGTTAACTGTCGTAACGGCGGGCTGCAGGTTGACCGTCGCGGTCAGTTCTTCCATGGGGCCTTTAAAACACAGTTTGGAGACATGCATTTTGACTGTCTCTGCGGCCATGTCGAAAATTTCGCGAACAAAATCATATTCCTGAAAAAATTCCTCCCCCATCCCAACACTCTGGGAGCCCTGGCCGGGAAAAAGAAACGCTGTTTTGCTCAAAATATGTCCTCCTTATTATTTTTACCACAGAGCTCACAGAGCCCACAGAGAAGAAAAATACGTTTAAGTTAAACTGCCAAAGCAATCCGTGTTACCATTTTTTACTTCAGAATTTTGATGGAAGGTGCAAATTGACTTTAGCTGGGGCTCTTTTTTCCAATCCCTAATACCCAATCCCCAATACCGGTGGCTTCGCCACCTCATTCATCTAGCTTAAACAGTTTTCGGACCGTATCAATATAAAAGGATTTATCTTCACGCATGCCGTTTTGTTTCAGGAACAAGGTCGGATCATGCAGAATCTTGTTGATCAGTGAATCCGCCATTTTGTGGATGGCTTCGGCTTCCTGCTTTGAGATCGTGCTGGATTGCAGCGTTTTTTTGAGTTCCGCCGCCGCAATGGATTCCATTTTATTTCTCAGGGCCACGATGGTTGGCACAATATCCAGACTTTCATGCCATTTACGGAAATGAATGACGGCCTCATCAACGATGCGTTCACCTTTAATCGCCTCTTTGCGGCGATCATCAATATTTTCATCGATGATTCCCTTCAGGTCATCGATATCATAAACATATGAATTGGCGAGGCGATTGATTTCCGGATCGATATCCCGGGGGACGGCAATATCCATGAAAAATAACGGACGATTGCGACGCTTGCGAATGATGCCTTTGACCTGATCCTGCTCAATCACGTAATCAGGTGCCCCGGTGGAGCTGATAATAATGTCCACCGTTTTTAAACTCTCTGGAATTTCTTCGAATCGGATGGCGCTGCCGTTGAACTGTCTGGCCAGTTCAACGCCGTTTTCAAAGGTACGGTTGGCTACCCATACATTTGCGACCTTGTTGCGCAGGAGGTGTTCAACAGCCAGTTCGGCCATTTCTCCGGCGCCGATAAGCAACACTTTCTTGTCCAGCAGTTCTCCAAATATTTTGCGGCAGAGTTCAACAGCGGCATAGCTGATGGAAACCGCTCGATCCCCGATGCCGGTTTCAGTGCGGATGCGCTTGGCCACAAAAAACGTGCGGTGCAATAAGCGGTTTAATACAACACCGGAGGTTTTTTCGTCGGTAGCGGTTCGGTAGGCTTCTTTTACCTGGCCCAGGATCTGGGGCTCGCCCACAACCATTGAATCCAGGCTCGAGGCCACCCGAAAAACATGACGCACGGCTTCGTCGCCTTTGTGGATATAGAGGGCGTCTTCAAACTGTTCCAGCGGAATCTTATTGAATTCGGCGATAAACCCCTTGGTTTCCTCAACCGCCCGGGATGTGTTATCGGTCACCAGTAAAACCTCCACCCGGTTGCAGGTTGAAAAAAGCAACGCTTCTTTTATGAACGTATTCCCCAAAAGCGCGTGCAGGGCGGATTTCGACTCATCCTCTGAAAAGGCGATACACTCCCTGACCTCAATCGGAGCCGTCTCATGATTTATGCCAAGTAATATGATATCCAACATGATTAGTTTGGTCGCTAACCTAACTGCGAAATAATTTGAGCCGCATTATAATAACATTAGTGCTTAGGATCCGTTTACAAACTCGAAATCCGAATATCGAAACTCGAAACAAATTCGAATATCAAATGCTCGAAATTCAAAACTGTTTAGAACATTTGAATTTATGTTTTTTGAAAATTGTTTCGGATTTCGGCCAATTTTATAAAATCAGGCGTGCTTCGGATTTTGACGAAAAATGGTTAAGCATCTATAAATTTCTTAAAATAAGTTTTAACCTACTAAAATCTGGTAAATCCCCCGTGATGACCCGTCATCAGGAGATTGACACCCAAAAATGTGAATACCAGCACCGCGAAGCCGATGATGGCCATAATGGCGGATCGCCGCCCGCGCCATCCGGCCGTCAGCCTTTCATGGAGCAGGACCGCATAAAACAGCCAGGTGATTCCGGCCCAAACTTCTTTGGGATCCCAGCTCCAGAACCGGCCCCAGAACGTTTTCGCATAAACGAAGCCGGTTATCAGTCCTAATGTGAGCATGGTAAAGCCCACCACAATACAGACATATCCGATGTTGTCCAACATGTCCAAAGACGGCAAACGTTTAAAAAAGAATCCATGCTTCTTGGTTTTGATTTCGTGTTCTTGAAGCAAATACAGCACACCCAGTCCACAGGCCAGGGCGAACGCAGCCTCTCCGATGAAGATGACCGTGACGTGACTCACCAGCCAGAAGCTTTTAAAAATTTTGGTCGCCTGGGCCGCCTCATTGGGAAGCTGCGAGACGATGATCATAATCAGCGCCAGAGTCGGCGCTGCAAATATCCCCAGGATTTTTAAATTAAATTTATATTGTATGCTCAGAAATACCCCGGCAATGGCCCAACCGGCAAAAGACAGGGTTTCATGCATATTGCTGACCGGCACATGTCCGGCCTTGATAAAGCCGTAAACGATCGTCAGGGTGTGAAATAAAAAACCGACCAGCAGCAGAAAGAATCCGGCGCGCTGGAAATAGTCTTTCTGAATAAATAGAAATGCAAAATAGCCCGCCGTGCTAAGCAGGTACAAAATAATACTGATGAGAATGATTGTTTCCATTAAATCTCCGATTTAGGTTTACCCGTTGAGTCCGCCTCCGGCGGGCCTAACGGGCTCAATCCGCCGGAGGCGGACTCAACCTATAAGCGACAGCTTATAGCAGATCTTCGATTTTATATCCTTCACCCAAAATTTTATAAAGCAGCGAATTTATTTTTTCTGTTTTACCCGCCTGCATTAACTGAATGAGATCGCTGTCAATCAATTGATTAAATAGTGTTTTATGGGCCTCGGGCGCATGGGCCCGGCTCAGCAGTTTTTTACGGATGGCCCCCATGAGAAGTAGAAATTCCGCATATTCCTTGCCGAATTGGATTTCCAGTTTTTGACGCAATTGTTTTGCCAGGGCCGGGCTTTTGCCGGAAGTGGAAATGGTAATGACCAGATCGCCCCTCTGGATAATGGATGGCAGAATAAAATTACAGATCTCAGGACGATCGGCAATATTGCACAGGGTATGGTTTAACGCAGCATCGTTGCTGATTTGTTGATTTAAACTTTCACTATCGGTAGCCCCGATGACTAAAAACGCACCGTCTAAATCAGCGGATCGGTATGCCCGCCGGGTCAATCTAATGGCTCCTTCTGAGGCCAGTTTTGTCAGCTGTGGGGTAGGATTGGGGCTCACAACAATAACCCTGGCGCCGCATTCCAGGAGGGTGTTCACCTTGCGGGTGCCCACGGCGCCCCCGCCGACAACCAGGCAATTGCGGTTTTTGATATCGAGATGGACGGGATAATATTTCATATTTTGTTGAATTGGTTTTATTGGTTTTATAGGTTTCCTTTGAGTTTTTAATTCCTTAATGTGTTTAAGTGAACAAATTAAACTAATGAAACCAATTCAACCAATGTTTATCTTCATCAAATCCTCGGCCATGACTAAGGGACCGGAATAAGTTTGGCGGCATTCGGCCGCGATATCTTCTTTATCACATTCCGGATAAAAATGGGTTAAAGCCAGTTTGCGGACCCCGGCTTTGGCAGCAAGATCTCCTGCCAGAGACGGCGTCAGGT
>Ga0255055_10000974_pt1 | contig 21832 bp, 1 predicted proteins | sample JV7_2_27_MG_FD_188633 | JGI IMG/M metagenome (GOLD analysis project Ga0255055, IMG submission 188633) | Seawater microbial communities from Jervis Inlet, British Columbia, Canada - JV7_2_27 | ecosystem: Environmental > Aquatic > Marine > Inlet | place: Canada: British Columbia | collected...
CAGAGTGTCGCCGGTTCGCATGAGAGATAGGCGATGCGCTTGGCCGTGGTGGCGGCGATCGCTTCCAGCACCGATTCGTCTGCTCCGGCGCGAGAGGGGTTGAGCACGACGGCGTTCGGGCGCTGGCGATCTCGTGTGGTCCAATTATTGAATCGGGATCCAATTACCGCCGGGCCAGGAGGTTGTCGTGGAGTCGCGCCGTTCCTCGATTGCGGTCCGATCGAAGACGTTCCTGCAAAAGAGCCTGTGGCTGAACCAAGCGCCCAGGTCTGCAGTCCCCGTTCGTGGTTCGCCCGTGCCGCCCTCCACGAGCTCGCCGGAAACGGTCGCTTCGGTACCCGCATCGCTGCCGCTCAGTTCGAGCGCCACGGGTACGACCCCACTTGCGGACCCTGACGAGCCATCGGCCGGTGGTGGAGCAATCGGCGCCGTTTGCTCGGCAGGCGACTCCGCCGCGGGATCGTCGGTTCGCATCCGGATCGAATCGAAGGAAGCCGGTCCGCTCGCCGTGTAGAGACCGAAATCTCCGTCCACCACCACGCTGTTGAAGAAGTGCCCGAGGAGCAGGTTGCCGTCCAGCGCCAAGTTGACGCTGGTTCCCTTGAGCGAGACCATCAACGTGTGATCGACACCCGGGTCGATGACGACGTCGGCCACCGCGTCGAAGGCCAGGCCCCCGCTGCGCGTCACGTGGCCGATGGCCACCTGGTCGCTGTCGGGAAGCATGACCGCGAATTTGTAGCGGCTGGAGCCGAGGTCGAACACGATCCCGCTGGTCGTCTCGCTGTTCAGCACCACCGCGACCTCGAGGATGGACGTGACCCGGAAGGGCTCCGTGTTGCCCAGATCCACGAGATTCATCGCGCTGTTCTCACCCGCCAGCGGCGCGCCGATGTAGCGTCCGGAGTCGAGGGTCCAGATGCCCGTCTCCTCGTCCATCGCGATTCTGGGCTCGGTGTCCGGGAACCCCTCGGTTCCCTCGAAGGTCACCTCGGGGAACAGGATCTGCGCGGAAACATTGTCGATGCGAGCGATCGAGTTGCGAGCCCCGATCCCGACCATGCCGGTGTTGAGACCGAAGGACACGCCGTCCACAACTCGCGGCTCGTAGGTGAACTGCAGCACGGACTGGTTGTCGACAACCAGCGTCGCGTTCACGCCGTGCAGCGACAAGAGCATGTTGTAGTCGGTGTCCGGCTTGACCAGCATCGGCGTCTGTACGTCGACGAACCAACCGTCAGCGTTGCGGTGGCCCATCTCCAGCTTCTTAGTCATGTTGTTGATGCCGGCGAAGCGGAAGTCGTACTCGCTCTGGTAGTCGAAGATCAGGTAGGCGTTCGAGTCGTACAGCCCGGTTCGCTTCGCGGCGTTGATCGTCGCCAACAGCTCGAAGTAACTCGGCAGGTAATGATCCACGTAGAAGACGCTGACCGCGTCGCCGCCGGTGTATTCCGGTTCCACCTCGAAGCGGCCGGCGTTGATTCGCCAGATGCCGCTGTCCGGTGTGAAGCCGTCGGCCGTGCCGGTGTTGAAGTTTGCCGAGCGCAGCACGTCGCGTGGGCCGCCGGGGATGTTGCCGGGCTGCGGATCGTCCGGCGCCCCGGTCTGGTCCCGCCACTCGAAGTCGCTCTGCTGGACGACGCCGATCTCGCCTTCCGGCTCGCCGTTGCGATCGGCGTCGGCGCCGGTGTCCGTCGCGCGCGTCGGGTCGGCCCCGTCGTTCTCCGACAGGTCGTACAGGTACTCGCGAAGTTGGGGTTGCAGGCCGCGGCTGATGGTTAACGGGCCAAAGGGTGCGAACGGGACGATGTAGCTGTTGAACTCGCCGACCCAGTCGATCAGACGATCGCCGCCGGTGTTCGCGATCAGCACGTCGCGGCCGGCGCCGCCGTAGGCGATGTCCTCGTAGGTGGGGTGCGTGTCGGGAACGTCGTTGGAGCGCGGGTCCCCGCCGCCGATGGAGTCGTGGTTGTCGTCGGCGTTGAGCAGATCGTCGCCGAAACCGCCGTAGCTGTGGTCCTGTCCGGTCCCACCCACGAGCCAGTCGTTGCCCAGGTCGCCGAAGAGGATATCGTCGCCGTCGGTATGGACCGGATTACCCTGCCCGTCCGTTCCCAGGAAGGGACCCTCGAGCTGATTGAAGTTGAGCGGGAACTCCCGCGCGTTCGGGTCGATCTCGCCCGGCTCGAGGAACTCGCCGTTGGCGTCGACCAGGATCTTGCGTCGCGGGTTGAACTCGTCGTACGCCGCGAACTCGTTGGCCCGGTCGGTGGCCCCGTAGCCGAGGACGTCGCCCGGATTGGCGGGCGCCGCGAAGTACTCGGGGAGCGCTTCCGCCCCCGAGATGCCGTCGTCGCCCGCGCTCCCGTGCAGGAAGTCGCTACCCAGACCGCCGTAGATGATGTCATCGGCGAACAGCGGATTGAGAGGCAGATCCGTGGTGTCTCCTAGCTCGAACGGCGTCAGATTGACCGTTTTCTTGAGAATGCCCGGGATATTGATCGTCGCCTGCTGCAGGTTCCCCGGCGTGTCGATCTCCAGGTTGACCTCGGCGAGCATCGCGACGCCGTAGAGCGGCTCGGAGAGCCCGCTGCCCTGGACGTTGCGGCTGGTAAAGATGCGCCCGTCGTCGCCGATCACGCCGTCTTGGCCTTGCCCGCCGGAGACCCAGTCGTGGTCGTAGCCGCCGACGATGTCGTCGTCCTGGCCGTCGCCGAACAGGACGTCGCCGCCCTTCGTTCCGTAGATGAAGTCGTCGCCGGCCTCACCGTGGATCTCGTCGCCGGCGCCGATGTCCGAGGCCGCCTGGCCCGCCGTCAGTTCGTAGTCGAGGCCGCCCGGCGTGTAGTCGATCAGGATCGCCGCACGCGGGATGATACGCAGGCTACCGGAGAAGTTGTCGTAGTTGAAGCTGAGGAAGTTCCCCGTGCTCGCTCCGTTGATGCCCAGCAGCCGCAGGATCTCGCCGTTGTCGCCGAGAATGGTGTCCGCATCCCGCGCGTGGCCGCCAATCGCGGTGTCTCCCTCGTCGTTGCGCGCGGCCGCCAGACCGGCGCCGCCGAAGATGGTGTCGGCCCCGTCGGGACGCGCCTCCGGGCCCGTCAGGCTGAACAGGTCGGAGCTGCCGCCGAGGATGTCGTCCTGGCCGAGGTTGCCGAAGATGACGTCGCCGCCGCCGTTGCCCTCGATGTAGTCGTCGCCGTCGGTCGTCGCCTCGAACGAGGGGACCAGCGTCAACGTGCCGTCGTCGTTGCGCTCGGCGGTGACGCCCACGCCGTCGTCCACCAGGCCGGCGATCGAGCCGTCACCCTGGATCGTGTCGTCGCCGAGCTGGCCGAAGATCATGTCGTTGGCCGGGCCGCCGGCGATGTAGTCTCCGCCGAAGTTGTTCAGCTCGTCGGTCTCGTCGGCTAGCGAGTGGTCCATCAGCCGGATGACCCAGTCGCCCCAGCGCGGCTGGCCGTCGGGATCGAGCTGCGGCGTGCCGTCGACCGTCGCCTGGTTGGCGAACGGATCGTTCGAGTTGCCGTAGATCACGGTGCCACTCAGGGCGCGGAAGCGCGGGTTCTCTAAGACGAGATAATGGGTTCTGCGATCGAGCTCGACGTTGTCGCCGAAGATCAGGTCGGCCTCCCCGTTGCCGTCGATGATGTCGCCGGCGGCGCCGCCGATCAGCACGTCCTGGTCCCCGTCGCCGGTGATCGTGTCCGTACCGCCCTCGACGTTGGCGATCGTGCGCAGCCGCTGGAGCAGGCTGCCGATCTCCACCCTGCCGGTGTCGGAATCGAAGACGACGAGATCCGTCGGCGCGCTCGGGTCCCGCGTGCGGTCGATCCGACCGCCGTCGCCCAGCACGACGTCGTCGTCCGCACCGCCCGCAATCGTGTCATCGCCCGCGCCGCCGAAGATCTGGTCGAGCCCCGCGCCGGCATCGATCGTGTCCGTCCCGCCCAGCGCGTTGTCGACCGTCAGCAACAGATTGGCTTGTCGGACCACCCCGTCGGTCTGGTTCTCGGGCCGGGTCGAGATGCGGTACTGGCTGGGGTTCATCGCGTCGGGCCCGGGCAGCTCCACGTCGGGATCGAAGCCGGGCCAGAGCGTCAGCATCGTCGCGTTGTTGCCGGTGATCAGCAGCGGCTTTTGCAGGAAGCCATTGCCGCTGTTGATGTCGACGAACAGGCCGATCAGGCCGATGTCGTCGCTTCCTAGACCGTCGGCCAACAGATCCGGCAGACGGAAGGCGGCATCGCCGTCGGTCAGCGTGTTCAGCGTGGCGAGCGTGACCTGCTCGGTGACGAGGCCGGTGATCGGCTCGGGCGCGTCGCCCAGACGCGTCACGATGGCGCCATTGGCGTCGATGAAGTCCACCCGGCCGCGGTCGCCGAACAGGATGTCGTCCATCGGTGTCCCGAAGATAGTGTCGTTCCCCAACCCGCCGAACGCGACGATGCCGAGCGTCGACGCGGTCGCGTCGATCGTGTCGTCGCCGCCCTGGCCGTTGACCGCGAAGGCGCCGTCGGCCTCGTTTTTGATCTGGTAGGCCTGGCCGGTCGGAAGAGCGTCGGGATTCCAGGGCGTGCCGAGGGTCAGCACGTTGCCGGTGTTGGTGCGGATGCGCCGCGTCTGGCCGTCGGCGACGATGAGCTGTCCGGCCAGCTCGCCGTCGGCGAACATCTGATCGATCGTGGCGGTGGTCGCGAAGATGCCCGCCTCAGTGTCGGCATTCTGTGCTGCGGTGACGACGCCGCTGGCCGTGATCTCGTCGACCGCGTTGAGCGTGACGGTCACGGTGTCGCCGGCCGCGCCCATGAACGGCAGATCGTCGCCCGTGTTGAGGAAGGTCCAGGTCTGATAGCCGTCGTCAACGCGAGTCGGCGTGCCCAGCACCGTAAAGTCGTTGTTGCCGATGCCGAGGTTGATCTCGAGCACCTCGAAGCACGCGTAGGTGATGCCGCCGGGCTGGAGCTTGCCGCCGAGCACCAGGTCGGGACCCATGTTGAGCCCGAACAGGCGGTTCGGCGTCAGCACGCCGGTGCTGTCGGCCGGGCTGTCCTCGTCGTGCACGAACAAGAAGTCGACCTGTGTGGTCTCGTCGATGAAGAAGTTGAAGCTTTCCGAGGTGACGGCGTAGCTCAGGATGTCGCTCTCGGACTCGTCGGGCCCGAGGTTGTAGGACTCGTTGATCGTCAACACCGTTTGGCCCGGGCCGCCGGGATCGACGTCGACGATCAGGCGGAACTGGCCGATGGCGGAGTGCGTCAGATTCGCGGCATCCGTCACGGCCGTGATCTCGAGTGTCTTGCCGACGAGCTGTTCCACCGCGGTCAAGTCGAGGTCATCAAGAATCGCCTCGAGATCCACGGTGGTGACCGTGACCTGTGTCCCGACGACGGAATCCACCTCGTAGGTCTCTTCCGGGTCTTTGACGTTGATCTCGCCCGGCAGCAGCACCGGCACGAAGGTGGCCAGCGATCCCTGCCCCCCCTCGCCGTCGATGAAGACCGGTCCCAGGATGCCACTGAGGGTGTTGGGCCCCGGCGCGAACTCCTTGGTGTCACCACCGTCGACGAAGTCGTCGTCGATCGCGGCCACGCGGATTTCCACTGGATCGTCCCAGTCGGCGGCCGTGAAGGTGACGAGCAGATTGCCCGTCGGCTGCCCTGCGACCATCTCCGGAACGACACGGGCGTCGCTGCTCGAGATCGCGACCTGGATCTCGTCGTGACGGATGCCTCCGGTGCGCGTTGTCTTGGTGATGTCGGGGGTCACCGTGACGGTCACCGGGTCCGTCGGGGCGCCGGTCAGCACCAGCTCGTAAGTGTCCTGGTGCGCGGTTTCCGTCCGCACCGTGGCCGGGAAGTCGAGCTGCAGCGTCAGCTGCTCGTTGTCGACGGGGCCGGTCACGGCGGGCGAGGGAGTGACGGTGAACGTGATCTTCCCGTCGGCCGCCAGCTCGTCGAGCAGGGGCGCCGAGAGATCGAACGTGGTCGTACCCGACTGGGACACGCTTTCGCTGAACAAGTTCTCTGCGTCGATCGTCAAGAATTTCGCGGTGCCGTCCAGGTCCGCGGTCGCGGAGACCGTCAGCAACCCGTCCCCGGTCGGGTCCAACGAACCGACGTCAAACTCGTAGGTCAGCACATTCGGGTGAGAGACGCTGCCGAGACGGGTCTCGCTCAACCGGCTGGCGACGATCGCCGGGAACTCGAGCTCGAGTGTCAGCTCCTGATTGGAAACGCGGCCCACGAAGAAGGACGGCGTGACTTCGAAGGTGATCGTGCCGTCGGCCGCGAGCGCCTCGATCTGGGCCTGCGACAGGTCGATCGTCGTCGTCACGCGCGAGCCGTCCGCCCCATCGCTCGCGAACAGACGCAGAGGCTGGGGGAAGATCCCTTCCGCGTCAAGGGAGAGGGACTCGAAGAAAAACGGATAAAAATTCAGGCCCAGGTCCGCAACCGCCTCGACCGTCAACACACCGCCGCCGGTCGCTCGCACCGAGCTGACGTCGAACTCGAAGATCAGCGTGTTGGGATAGAACACGCCGTCGTTTGTAGTCTGACTGCGGGAATAAACGGGAGCGAGGTTCAGCCCGGTCGCGTCGAACTCGACGACGTCGGTGGAGCCTCCGCTCTCGCGAACCAGCACGGTCGGCGCGTCGGCGTCGGCGATGCGCGCTAGCACCGGCGTGGTAAAGGTGCCGAAGAAGCCAGCTTCGATGAATTTGTAGCTGACGAAGAGTTCGCCGGAGACGGCTCGCGGGTTATCGCTGCCGTCGAGAAAGATCACGTTGTTGCCGCGTACCTCGTAGTCGACGGCCTCGGCGAGTAGCTCTGTATTGAGCGTCACCTCCACCGAATCCTCGATCGGCTCCCGGGTGAGCCCGACGAACAGCACCGGTTCGTCCTCCGGAATCACTACGAAGGTGTCGGTGCGGTCGATGGGCCCCGAGTCCGCGGACCCCATCGAGACGTCGAACTCGATCAGGCTGGTGTGGAAGCCCTCGCGCAGCAGGTCGGCGGTCGCACTGACCACCACATGGCGTGGCATGTTCCAGTTGCCGCTGTTGAATTGCAGTGAGCTAATCGGGTTGCCCGTGAGATCGGTCAGCTCGAGCTGGGCGCCGTCAAACAGCAGGTCGACGACGACGAGCGAATCGGGTGCACGGGTCAGCCGTATCTCCAGGACGTCCTTCTCACCGAGGTGGTCGCCGTCGCCACCTTCGATCAACGTCGTGATGGTGTCAAAGTCGTCGACGGCGGCGCCCGATTCGAAGCCGCGCGTCTCGTCGACGATCACGCCGGGTTCGTCGTTGTCGTTGACCTGCACCTGAACACTCGGTATGGCCAGGCCGTCATAGCGCTCGATGCGGTAGACGCTCTCGCCGGGAACGGGGTTGGTCGCCCAGGGTCCGCTGAGGATCAACGTGTGCGCCGGATCTGTGGCGAGGTGGCCGAGGATCAGCCGCTCCTGGCCGGCGCCCGGGCCGCCGACGATCTGTAGGATGGCGCCGGTCAGTCCTTCATCCGCCGGTCTCGGTATGGGGAAGGAGGCCGCGTTGTCCGTAAAGGTCGAGCGGTCGTCCTCCGGATCCAGCACCGGCGGCAACGCGGCGGGCATCTCGTCGAAGCCGCTCATCTTCCCGACGAACGCGTCGTCGATGCGCACCAGGAACTCGCTGTCCGGTACGGGGAAGCTCAAGTCGATCGTCAGCTCGCTCGGGCGGCCGTAGGCCCGCGACAGGTCGCCCACATCTGCGGAAGGCGTGACGATGATGATGATCTTCGCGTCGTCCACTCGCTCTTCGAGCTCTTCGCGCGTCAGCTCGATCGTCGTCGTTACCCTCTTGAATTGTAGGCCGTCCGTTTCGAACCGATTGAATTCGAGACCCTCCACGTCTAACGCAAATAACTCGCCGAGTGCATCGAGGTCCGCGATCGTGGAAACCGTGATCACCCCGGGCCCTGCCGGCGTGACGGCGCCCACGTCGAAGGTGAACGTCAGCACGTTCGGCGCGAACACGTTGCCGGTTTTCGTTTCGCTCCGCTCGACGTCGCGAGTCGCGGCAGGAACGTTCGTGCGCGACCAACCGCGGTCGAGGGTCAGCTCCAGGTTGCCGGCTACGGGGACGGCAGCGATGATGAACCGGCTCTGGCCGGCCCCCATGCCGCTGATGATCTCGACCCTGCGACCCACGAGCTCTATGGGGGCGACGTCGCCGGGGTTCGGGATGGTGATCGTGGGATTGCCGGCGGCGAGCGGATGACCGGTCTCGGTTTCGCCATTCAGAGGCACGTCAAAGGTGCTGGTGCCGTCCGGCAGCCCGGGGCCGGTGCGCCAGGCACGATCGAGGATCAGCCTGATGTCGTCTCCGACGACTTCGGCGTCGACGACCAAGCGTTTCTGGATCGTCACGTCATCGGCCAGCCTTACCGTGATCATTCGGCCGATGAAGTCGCCGCGCGCGTGGTTGTTCGGATTGGCAATGATCAGCGTGGGACTGCCGACGATCGAAACGGGATTACCCTGAATGCTGTCGGAGCCGGCCAGCACCAGGTGATTGACGACGCCGAAGCGCACGCCCTCGAAAGCGTCGTCATCAAAGTTGAACGTCCCGCTATCGCCCAGCTCGGGCCGCGTGAACAACTCGCCGACATCCCACTGGGGCACATTGTCCGCCCGCACCTCGACGATCTGCGGCAGGAACCAGTTCTCCGGCGTGAAAACCAGGGTCAGCGCGGAGCCGTCCTGCGTCACGATCGACGTCAAGCTTGGGCTCGACAGCCGGAAGGCCAGCTCCCGTAGCTCGCGGTTGTCGGGGGTCGGGATCGGCGCCAGCGCCTTGACGAAGACGTCGGTGTCGGGTTTGCGCGTCAGCACCACCTCGTAGGAGTCGATCAACGAACCGCCCTCGGTGACGATCGTCGAACCACCGCTCTCGCGAATCACCGCGAACGGCTCGTCGTTGTCCGCCACGTTGGCCGAGATGCCGAACAGCGTCTGCTCGTCGAAGCGCTCGTCCATACTCTCGACGCTCTGGAGGACGAGGCCGCTGTGGCCCAGCAGGTCATTGCTGATCACCGGTGGCGTGTCACCCGACATGTTGAAGGTGTCGGAGCCCAGCCCGTCGAACAGCTCGGTGATGAACTTCTCGCTCGTGCTCTTGACATAGAAACGATCGTCTCCCTCGGCCCCATCGACCCGCAGCAGCTCGATGTTGACGAAGTTGATCGTCAGGCCGGCACCGAACACGCCGTCCTCGGTGATGACGAAATCGTCGCCGAACTCCGTTCCGAACACGACCAGCTTGTCCAGCCCGTCGCCGCCATCGACGTTGACCGGCGCGTTGACCGCGTATTGCACCAGGTCGGCGCCCGCGCCGCCCGAGATGTCGGTGCGCTCGCGCTGCGGCTCCTGCGAACCCGTCAGTGCGAAGGCCCGCACTTCGACAACGTCCTCGCCCTGGTCTCCGTTCAGCGTCAAGACCGCCTTGTTGTGGAAGACCACGAACTCGTCGTTGCCCAGGCCTCCGTTGATCGTCATCGGGGCGCCGATACCGTCAGAGAGGAAGCCACGGGTCGTCTGGATGGTGGCGAACACATCATCGACCGAGACGTTGGCGTATTCCTCGCTGCGTTCGGAGCGGAAGAGCTGGCCGACCTGGAAGGTGTCGTTGCCCGACTCGCCGTTCAGCGTCACCTCGGCGGCCGTGTCGTCTACCGCGAAGTCGTCATGACCGGCGCCGCCGTTGACCACGATCCGCTCGAGGCCGGTGTAGTTGATGCGCTCGACCCGGGAGTCCGAGTTGAGCATCGCCACGAACGCCAGCGAGCCGTCCGTGTTGGCCCGCAGCAGGAACTGGTCGTCGAGCGCTGTCCCCGTGACGACCATCAGGTCGGTGCCCCTCCGGTCTCCGCTGTCGAGCACGGTGATCAGCGAGTCTGTCTTATCCCCCTCGAAAAAGAGGAGGTAGACGTCGCTGCCGTCCTCGCCGTCGAGGATCGTGTTGCCCTCCTCGTACACGATCAGGTCGTCCCCGCCCGTCCCGGCGGACCGCCCCGGTCCACCGTCGCCGAAGAGCTGATCGGAGCCGCCGCCCCCGTCGAGCAGGTCGTTGTCGTCGCCCCCTCGTATCAGATCGTTGTTGCGATCACCGAAGATCGTGTCCTCGCCCGGACCGCCGTCGACGTCATCGTTGCCCATCCCGCCGAAGACGGTGTCGCGATCGTCACCGGCGCGGATGATGTCGGCGCCGTCACCGCCCCAGATCGTGTCCGGCCCGGGCCCACCCTCGATGATGTCGATATCGGGTCCGCCGCGAATGAAGTCACCGTCGTCCGTGCTGCTCAAGGATTTGTCGGCGGAGACGTCGGAGATGAAGTTGCGGCCCGTACCGCCGTCGATCGTGTCGATGCCGAGGCCGCCGCTGATCTCGTCGTCCCCGCGCCAACCGAATAGCCGGTCGTCGCCGGGTCCGCCAAAGATCAGGTCGATCCCGTTCCCGCCCCGAATGGTGTCGTCGTTGTCGCCGCCGTCGAGCGTTCCGCCCGCGTCGCCTCCCTGTAGAAAGTCGTCGCCGGCTTCGCCGTAGAACTCATAGGTGCCGCCGCCGGCGATCAGCCGGTCGTTACCGCCTCCGGCGTCGAACTCCACGGGTATCGTGACCTCGTCGCTGATGATCAGCGTGTCGTCGCCGCTGCCGCCGCTGCCAGTGATCCTACTGATCCCGGAGAAGCTTCGACTGTGTTTGAAACCGGAGACGATCACGCTGTCGGCTGTGCTGCCGGGTCCGACATAGAGCGTCTGGGCTTCGCTTGCAGCCGTGTCGAAACCGAGCTGCAAGACACCGTTGACCGCCGTGGCCAGCGCGGGAGGATCCACGAGGTCATGCGAAGTGAACCAATCTTTGACCAGCGTCAAGATGTTGACGCGTATGTCGAGAACCGTAAGGGTGAACCACCCTGATCCGAGCGAGAACACAATGAAAAAGTCCACACGGAGCTCGGTCCGCAAGCTCCAATCGTAGACGTTGCCGTCGTCGACGGTTGCGTTGCGGTCAAACTCCTGCGCACGAATCTTTCCATCGGCGGCGCCGTCGGGTCCGCCACCCGGATCGTTGAAATTCCACGAGCCGCCGATCAGGGCCAGAAGCTGCAGGCCGACCTTGAATTCGGCAAATCCAAGATCGAGCTTGAACTGCAGGCCGAGACCCACTCCAAACAGTATGGTGGCCTGAGCTTGATCCTTAGAGGCACCGATGTCGAGCCCGAAGAGGGAAAGGTCCTCCACACCTTCGTAATCGTCGAAGAACAGCCCGTTCACGATGTCGTCGGGGTTGCCGGTACTGCGGAAGGTTTCCAGTCCGGTGGTGTCGAACTCTATCTGGAAATCGGCGCGCGCTTCGAGAGCGATCGGGATGAACCACTCGACACCTGCCGTGTATTTGCTGGTGAGCTTCGCCGCTGCCTTGTTCAGTTTTTTGATGGCAAACTTACCGTCTAGGGGGATCTCCTCGTACAGCTGCACGAACAGTTCCGGGGTTCCGTATCGGAGCAGTCGGCTCTCCTTCGTGATGTTCCCTTCGCTGTCCTTTACTTCGAAATTCTCGAGGTCGGTCTCGCCCAAGAGCAACCGGAAGGAGGTCTCGACGTCCTCAATGATGGGTAACTCGAGCGGGTCGATTCCCGCGCCGAGCCAGCTGTCGAGCAAGCCATACACGTCGACGAAGAAATCCGGGATGCTCCCGAGGCCCCCCGTGAAGGGCTTACGGCCAGGGAGCATTTGAGTCCTGACAAAATCGAGGCCGGCGCTCCGACTGGGGTGACATCGGTCCGTGGCGATGCCGCCGATCTGACCGAGAATCGTTGCGGCCGGTTTTCCGTCCGAGTTCAGGATCTGGATAGACACGGCCGACACGGCCGCCTGTGTTGTCAGCGTCGCGTTCAACGTGAGGACGTCGGCCGACACCCCGGTTATCTGGTACGTATCGTCATTGTCGCCCGCACCCTCGATCGTAATGGACTGTCCCTGCTCGAAGCCCTCGCTAATCCAGGTCTGGATGTACCCCTTCACGGTGACATGGTCAAAGGTGACCGGGTAGTCGAGATCAACCTCGAAGTTCTGCGTGTAGTCTCCATACGTCGGGTCGAGGAACAGTTCATCGCCAGAGATGCCATTTTTGTCAATACGATAGAGGCCGTCGAATCCGTTCGTGCCCGTGATTGTGATGTAGTCACGGACGGCGAAACCGGTCCATGATCCCTCACGGATGTAGCCTTCCTCGAACGTCAGCGTACCCGTGAACTCGGCGTCGTTCTGCCTCGTGACCGTATTCGATACGAAATCCAGATCCGGATTGGTCGTCAGCGCCAGTGGCTTGTCGCCGACGCTTCCGAAGGAACGGGCGTGGGTCGGCGTTGGCCCGAGGATCGCGGCGGATGGCAGCCGTGCCAGATCGCCGACCACGCTGAAGGCGCCAAGGTCGATCCACACCGCGCCGGTCAGCGACGGAAGGCGCTCGACGATGTCCCGGATCGCCTCCGCCGCCCCGGCGAAATTGCCGACCTCGGACGTGCCGCCGAAGGTGTTCACAGCATTCACATAGGTCGCGTTCCCGTAGAAAAGCGAGAGGATCGGGAAGAGCTCGAAGTTCAGAGTCGTGATCAACCAGTCAAACGGTTCGAAGGCCGTCCGCAGCCTGGTCAGCGCCGCGCCAGCGAAGTCCGTCATGAACCGGACCAGCTCGAACTGAACGTCGTTGAACTCGATCGTGAGTGTCGAGGAGTCGCCGATCTCTGGGTCGTTGGGTCCGAAGCTCCAGTCGATCTCGAGGTTCATGCGATAGGGCGGAAAGGCCGCGCCTGCCGGGAGGTTGGTCTCGAGCCAGAGGTTGATCTCGGCGCCCCCGGCCTCGCCCACGCCCGTGAAAGATCCACCGACGAGCTGATCGGCCGGCCGGCTTCGCAGCTCGCCGGCGGAAAGACGGTCGTTACCGCTCGGCTCCGTCAAGTCGATCGTGTAGAAGCCCTGCAGCCGGGTCGGGCTCGCGGTGTCGTCCTTGTCGACGAGATCGAATACCCTGTACGGCAGGAAGCCCATCTTGCCGCTGAAGATCTTCTCGGAAGTGATGCTGACGCCTTCGCTCTCGATGGGACCCTCGTTCGTGAGCGGGTCAGCGCCGACCAGTGTGATGGTCTCTCCGGTCGGGTCAATGCCTGCGATCACGTAGGAACCGTCATTGATGATGGCGTCGTCGGTGGGCCCGGCCACCGTGATGCGCTGGCCCTTCACGAAGCCGTCGAGAATCCAGCTGCCCGAATCGCGACTGATCGTATCCGGGTCCTGCCCGTTGTCCTCAAAGGTGAGCATCGTCTCACCGGACAGCATCGCCAGTCCGTCCGGCAGGGTCACGTCGATGTCGAACACGACATCCGACAGTGTGGAGACATCGATGAAGGCACCGAAGGTATCGATACCGAACCTGAACGTGAGCGGAGTACGGAAGCCGAACTCCACCCGCGCCGGCGCGTCGATCTGCAAACCGAGTCCGGGCAAGTTGAGATCCAAATCGACGGGACGCTCGAGGACCTGCTGCGGCACGAACAGATCCAATTCGAAGACGACCTCATCGGCGCTGGCCGCCACGACGATATCGTCCCGGGCCTTGACCTTCCCATCGCCGCTGATGTCGCACAGCCACCCGAGGCCGCCCGGTCCCAGCCCGTCGAACAGAGCCTGCTTGGCCTTGTCCGGGGTGAGAGTGCCGATGATCAGCCCCAGATTGTCCGCGACCTTGGCGCGCATCTGATCGATGAAGTCGATCGCATCGGCGAGCTGGGAGCCGACCAGGGGCAGCGCCTGCGAGAAGATCACCTCGTCCAGCGCCCGATCGAGCTGGAAGAACAGCCTGTCGAAGCCGATGCGGAAACTGTCCAGGTTCTCGAGGAGGGAGACGTTGGCCTGTCGGGCGCGCACGTCAGGCCCGGCCAGCCTCGTGGACGTGGACGTGACGTTGGCCAGGTCGGGGACGGTCACGTTCAGCGAATCTTCTGGCTCCGGGCTCAGCACCCCCTGCGAGTCCGGGAAGTGGATCGGCAGCATGACCTGCAGCGATCCGTCGAGCATCACCGACGTGGCGGCGGCGGCATCCGCGAACGCATAGCGGTGGTTTTCCGGGTCGTCGAGCAGCGTGACCCAGTAGAGCTCCGGGTCCTCCGGATCGAGCCGGAAACTGCCGCCGGTCACCTCCACCATCAGCTTGCCCATATTGGTCGCGAAGGTCAGATCGGTCTCGTCCACCTCGAGGTCGAAGCTCATCGTGGTGGTGTCGGACAGGAATGACACGGGAGCCGCCGGCGTCGACAGATCGATTTCCAGCGCGAGGTCGATCCGCCCCAACTGTGTCGCTTCAAGCAGCGTGCCGACGATCGGTGCGACCAATTCCAGACCCCGCGACTCCAGGTCGACACCGAAAACCTCCAGATCCAGCAGCAGATCCAGCTGTCTGACCAGCGTCGGGAGATCGAAGACCAGGTCGAGCGTCAGCGCCTTGGTGCCCGGGGTACCGTTGGGATCCCCGGGGGTCACGACGAGATCGAACATCGCTTCGCTGAAGTCGGCGAGCGCGTTCAGGTCAGGCTGCAGTTCCTGGAGCGTCTCCGGGGGGGTGGCCTCCAGCTGCGCCACGCGGTTGGCGAAGATCTGGCCGAAGCCGAATACCTCGGCGATGCTGACTCCAAGGCCCGGCAGCCGGGTCGTCAGCCGGTTTTCCTGCCCGTCGATCATGGGGTCGGTCTCGAGCACGATCAGGTAATCGGACGCGCCGCGAAGCGCGGCCAGAATGTCGTCGATCGTCAGCTCAACGACTGCCTCCAGAAGATCGCGGACTGCGTTGTCGTCAGACGAGGTGAGTGTGACGTCGATGCCGCTGGCGTCGGTGATGTCCGACACCGTGACTTGCGCCATCGGATCGTCGCCGCTGACCCCGGCGAACGGCTGGTCTTCTTCAACGTCGTCCGGCCGCAGCGGGAGGGTCAGACTCAAAGAGCCTCCCGCGCTGTGAGACTTGATGAGATCGGACGGCTCCCCGAGGCCCTCGGTCAACTCTCGAAGCAGCGCGAGATCGTCGGCCCCGTCAGTGCCGGGGTCGGCAAATTCCACTGTGACCACGGCATCACCGGAGGCGAATCCGCCGGTGACGCCTATCGACAGCGCGCCCCAGAGACCATCGGCGGTGATCGAAGGTGCGTCGATCTCCACCTCGGTGCTGAGAGAGCCCATGCGGACGCCGACGTGCGCACCGGCCGTGTCCCCGTGCAGCACGTTGCCCTCGAGGAGCAGCGCCGGGCCGAGCAGCTCGATCACCAGCCCGTCAGCGACTCCGTCCTCAGGAACATCTGTGTCTTGCTCGGCTCCGGCTCTCGTGAGGCCGAGGTCGAACGCGGCGGTCGATCCGGGAAGATCCACCACGGTGAACGGGTCGTCTCCCAAGATGCGGTCGACCAGGCTCAGCAGGCCGGTGCCCTCGGCAATGCGGGCCTCGAACTCACCTTCCGCCACCGAGCTGTCGCGGGCGGCGGCCTCGATGCGGCTCAGGATGTCGGCCAGCGTTGCCGGCAACGGGTCCAGGTCGACGTCGAAGACGGTCACGCCGTCGCTGAGCCGGACCTGAATGTCCGGATTGTCGTCGCCGGTCGTGTTCACTCCAAGTCGCGCGTTGGCGTCGTCGGTGGACGAGTCCGCGCCCAACACCTGATCGCCCCCGGGGCCGATCAAACCGAGCCCGATCCGCGCGGCCGACTCGTTGAGTGCTGCGACGTCGAAGGTGGTCGGGATCTCGTAAGGATCACCGGCGGCTGAGAAAGATGAACCTTCTGGCAGCAACGCCTGCCATGGCACCTCGAGCGTCAACACAGTGGCCGTGTTAACGATGATCCTCTGGGACAGAATGACGACGCTGCTGTTGCCTTCGGAATCCGTGACCAGGGTCTCCAAGAAGACCGAGCGGCCGACCAGCCCGTCGACCGGGCCGAAGTCGGCGCCGGTGAGCGTGTCGTCGACTTCCGTGATGTCACCGGTCACGGTGCCCGTGATTGGTGCCGCGGCGGTCGTACGATCCACCAACTGCAATCCATGGCCGTCGTCGGTGATACCGACCGCAAAGTCGGTCGGCATCAGACCGGCCTCGGTGGCGGCCATACGGATCTTGTTCATCAGGTCGCCGAGCGTGACCAGGGAGACCTCGAGCACACTCGTCCGGGTGTCGTTAATCACCTGCCAGGTACCCGTACCGGCCAGGCCGAGGTTCGATCCGGCGGTCGAGTCGTTGATGTCCACGAGTTCGAGAGCGGTGGATTGCCCGGTGGCATCGAGCAGTGCCAGTGTGCCACGGGCGTCGTCGAAACGGATCGCGAACTTGCCGTCGGCCACCAGCATGCCGGGGATCGAGGCCTCGACCACCTCCATCAGATCGCCCAGGGTCGCGGGTAGCGGGTCGAGGTCGACGTCGACCATCGCCCCATTCCCGAGCCGTAGCTGAATGTCAAAGGCGGAGTCGCCCGTCGTGCCCAGGCCCTGGCCGTTGTTGAGACTGGCCACCGCGAGCGACGCGGGGTCGTGATCGAGATCGACCACGAAGCTGCGGCCGTCGATGAGCTGGACGCGGATGTCGTCCTCGCCGGCCGCGGTGCGAACGCCGTCGCCCGCGTTCAAATCCGACACGAAGATCGTCTCGTCAACCGTGAAACCGATGTCGGTGAGCAGCAGCTCCAGGGGCAACGTCAACGTACCCTCCGGGTCCGGCGTCAGCGTCACCTCTCCGTTGGTCACCACGAGGTCGGTCAGCGGGCCGGCGTCGAAGAGCACCAGCGTATCCGTCAACTCGGCCCCGATCAGGCCGACCGTCAGCGTAAAGCTGACGCTGTGAGTGGCGACGTCATAACTGAGCGCACCGACCGTCGTGTCGAGATTGGCCGCCATTTCCTGCAGCGTGTCGAAGTTCGGTCCGGGGAAGCCGATGTCCGCCGCGATCACCAACGCGGTTTCGCCATTCTCCTGTTCTTCCTTGCTGCCCTGACCGCCCAGTCCCAGGTCGGTGAGCGCGGGCGAGAGGTTGCGGTCCACGATCTCGAACGCCTCGGTTCCGCCGGTCCTGTCGAGCAGACTGAGGCCACCGCGCTCCTCGTCGATGCGCACCTCGAACGTACCGGCCGCGACCAGCGTTCCGGGGGCGGCGTCTTCGATCTGCTGGATCAGGTCGCTCACCGTGTCGGTCGGCGACAGATCCAGATCGACATCGAACGAGGTTGTCCCGTCGCTTAGCGATACGTGAAAGTCGACGCCCGACACGGTACGAATGCCGCGGCCGCGGTTGAGCGCCGAGACCGGCGTCGTTTCCGTATAGGCCTGCACCTCGATCGGGTCGAGCACTTGTTGCCGGAAGGATCCGGCGAGGTCGATCAGATCGCCGACGGTCTTGCCCTCGGTCAGCGGGATGCCCAGATTGAGCACCTTGGTGTCGAAGATCCCGAGGAAATCGCGGAACTGGATCAGCTGGTTGAGGATCGTCACCGAGTCGGTCTTGAAGAAGTCGCTGACGAACTGATTGGGGAGTGCGACATCGTAGGTGTCGATCACGATCGGGGCCGCGGCGTCGAACAGGTTGTCCTCGTCCTCGAAGAAGACGTGGATCGGCTCGTTCGGATCATCCCCGATGCGGGCCACGCCGACGACCTGAGCGTACAGATCCATGTCGAGCCACGCCGTTCCCTCCAGGGTCAGGTCGGCTACATCGAGATTCTGGAAGTCGAGCGCGCCGGTTTCGATCGTGATGCCGGAGTCGCCGAAGTCGAAATCGAGCGAACTGTCGTTGCTACCGACCGTACCGATCTCCAGTCCCAGCACGCCAGCCCGCGCGCGGTCGAACTGCAGCGGGTCGAGGTTGATGCCGCCCATGAGGGTGATGTCGTCGGTGGTGCTGCCGAAGAAGACGGGCGCCTCGCCGCTCGCGTCCACACCGACGCTGAGAGCCCACGGGCCGAAGTCCACGATCAGATCGCCGGTCAGGCCGTCCGCGACCAGCAGTCCCTCGAGGGCACCGCCGAGGTCGAGATCGATCGCGGGCAGGGTCAACGTGGCGTTCTCGATAGTCAGATCCAGGGTCAGCACGCCTGCGGTCGTCCACGTGGCGCTCGCCGCCACGGTGAACTCGAGGTTGCCGACGGTGTCGCTACGGTTGAGCGCCGCCAACACCTCCTCGAGCCTGACGTCGGGCATCAAGCCGTTGACCGGATCGGTGAGCAGTGTATCGAGGATCGCCTCGGTACTGACGAGCTGACCGATCGTCCGGCCGAAGAGCAGGGCCAGCGGCTCGTTCAGCAGCCCGGATTCGTCGAGCTGCCGGCCCAGCTCCGCTAGTGCCGCCAGGCCTGCGGCCAGCTCGACCATCATCTCCTGGCTGATGGCGAGGCTAGTCGTGAAGGTGGCGCCGCCGCCGAAGTCGATCCTGTTCGCCGGCGCGTGGGTGTCGACGACTTCCGCATCGGTGGCGTTGGGAACGCGCAGGTCCAGCGAGCCCGTGAACGCCGAGAAATCGAGCACGGCGGTGCCGCCGCCATCGTCGATCGTGACCGCGCCCCAGCCGTCACCGAAGAAGTAGGTGTCGTCGCCCTCGGTCGCGCCTTCCGTAACGGTTACCGTGCTGCTGTTCTCTTCGAAAACGTAGTCGTCGTAGCCGGGGCCGCCGCTGGCGTTGACGGTTCCGGGGGTCGAGCTGCGAACGGTGATCGTGTCCCAGCCCAGCCCGCCGTTAAAGGTATAGGTGCCGCTGCCGGTGATCGCGTGCAGCTCGATCTCGTCACCGCCATCGCCGGCATTGACGATCAGATCGGCGTCAAACCCGTCGAGGGCCTGAATGACGATGACGTCCACGCCGTCCGAGGCGTTGATCGTCAGGGACACCGTCGGGTTGTCGAAGGTGACCGTCTCCGTGGTGGTGCTGTCGACCGTGACCTGACCGGCGGCGCCCGAGATCGTGAGGGTGCCGGCGATGTCGTAGTTCAGCTCGACGGTGGTCGGATTGGGTCCGATCGGATCCGGCAGTGTCGAGATCGGCTCGAAGCCCGAGTAGGTCAGGACGTCGCCATCGCGGATGATGGACCCCGAATCTGGGCTGGTGAAGTTGTAGACGATGGTGTCGAATTCACCGCCGTCGAAGACGATACTGTCGAAACCGCCCGCCCCACCCTCGAGATGACCGCTCAGGCCCGCGGTGGCCTGGAAGACGAAGGTGTCCTCGTTGTCCGCCGCTCCGGTCAGATTCTCGAACCCGATGAACGGGATCCCGCCCGCGTCGCCGACGTCGAGTCCGGTGAGGGTCCAGATCGTGTCCCCGGCCGGGCCGCTCAGCGTGTCGGTGGCGGCGGTGCCGATGATCGCCCCGATCCCGGAAATGCCCGCGGTGCCGGTGGCCGTGCCGGCCGCGAGGTCGACGGTCACGCTCGTCGCGTAGGCGGCGTAGTCGAGGGTGCCGCCGCCGGCCTGGATCGTCCCGCCGAGGGTGGCGCCGGTGGCGAAAACGAAGCGATCGTCCGCACCATCACCCTGCAGATTCTCGAATCTCGTGAACTCGATGCCGTTGACCTCGCCGGCCCCGGCTCCGGTGAGGTTCCAGATGAGGGCGCCGTCGGGGCCGACCAGGGTGTCGGCAGCCTGACCACCGGTCAAGTTGAGGATTCGGCTGATTCCCCCCGTGGCCGTGGCGATGGCCTGAACGAGGTCAACCGTGACCGGAGTCGAGCGGGCCGCGTAGCTCAGCGTGTCGCCGCCGCCGCCGCCGTCGATCGTGCCGGTCAGGTCCGCCCCGTCGCCGAGCAGGAACTCGTCGCGGGCGAGACCGCCCACCAGATTCTCGATGCTCTCGAAGGACTGGGCGTCGAGCGCGCCGCTGTTGAGGCCGGTAACGGTCCAGGTGTGGTCGGTAACGAGGGCGACCAGCGTGTCGTTGCCCGGGCCGCCGTCGAAGAGATCCGCGCCCTGCCCATCGATCAGCGTGTCGTCGCCCGGGCCGCCGAGCAGCAAGTTGCCGCCGGGGCCACCGGTCAGGTTGTCGTCGCCGCCTCCGCCATGAACGATCCGGATGTTGCTCGCCGCCGCCACGCCGGTGGCGGCCCCCGCAGCGAGATCGACGGTCACGGCGTCGCTGCGGAAGGAGTAGTCGAGCGTGTTGACGCCGGCGCCGCCGTCGATGGTGCCGGTGAGCGTCGCGCCGGCACCGAAGAGGAAGGTGTCTGCGCCGCTACCGCCGATCAGGTTCTCGACTCCGGAGAACGCGGTGCCCGCCACGCTGCCGCTGTCGTCACTGATGAGGATCCAGCTCCAGTCCGCATCGAGACCGATCAGCGTGTCACTGCCGCGGCCGCTACGGATCTCCCAGACCCCGACGTAGATACCGTCATGGAAATCGGAGCCGCTGACGGCGACGGAGTTGTAGGAGAGAAACTCGATCGTCAGGTCGGCGCTCTCAGCCGACAGCTCGAGCAGTCCCCCGATCGGGAAGGTCGGATCGGGCGGGTTTTTTTCGATGGGTTCGGAATTCGTCGAATCGGAGCGTTCGGTGGTCGGAGGTCCGCGGGCGAGCGAATCTTCGGGAACATCCGATGGCACCGGAGTGTCGTTTTGTTCGGCAGGCACGGTGCGTTGCTCGCCGAATGCTATGTTCGTCGGACTCGTTTGGAGCTCATCGACTTCCGTGTCGCTTTCTGATTCGGTCTCGGCGGGTGGTTGCTCCGCAGGCGGCGGCATCACCTGGCCGGTCTGGGTCGCCTGCGTTCCGTCGTTCACAGTCGCCGGCACGAGAACCACGTCAGGCGCGTCTAGGGCTGCCCATTCGATCCACTCGCCTGGCTGCCCGACTTGGTCCGCTGTCAGTTCCACCCAGCTGTCGGTCGGGGCGTGTTCCGAGCCCGGGCTCGAGCCGTTGTCGGCGGGTCCGGCGACGGCCTCCTCGAAAAAGTCGGCCCGCTCGGCGATGACCGACGACGGTTCCGTCTGAACCGACGGGTCGTCCAGATGGGCGTCAGCGACTGCGATCAGGAGAGGATCGGCGGACAGGAGGATGCGGGGCTCCAGGGCCTCCAACGCGATCTTGCCGCGCACGGGCCGGCCTGATGGGGGCACTTCTCTCGACCACCGTGATTTCCCCCGTCGCACAAGCCCCCCCGCGGACGATCGTTCTCACCCAAGGAATGGGCCGGAGTATAAGTCGATTCGCGTTGAGGTAACCAATCTCGTTCGCGGCTATAAAGGTCCCTTATGTCGGTTTGTGTCAGGGTAGAACTCTGTAGTTCGTTGGCGTGGTCGATGGCGTAAGGCACAAGAACAAGATCGAAGCCACTCTGTTGACAAATCAAATCGTTTACCTCGAATCGGATCGTGACTCCTGATCGACGTTCGGTGAGCCGACTGCAGAATCCGGGTCGGGACACACACGACGGGTGAGCCGACACATGCGTCGCGGGGTGAAGAACCGAGCGTTTCCGATGTGAGCGCTGAGGACGTCGGGGTTGGCCAGGCGGCCTGCTCGGTATTCTCGACCTGCTGCTGATCCAGCCGGTGCTACGGATGACCTTCTTTCTGGTCATCCGCGCGATGTAGGAGCACCAGGGCCTCGACTTGACGCGTCTGGGGCATCATGTCGATCGGCTGAACCGAACGTACCTCGAAGCCCTTGCGCCGAAGCAAGTCGAGGTCGCGGCAGAGTGTCGCCGGTTCGCATGAGAGATAGGCGATGCGCTTGGCCGTGGTGTCGGCGATCGCTTCCAGCACCGATTCGTCTGCT
>Ga0255055_10000975_pt1 | contig 21816 bp, 29 predicted proteins | sample JV7_2_27_MG_FD_188633 | JGI IMG/M metagenome (GOLD analysis project Ga0255055, IMG submission 188633) | Seawater microbial communities from Jervis Inlet, British Columbia, Canada - JV7_2_27 | ecosystem: Environmental > Aquatic > Marine > Inlet | place: Canada: British Columbia | collected...
TGGAGAACACCTCTTTGCATATCTCTAAAAATCTGTGAAGGCACATCACCCCTCATTATCCTTCCCTTTAGCCCTGGCTGATTTGTTGGTAACTCTACGGTTTGTTTACTTTTTCTTGGGGTCATTGTAGAATCTCCTTGCTTACTCCATGTCCACAACAAACACTTGATACATCCTTTATGTAACCCTTACATGCATCATATCCCTCTGGGGTAGGCAACTGACTACACCTTCTACATCTCCTCTGTCCAGTAATGGGTTCTCCTGTGTCTTGATACACCCACTTGTCCTTCTTCCAAATTATCTTCCAACCCCTCTCCTGTGATATAATCATCCCCAATACCTCATAATAAACTTCTTTAACTCACTATAAAGCCTTTCAGGATCAACCTTAAAACAATCAAACTTATGGTTACACTTAACCGACTGCTCAAAACAACTGGGACACTTAATCCACTTATTAACCTCTACTGCTGTTGCTCCCTCTGGGAACAATGGGTGCAACACTAAGCGTTCCTCTGGTCTGCTTGGAGCCAGGACAGCTATGGTTGGGGTCTTAGTGAAATGGCTCACCCAAAGAGGAGAGGAATCCATTGTTATCAGGCATCTTGCCTTACCTATCCAACTGAACAACTCTGGAAGAGTGCTTGTTAGATAAGCCTTCCTTGTAAATCTGTTAGAAGCCTTGGGAAGAGGAACACTCTGACCAATATAGAAGGTTGATATCTTGTCCCTGTTGAGACGCTTTATAACCTCTTGAATTACATTGTTTGGCAACCCACGTCTCTCTGTATTTCCCTTACCCTGGAAAACAATAAAGGGTTCCTTGGCTTCACTAAACTCAACCTCTGGAAACCTCTCTGGTTCCCAATCCCAGTCCAACTTGTCTTGATAGAAAGGAAGCCCTATTGCTTTGAAGTATATTTGAACCCTGGGAATCTTTTGCAATTTTTTGTTTGTGTGATCTCTCTCAAGAAGGTAGTTTAAAAAGACCCCTAATCCTTCTGGTCTTACTTCCTCTGATTGATACCTCACTTCTAATCTCTCCAAAAGGTCACAAAATTGCTTAGCAACCCTTAAATATGGTTTATAGCCTAACGCTTCTAATCTCCTATACACTGGTATCAGCATCAACGTATCACCCAATGAAAATGTCCTTTCCAAGTAGAAAGTCTTAACATCTCTCTCCCTTACTACTTCCATAAAATTCTCTACTGGCTTCAGGAACCCATACCAGCCACCGTTTATCTGTGTTGTGTCTATAACACCTTTATCTGGCACCCTGCATATGTTTCCATTGATATCTTTGAATATCTGGTTCATACCTGTATCATTGATTGCAAAATTGAATAGCTTCATTTCTTATCACCTTCTTTTTATTTTATTTTCTATTTGCTACTTCTGGAAGAGTTGCCTCATTCCTTTCACATATCTTATACCCATCCCAAATCAACGTCTTTTTATCCACCTCTCCATTGGCTAAATATTCTTTTTTTAACACATCCTTCTCTTTTCCTTTTTTAACTGTGCTGAGACTGTAGCCTAAATATTCTCTCCATCTCCCCATTAGGTAGGATTTAAGAGCATCCATCTCCTTCTTATCTAACACCCTTATATCACCTAACTTCTTCTTCAGCATTTCCTTTACAAGTAAAAAATAATGTTCTTTTGCCTTCACGCTTCCCTTTACTGAATCAGCAAGCTTGAAGTAGTAGTTGACCATATTTACATACCTGCTCAATGCTTTTCTTTTGCCTGTATCTTCTTCCTTTAACACATTCTCATACACATACTTTAATCTCAAATGGTGATTAAACTGACTTAGGTCAAATCCCATTGTCTTCTCCTTTATTAGATTTTTTAACACCTTTACATGCCTACATACACGCCTTGTTCTGAAAGACCTGTTACGGAGCTCTCAGGAGCTTAGACACGTATATTTTACCCATATCATTGCCCTCTTTGGCACTTTATCATGTTTTCTGGGGTCAATACCTCTTTTTCTCTCTTCAAAGTTTATCATTTCACACTTTTTAACTTTATCAATTTCGTGTCCCTCTTTTTTGTTCATGCTTCTGGTCTGTTCACTGTTAATGAACATCTTCATGTCCTGAACACACATATAACTCTTATATAACTTTTAATATCATTTTTAAGTGGTGGGGAAAGCCTAAGCCTTCCCCAGCCCACTATTATCATTCTGGTTGAGTTTTATGACAAGGTTATTGTCACTGTAGCTAAACCATTGTTTGTAGTTCCAACTGATGTCTCTGGGATTATGCCATGAGCATATCTGGTCATAGCACCTTTAGCAAACTGCGTAAAGTCATCAGAGATTATATACTTTTCACTTGTGAATAATGGAATATAAGGAGCATAATAGCCCACTGCATATTGCCAATTATCGCCTTTGAATCCCATAAGGATTTTGTTGGCTGTAAAATCGGGATCAACATACACTTTAAACATTCCACCACTCAGGTTTCCAACATACCGTCTTCCGAAATCACCCATATTTTCCTGAGCAAGAGCATCAACATTAAAGCTTTCCAGCTTTGACAACCTAAGATATGTATCAGCATCCATTACCAACCAATTGCAATTTCTGAACTTCACTTTATAAACTTCATTATTTGCTTCCATGATTGCGTCTTTCAACGTCTCATCATATGCCTTCCGTTCATAAGTAGCTGTATCACCAGCTAAGTATCCGTTAGCATTCCATGTTACATTATGAGCAACTCCACCTTCTAAATCTGCAATGACCTGACCATCAATCTCTCTCACAACTTCTTCAACTATCTTTGGCATCAACTCTGACTCTAAGTTCAAGTTATACTGGGATTTTAAATCCTGCTCAGCTTCAATTGTCCAATTTCCTTTTATCTTCTTTGTAACAGCAGTAACCGTTTTCTGTGAAACAGCAAAGTTCACTTCTCTGATTGTTCCCTGCTCTAAGCTGTTGGCATAGTCATTATACCTATACTGATCTAATCTCTGTCCTGCTGTGGCTCCACCACCTGTCGTTCCAAATGTGTGGTCTAACCAGTAAATTATTCCTGTTGGACCATTTAGGGGTTGTATCGAAACCAAATCCATGGCAATGAGTTTGTTATAAATTCGTCTCACTGCTGGAAGCATTGCTGTAGTAAAAGTAGCAATGTTTGTAGAAAGAGTATCTTCGTTCAATTCAGCTTTATCTAATTTTGAAAATTCTTTTTCAAGCATACCTAATGACTCTCTTTTTATCCAGCCCAGCGTCAACTCATAAATTTCTTTTCTCAAACCTGGTTTGTCTTTTCCTTCACGTTCCCTATCAATTTTTCCTTCAGCCTCATCAAGCTCCAAATTATGTCTTTTCTGAGCTTCTAAGAAACTAAAAATCTTTTCGTAATTCATCTTTTCCTCAAATTATCTGTTCTTAATAACCTTTTCTTTGTATTCGTCAAAAGAAAGGTTAGTTCCAGCTCTCTTAGCTTCTTCCCAAAGAGCCTTCAAATCCTTTTCAGTAACTTTCTTACCGTCTGGATTTTCAATCTTGCCTTTTTCAGACAAATCACCACTTATAATTTCATTCTTTTTAGCTTCTGCTAACATCTCAGAAATTTTGGTTTTTGTGGCTTCTACAGTCTCTTCAACTTTATCAACGTCTGCAACACCAACAACTTTATCGTCTTCAATCAATTCCTTTTCAATCAAGGTCTTAAAAGGTTTGTTTTCCTCTTTCTCTAATGCCTTATCCAGCTTGTCTTTCAACTCACCCTGAAGCTTTTCTTCTTTATCAACTGCTTCTTTAGCTTTCTGTTCTTCATCTTTTTCATCCTTCATCTTCTGAAGCTCTGCTTCTAAATCATTGATCCTATCTGTCTGATCTTCCTCTTCCTCTTCACCTTCCTTTTTTGGTTTTGCATCTTCTGGAATAACACCAGGAATCTCAGACAACCTACCTATAGCCTCTCTAACACCCTCTACCATACCTTCATTTGCCTGTGTTATTTCATCAATCTTCTTCTCTAACTCATCAGTAATTTCTTTTTTCCACGCTTCTTTAGTCTCAGCAATTTTGTCCTCAATTGTTTTTTCAATGTTTTTTTCCATTTCAGCTTTCAAGCCTTCCTCATAGTCTTTAAACATATCAGGATATTCTGTCTTGATTGCATCAATGTTTTCAAACTTACTCATTCTATTGTCTCCATTTTCTTCTGAGTCTTCAGCCTTATTTAACTGAGACTCAATTATTGACATGACCCTTGCATCTGGCACGCTTGGAGTTAATACAAAATCTCCAGGACTAACCAGTTGAAAGTCCTCATTAACTTCATCAAAGGAAACTTTCTTTCCTTCAATCACATCTGTTTTTTTGGTTACAGTTCCATAACCTCTTGAGCTTACACCAATCCTTCCATGCTTAATCAGAACCATGGCATTCTTGCCTCTGTCTGTGGGAAGAACTGTTGCTTCTCCAATACAACTTCCATCCTCTTCCATCCAAACTTTTGTCCAAAGATGTGATACATCATCTACTTCAGCGTCTCCACCTTTTGGATGATATGAGGCTCCGTAAATCTCACCTCTCAGGATAGCCTCAGATATCTTATCCGTCTCTCTTTTCAAAAGCTCTTTATTGTAACGTCTGTGGTTTTTATTAATAACATTTCCTTGTTGCCACTTCATACGAACCTTTAATGTGCTATCACCTGTCTTCTCATCAAACGTCTCTTCCAGAATCTCTGGTTTGGATGAAAGAAACTCTAACTTAATTGGTTTTCTCATTTTTAACCTTTAGATTTATTTCATTCTCTGCAACATTCACCAACTTATTGAATGTCAGGTCTTTCTCATACGAAACTTTTCTATCTACTTCTTGTGGAGAACCATCAAATTGGATTGTTTGATTTATAATACTATACCCAATCTTATAATACGCTTCAGGAACTTCATTTTTTTGAAATACAACTTCTGTATCTGAAAAATCTGAAACCCATACGTTCTCTCCATATGCTTGTCTAAGAGCCAACCTTAACTCATTACCAAGTGATACAAAAAGCTCAGATATAATCATTCCTTTATGTTTAATCTTATCACCCATATCACCACCACCATGAGCCTTTGACCAACTTGCCACACACCTTGCTTTCATCACTGCTGGTTTAACTTCCTGGCTGGCATTTGATTTCAACTTCTTCATACACCGTTCCATAAAACCATCCTTCTCTTCATCCTTAACTGGTTTTGGAGTAACAGGCTGATTGTCTCCTCTGGCTTCCAGCCATTTATTAACCTTGTCTATATTGTCACGAAACCTTATGTTGCTCCGTCTTCGTGATGTTGGTCTTTTTCGTCTTGTCTTTTTTGGAGAAGAACTCCTGGCTGATGTGGAGCTTCTTGAGCTTCTTGAGCTTCGGGAACTTCTTGAACTTCGGGAACTTTTATCACTTCGGGAACTGGTTTTACTTCTCCTGCGTCTCCTTGCTTCGTCTGTGTCCTCTTTCTCTTTCATTTTTTCTTTCCATTGTGAATAACATACACCAGATCGTTTAGCAGTATCTGGGAATTCTTTATTCATAACACTATCACCCATACATCTGCTAATAAATTCCTTTTCTTTTTCTTTAGACTTAGGTTTTGGTATTGGCATTTTATTCACCTCACTTTAATATCCTTTATTGGTCACTCCCCAATTAAGGTTTCTTCTTTCCGTTCACATATGCATAAACTGCATTAACTCCTGATAGACCTACTATCAAAAGTCCAATTATCCATGCTGACTTATCCAAAAAACTACTAACTAATTTTTCACTCAAACCACAATAGGGTTGAATAATTATTAGACCTAAATTAACTACACACCAACCAATGGAAACTGCTACACGTCTTCCCCACCATTTTCTTTTGTTATTGGCTTTTTCCATTCGTAATATCCTTTATGATATAAACAGCTCCAACTCCAAGAGCAACAACATTTCCAACTTTAGATACTGTTCCCCAAAATCCTTTATCCATTTCATGAACAATAAATTTCTTCATCTCCTTCATAAATATATCCTGAGCACTAATCATATCATTACTATTCTTAACCATACTCTTTAGGTTTGTATTTTCATCCTGGAGCAAATAGATTTTTGTTTTATAAAAGTCTGTGATATCAATAAGCTCCTGTTTATAACGTGGCTCTCTAATAGCTGTAAAATCCTTCCAATCATACAACTTTTGGCTTACAGATCTAAATGCAGTTACAGAAAAAACAATCCCATCATCTGTCTTCCAAACATCATTGGTTCCAAGTATGCTTCGGATATCAGAAACTAAATCCTCTGGTGGTAAATCTTCCGATCTTTCAACTAAATCATCCAGTCTCTTTGTGTCTTTTACTCTATCTGCTTCAATCTTATCAAACCTTTCATCTATCTTTGCATCCACCTTTCCAATCTTTTCTTCAATCACACTATTAGTTTTTTCTAATTCTGAATTGGCTTTTTCCAATCCATCTCTTAAACCTTTTGTATCCTTCTCCATTACTTCCAGAGTCTTTAACATCTGTTTCATCTGTCCTCTGGTCTTTCCTGACTGGTAAACAGCAAAGCATGTAATAACAAGGATAATCAATCCAATAAACCAGTATTTTTTCAACAAATCCTTCATTTTTTTCTCCTAAAAATATATTTTTAAAAATAATTTTCAAAATCCCTATAACTTGTTTATTTTCAATACAAGTATTTTAAAAAAAGTTTAAAATAAATGCCAAAAAGACTTGACAAGTATCTCTCTATCTGGTATTCTTATATTGGAGTTAATGAGATGAGACAAAAAAGAAACAAGAAAGAGAAAGGGTGCTTCAGGGTGTGGACAAAAATCAGCATCATCTGTGTGATAATGGCAATTATCATTTCAGGAAGCACATCATCCTTCTTCAGTCCTTCCAATCCCCACTATGCTGGAATCACTTCCCGATATCCCCAAATCATGAGGGTCAATTAAACACCATGAAAATTTATATTCCTGAAACATTCTCCAGCAAGGAAAAACAAAACGCTTTAGAGACAATTCAGTTCATGCGAAAGACGATCCCAATTCTACATCAAAGAATTGTGAAACAAATTTACTTTCATACGATTGACAGTTTTGAAAACTTAGATGAGAATTTTAAAACTATGATGATTGCTGGAGCCTTTCATCACACAACAAACGCAATACATATTAATCATAGTTTTTTTAATAACAATCAACAACATGTTCTGGCTCACGAAATTGGACATGCTTTTATGTTTAACATTATCACATCCAAACCAAATGGCTGGGAACAGATCATCCAACAAATAGAAGATACATTTAATAAAGCCAAATCACACCCAAAAAACTTTCCATCTCTCTGGTCAAGACAATCATACTCAGAATTTTTTGCTGAGGTTTATGGTTTCTACTTTACGGATAAAACCCAACTCACAAAAGAAGCTATCACCCTGCTGAAAAAAATTTTCAAAAGTATTAAAATAACACTTGACAAACAGTTTAAAATTAGTTATATTATAAATGGAGAGAAAAGAAAAATGAAACAAACAAACACTTATCAGGCACAAAGGTTTTTAGGCACTGATGGTGAAGCCAGCATTGAAAGCAATCACGCAACCAAATATCCTATCATTTTTGGAACTGATGGAGAAGCAGAAGCTGAAATCCAAAAACAGTCTCATCAGGAACCCAAGGTTTTTGGAACTGATGGAGAAGCAGAAGCTGAAATCCAAAAACGGTTTAAACACAATAGTTTTGGAAACCAGGAAGAAGAAACAATTGAGCTTTTACCTGAAGCAGATGAGGAAACAACTGGCAACACCCAAAGTTACGGTATCATACGCTGTCCCTATTGCCACATGATTGTAACACATAACAACTCATGTGATGTCTGTGGAGAGGAACTCAGATAAAAATTACCTGACATTTTAAGATCTCATACTCCAGGAGCCAGTCATTCGTGGCTGGCTCTTTCCTTTAATATTTATCCAATTCTTTTTTCAAATCAAATTTTCTATTATATTTTTTCTTTATTCTAAATACAATTGTAGGATGAGGCATCTCACCCCTAACTCCATCAATCAAGTCTAATTGTGTAATAGGTCTAACCTGAGTTTTTTTAGGTTTTTTCCTCTTCCTTCTCATTATTTTTTAGATCCTCTTAAAACCACTCTAAAGCCCATAGAAAGCTTTTCACTTATTCCGAATAGCAACCTACATAAACCCCTATGGGAAATCCAGTGAGGCACGTCTGAGAGCATTATACACATAATTTTACCCTATAGTATTGACCCTATTCACTACATCTCATATTTTTGATCCTTTTCAATAGCCTCAAACAACTCTTCCAAGCTCTTTTCATGGTCAGATAATCTCTGAGCCATCACAAGTTCTCTTAAAACAGCTATAATCCTCTTCTGGTTTTCTGAAAGTTTTTCCATTACAAATGAAACCTTCATCACAAGCTCAGCCTGACTGGAACTTAAAGCCCTAAGCTCATCCATTTCTTCATCTATTTGTTTGAATACCGCAGAAAGCTTCTCTCTTTCTAATTTAGTCATTTCTCTTCCTTCTTTTCTGTGAGCAAAGCTCCTTCAAAATCTTTGAAAAAGTTTTTGTAAGAACTTGTCGTTCCATCTTCCGAACAAATCTTTAAATGAATCCAAGTTCCAGGAACCACATGCAACTGTCCTTTGTTATCTGAAATCCTGTGGACAGTTCCTGTATCAATCACAGCCACTGGATTATAAATCCTTACACTCTCTCCACCTTTAAACCTATATAAAATATACTTAACACTTGATAAGTCTGTTTCACCTTGGGAAAAAATTTTACCATCAACAACATCTTTCTCATCTTCAATTTTTTTCATTTCATCTCCTTATTTATTTTTAAACAAACTCCCAGAAGCAATTTTTGTAGCTACACCAAAAACAAGACCAACAATATAAACCACTAAAACAATCCAACCTGCTTGGACAAGTGTCATAGGCTCCTGTGTAACATTCAGATAGTCAACAAAAACTGCATTCCATCCACTTAAAATAATCCAACCACACAAAGCAACAACCAAAGCAACAAGCCCTAAAGCTAAAGCAACACACAAAAGAATCAACAATCCAACTCCTAAAAATTTTAAAATTACCAACCAAGGCATTTTAAGTTTTATCATTTATATCTCCTTTTGTTTTATTTTTTATATTGAAGTCTTGGTCTGTCTTTTAAATCTATAAGCAACCTTCCAAGCATCCTGAGTGCTAATCGCATCTTCTTTACAATGCTCCAAAATATAATCAAGACTTGGTTGATGCCCTGATTGAGCTCTATTCCAATACCAAAATTCCATAGGATGTGTTTTACATTCAATACCAAACAAATCACAAAAGGTAGCTAAGGAATTCCTATGAAGCCTAAACTTTGACTTGACTGTATCAAATAAGTCCTCAACAAACAGTTCCATATAATCTGGAAAGAACAGCTCCTTAGCCAATGCTTTCTTCTTTTCCTTTAATGCTCTTTGTTCCCAAAAAACTGTTCTGGTTCTCACAAAGGGAACATCAAACCGATAATCCTTTCCCCAATAAACAACGATCCTATCAAACTTTAACAAATCCTTACACAATTGAATGCACAAGTTTCTATCAAACACTCCATCATGAATATCTTTTGGAGTAACTGTCCTGGAAATTAACTCACCATCCAACTCCTTAATACAGTAGCAAAACATATACCCAAAGTTGGCTTTAAAGTTGGTTGCTTCAATATCAAAGAACCCAACCTTTTCTGTAAATGGTGGATTAATAACAGGTTTGTCTTTAAAGAAACATGCAGGATGCTCTGTGTAAAGTCTTCCATGTTCCTTACACCTGTTTGTCCATAACCAAAGCATATCCCTCTTTAAGAGTTTATGAGGATTTAGTTTTGGAGCAAACACGTCTTTGTCATTACTTGTTTTGTTTTTACTCATTATTTTTATACCCTTCCTTTATATAATTCTAAGGCTTCAATAGCCTGTCTATCCTTCTTATGAAATCTTAAATGTTTTTCAATCTTGTTCACATGAGCCCTGTCATGTTTTCCAAGCCTTCTATAGACTTCACACTTAGCTCTATTCCTTCCAATCTTCCTTCCACCTTTTCCTACTTTCTGATTAGCCATTTTTCTGTTCCTGTTGTTTGGCTTTAAACATTGCTTTGCATCTTCCCAATTCTTTCTTTGTCATGGTGAACATCTTCTTTAATACACACCATCTAACACCCAAGCCTCTATGATGTGTTACAATCCTTCCAATACGTAACACTTCTTTTTCATCTATATCCTGTGTTCCCATTTTATCCCACAAGATTTTCTTTTATCTTTTGCCATACCAGCTCATGAAGATAGTAAAAAACCATCTTAGCAACAATCTCTATCCCACCAATTGCCAATGAAAGTTTTAACTGACCTGTAAAAATATAAACAACTACAACTGTAGTAGTAGCTCCAATCAATCTGTAACTTATGGTTTTGAAAATAGGAATCCACTTATTTAGTTCCATCTTCCTGAACTTCTCCCTCTTCTTCCTCATCTGGGATCTGAGGATGAAGTTTATATTTCCAATACCCACTATCATCTTCTTCCCAATGCTTTCTAAATTTAATCCAGGCTTCATCAGCTATAAACGTAAAGTCCTCAGCTTTAGCTTCATCCCAACACTGAACAAAAAAATTATATGCCTCTTTATTCCCATGAAAAGTCATCTTCAAATAAAACTTCTTAAACTTCCTTGGGTCTGATAAATCCTGTGGACTGTTATAAGTTGTCACTGGTTTCTTAGCCATTTTATTTCTTCTTTTTCTTCCATCCATAAACAGTATAGTTTGGTGGCTCTTGGTCATCTCTTACAATATCTATCTCATAACCAAGTTTCTCAAGCCTTCTTGCAGTTCTGATAACCTCTTTATAAGCTTCACCACACTCAACAGATGTTGATACCATCTGGTCAAACTGTCTATCTAATTCCTTTTGGTTTTTCCCATAAACATCTGGCTCCCACACAATATCATTCTCCTGTCTCTCATCTTTTGTTAGATGCTCTTTATCACCAGTTAAATACACTGTTGGGATTGTGTCTGGAAATGCCTTACAAGAAAACCGATTAGAATTTAAATGTTTACAAACTCTACATGTTTTAACATTAGACAGATTATCAAAAACATCAGGAAAATCTCCTGCATCTGTATAATAAGAACCAAACCTTTTTTTGATTTCTTTTTTTGTTAAAGCCATTTTTATAAACCTCTCTTTAAGGATCAGCCAGGAGTTGAACCTGGGTCTCTTGGTTCACAGCCAAGTGGTCTTACCCATTGAACTACTGACCCATTTTATGGTTCAATAATCCTACTATAAATTCAACCTATGGTTTCTTCTCCAGTAGTTCTACTTCATCCTGAATAGCCCTGAGTAGTTCTTCAGGAAGCCCTTCATCTGTGAAAACATAATCATAAAACTGGTTCTTAAATAATTTTGAGTGGTCATCAATACCATCTAATATTTTTTTAGGAATGCCAAATGGAAAAGCCAGGCATTTATCTCCACCAATGAACCATGCACAGCCATCACAAATAGGCTCCCTAATCAGAGTTTTTTCAAACTCTTTATCTATCTTTTCATTGTTAGTTGTCATTCCCACCTCTATAATAATTATATCATAAATTCAAGTTTTGTCAAGGCTTGAATTCTAACGCCTTAAACAATTGTCGCATCTCAGAATGAATCCTCTGAGAATTCCCATTCATATAGAGTGCAAAATTTTCAGCAATACACTCAAAGAAATTATCTTTACCTCTCAGGGTAATTGCAAATTTATCTTCCCATCCTATTGGAGCATCACATCTATTCATATACCCACTTGATGAAGTCTCCATTGTATATCCTTTTTGAACAAAAAACCTCTTAACTTTCGTTAAATTTAATTCATGAATAATATGACCAGCCTCATGAGCTACCACAATTTTAATCTTGGCTCCAATCTTATTACCAACGGAATGAGATGAATGATATTCCCAAGAATTGTAAGTTTTAGATTTCATAGCAGTTAATGTTTTCGTAAGCATATCCTGTTCAATTAAGAATGCATCCAAGGCTCTTTTATAGTTTGCAATTTTTGTTAATGTGGATGCTGTTTGAGAAAAATGTGTTTCAAGATATGAAATATTAGAAACACCATTTCTTATGTTTGTTTCAAGCCAGTCTAATCTTCTCTTTATCTGTGTGGAAGTTCCTCTATTCTGAACCTGATCTCCAAGATTTATACCCAACCGACCAGTAGCAAGATTTGCATAAGCATTCCTTCTCCTACCACCACTATTAGTTGCATTTAAAAAAGCAAGTCTTCTTTGTCCCTCTGGTCCAAGTGAATACTTTGCCATAATATCATCAAGCATTTCAGCCAAGCCCTGCAAAGCATCTAATTTTAATACACCAATAGTAGCCTCAGTATAACGTCTGGCTTCAATACTCTCAGCTACATTAGTTTTAAGCCATTGAACAGCCTCTTGAGTATTTACAAATTTTGGAACTCTTCTACCCACATCCTTTGCAACTGCTTTAACCATATCCTGCAATGTTTTTTCACGAAGAAGAATTGGATCAACACCTTTTGGAACATCTGTTGAATAATGTTTCCAGTCATCAAAGTATTTTTGAAGGCTTTTAAAGTTCTTCAAACACTTTCCTTCCTGAGACATAATGAGATAAGGGTCAACAAATCGAAGGTCATTTCCTATCTTAGCTCTTGATATTGCTCTGTATTGACAATTCTGGAGTGACAAGTCTGCAAAAACTCCTGTTGCTTTATAACCACTTTTCTGTAGCTGGGTCAACCAATCAACTCTTGACGCACCAAAGTTTGCCATAGTGCCATCATACAAAATATTTAAGCCTCTGGCTTGAACCTCAGCCATCAATTGTTTTAAAATTACTTTGGATTCTTCATGGTATAAACCTGCTCTATACCCCAAACCTTTGTATTGGTCTGGATGACTAATAACACCACTGGCTAAATCATCAGCCCTTGCCAACATATCTTTAATCATATCAGTATTAAGATTAACATACTTATCCTTCCAACCTGGGTATAATTTATCTAAAATCGCTGATTTACCACTACCTGAATATCCACCAGTAAACAATGCATCATTTCCTGTAGTTCCTTTGTCTAAAATCTTCTCCATAAGTTTCTTATGAAGATTGTCTCTTGTAGAAGAAAGCTTGCCATTAACAGTATATTTTGTTAATGTATCACCACCAGCATTATAAACCTCTAATCTATATTTACCAATCCAATCTCTTACCTCTTTTGCTGTAACTGGTCTCCCTAATTTATCCGAAAAATATTTTAAATCAGCCTGACCAATCACATCATCCATAAGCATCCATCTATCCATTTGGATAATCTGGTCTTGGGTTGCACCAAATCTCTGAGCAAACACATCTCCCATTCTGGCATTCAAATAATCACCCTTGAGAGCAAAGCAACAATCACCCAATGAATTTATTTTTATTGCTCTTCCAGTTCCAAACCTTATACCAAGAGTCCCATCTGTAAATCTAATTATCTGACCTGTCTCTGCTTGTAATCCTCTTAACCAAACAACCTCATCCCCAGGTTTCAGCATCTGAAATTCATGTGGCTTCATCAAGTAGCCACCTTTAGCCATAGCTGACCTCATAGAACCAACAAGGTCTCCAACAGCCTCAGTTGGAAGGAACCTATAACCTGGGTGCTGTTTACCTAACTCAAGCAACTGACGATTATACATCCGTCTTTTCTTAATCCAATCTATTTTATACTTTGTTCCATGAGTGCCTTCCATCATCTGTCTGGCTTGGTTCAACTTTCTTCGTATCTCATGATGCTTCTGCATCAGCTCATCTGGAGCATCCACCAGCTTTCCAAATTTGTCTGTAATCTTTCCAGCCATATTATCTGCTGTTGTTTTAGGAAACAGGTCTCCACCTAAGCCATGATGAATCCCTCTATCAGGATCTCCACCTTTTAACTTTCCATCCCTTGGTTTGAATTCTAATCTACAGTAACATCTAAACAGACATGGAGTATCACCTGCTCTTGGAGTTGTGGGAAGGGTCTTCCACGTATATCTCTTCTTGGAAAGTATAGGACACACATCACAATGCTCCAACTGTGGAACACCAAGTCTCCAATATATCCAAACCTTATCACCAGCACCTGCAAGCATTCCATTATAAAATTGAGCCTTTCCTGTGTTTGAATAATACCCTGCTCTTTTTAAATATGGGTGCCTTGGTTTATGAAGTGGGTTTTTAATATCATTCAAAAACCTTTTAAAATACTTCATCTCATTTCGTCTGGCTTTGTTCAAAAAAGAAATATCTCTTCTGGTCATTCCTAACTTATCATAATATTCATTACCAACCGACATTGCTCCAGCTTTAAACAAATCCTTGTAGTTTGCTCCTGTCATACTTTTAAACTGCTTCATTGCATTAGCCCAACTTAGTTTCCCATTTTGAAACTTATTAATCATATCATACATATCTGTATGAAAAGACGCTGAAACACTTTTATATAAATTAAACCCAGCCTTCATAAGCTCTGGATTTTCTATACCTAACTGCATAAAAAAAGAAGTCTGAGCCAACATAATAGGATCATGCTTATTGAACTGAGCCACAAAAGCTTTATCAACTTCTTCCAGTGCTGGAATAGCTCTTTTTAATTGTTCATGTAACACTAACATTTTAAACCTCTATCCAAAGGTTGCTGGAGTCTCCATTCATAGACCTCAGATTTATCTCTCCCACCTATCTCTTAGCTCCTCTTCCCTCTCTTCACCAACAGATTTCATTCCTTCTACCTTATTATCCCTATCTGTTTTATAAACTATTATATCTTTTAAATCATCTAAGAGCTGTCTTACATAAGGGTCTTTTCGTATCATATCAGCAACATACGAAGGAAGCTGTGTATAAGACTCTGAAGTTTCTCCTGGTGGAACCAGAGCATAATTCTCAATTTCCTCTTCCGTAAAACCTAAGAGCTCTGTGTATATCCACATATTATTCAAAGCTCCAATATCCGTTGCAAATATTTTAGCAATATCTGCTTTTATTCTTAACATCTCATATTTCAAAAGCTCATCAGTTGTTGCCAATTCTGGAAAAACAATATCCCACCTAAAAGCCATTGGGTTAAGCCCAGCCAAAATAAATGTCAACTCATAAAACCTTTTTAAACCAGGAATCAAAGATGTCTGTCTTCGTCTAACCTGTCTGGCAAATTGAATGTCAATCTGACCAAGGGTTGCCTTACTTCTAACCCCCTCTTCTAAACCAACATACGCTTTAGGAATATTCAAAGCCATCAAGAACTTGCTTTGAAAATATTTAACATCCTCAATATTCCCAATATTCATATCACCAGAAAGAACTTCAACACCCTGCTTAGTTCCTTCCTTTGTAGGAATCACCATATCCTCATCTGGTAATGGGGGAGAATCTGATATATTTAATCTTCCTGTATCACGATCAATAACCTCTTTACGCTTGACCCTCTCCAACCACTTCTCAGCAAAGTCCCAAGCATCATCAGAACTCATGCCTGTAGTATCAACATGAAATGCATATCTCATCCAGGCTCTTGTCATTCGTGCCAGAACCATTGAGTCATCAATCCAAAGGAGCTGTCTTCCAATCCTCTGAGAAGCATTAGCAAATATACTTTTGTTTACTCCATATACATCCCTTCCCAACTTAAAATGAATCAATCTCCACCAATCAAACTTTGTTCCTTCCTTATCCCACTCATCTCTTTTTTGTAGGTATGGAAAATCCGTATCAGTGCATACACCTCTTTCATCTACATTTGCAAATATTTCTTTTGGTGGTAACTGCTTTAACTTAGCAGGAAAGTATTTTCCGTTTCCATCTGATCCAATAACCAACTCTTCAAAGTCATCACCAAAACACGTTAAGTCCCTTGCAATATCCCAAACATAATCCTTAATTTTTGTTCTCTGTTCAGCCTCTTTAACTACAGCCTCAATCTGTTCCTTATTAATTGCTGTTTTATCTATAAAAACACTGTAGTTTTCTTCTCCACCAATAGCTCCAGACACAATATTATCTGCATAAATATTTAATCCACAAGAAGCTTCCGATAAGTTTCTATCCAAAAACTCATACTTATCATACTTATCATTTCTATTACCAGAATACGTCAGAATGTCCAGATACCACTTCTTCATAATTTTATACCAACTACCACCTGAAGGAGTTGGACTCCTTAACTCAGTTGTTCTTTGAGTTGGTTCATCTATGGTTCTGTCTTTAAACACAACAGATAAAAAGTTTCTAACTGTATTTACAAAACCAATATTTTCTTCTTGAGCCATTTTTCACTTCCCACTATTAAAATATTAAACCCCTTGACAATCACTCTTTGTCTTGGTTCCTGGTATATCGAATCCCATCAAATGTTAAATCAGATAAGGTTGTTTTTAATTTACCTGATTCAAAATATGTTCTAAAATCTTCTACATATGGACACGTCTGAAAAAAGTCCACCATATAAGTTGCAAACTCTATAGGAGATTTTCCAAAACAAGAACCGTTCATTTGAACAGTCCAATCCATACAGTTTTCAAATCCTAAATACTTCTGTGTCCCACAACAATTTTTCCAATTATTAATCTCTGGTTGTTCTTCACAACAAATATAAAAACTCAAACCAAACATCTCTGCCATCTGCTTAAAGCTTTTATACTCCTCAAAAATAAAAGGCTTCTCAACTTTCCACCAATGCCCAGTGCTTATAAGAGGATATCCAAACTTGTTCAAAAAAAATAAATAATCATAGCCTAAGTTATCATTAAGTATGTTAAGATATTTTTTCGTCTTAGGCAACCGCACAAACTCACAGATAATATCCCTCACCCCAACTGACGAAGCCTCTGCAAATAACTTCTCTGGACTATCTGTCAACATAGGAAAAACTGGACTATATCTAAGCTGAGTAATAATATCATTCTTATATAATTTATAAAGTATCTCAAGACGTTCAGAAGCTGTTGGAGCATGTGGCTCTAAACACGCAGTTAAATCCTCATCCAATGTCGTTAATGTCATTTGAACCACAACAGGAATTTGTTTTAATAACTCTATATACTTATCATCCCCAATCACAATACCTTTCGTATTAATAATTACAGGATACTTATACTCCTTCAAAATCTCCAATGCCTTATAACTTACTCCCTCTGTTCTTTCAATCTCCTGAAACCCATCTGTTATGTTTGCAAATCGAAAAGGTATCCGCATCCGTAACAGCTTACTAATCTTATCCTGTCTATTCTCCTTAAATGCCCTCACAAACTTCTCTTCAATTATATTCACATCTGCTGGAATAACAGTATCCCATTTTTTGTAAATATCCAACACCCAACCAGCATAACAATATACACACTGATGAGCACATCCTAAATACGTATTAAGAACTAAAGCCTGTGGACAAACAAACTTCTCCTCACCACCAGCAATATTAATAGGAGTTTTATACTTCTTAACCACCATCACCACACCTTATGTTTTTTAGGAACCTCTTCACCATAGGTTGTTGTAAGCCAAGATGCAAGCCTCTCAGTGCTCCACGTCTTCTCCTTTTTGGAAGCCCTCTTTAACCTATTCCGTTCACGCTTCATTTTGTTATCCTGTCTTCTCTTCCGTCTGTCTTCTGTAACTTTCCTCACAGCTATTTTTCCTTTTTCCTTTTCGTCTCTAATAGCAGGATCAAAGTTTTCCTTTCTCTTCATCCCCATAAAATTCTGAAGATTTTTAATACGGTATTTCTCTCTTTTTCGTTTACCCATTACCTCATCCTCTTTTCTTTTTAACAGTAATATTCCCACCAACAAAATCTCTCATCTCTTCTTCTGCATCCTGAAGCCTTTGCCTAATCTGATCTTTGGATTTTGCTCTTTTCATATGTGGAAGTCTGGCTTTAATCTCATCTGCTGAAAGTTTTAATTCATGGTTAAAAGCCTGAAAGGTAGCTCCAGTTACAGCATCAGCAACATCCTTGCTTCCTTGTGGTGGATGGTCAACCTTGTTTACTTCACTGTTTTTTTCCAATTGAGAAAACTCAGTGAGCACTGGTTCATATTCATACATCATCATTCTTGAATCATAAAAAGCATTCTTTGTAATAGTATAAGGAGTAATATCCTTATCCACACTCAAATGGTCACATGGCACTCCTTTCGTTCTCATTATCTGCATAAAGTCTGCACTCATAGTTTTTAAATCCAAACTCCCAAACCTCAAATACATTCCATGATTTTTCAGGTTTAGTAACACTGCTCTAACATTACCAAAACTAATTTCCCCATTACTTGGAGCAACCACACGTAACATCAAATCCACTTCAATTATTGGTAAATCCTCAAACACATTAGGAGCAATCATAACTTGTTTCCAACCACCAATATGAACAACCGCTAATCCTAAAGCATCTCCAGATAATGCAATATCTATATGCCAATATCTGGCTTTCTTAGGATGCCTTTTAGGTTTCCATTTCTTAGTCTCTTCATCTACCTCAAACAAAGACCCAATAATTAATCGTGATCCATCCTGAAGAGTTGTATCCTGTCTGCTCCATGGATGAACTAACTCACTATCAATTGCATCATATATCACCTCAGCATCAGGGAAAAATGGGTATATAGCCCTTGTTACCTCTCCACCAAAATCCCTTACACTTCCCTCTACATCCCTATAAAAATCTTGCCACAACTCTACAGGAACATTCAACACCTTTCCAGTAATTGTAAAGTCTTCCTTCTTAATTACTGTTTCCTGTTTCACATCATATTCATCAATAATTCTGGAAGTCTTACGTGAAGATCCTACCTCAACTCTAAAAGTTTTATTACTAAAAACTGGAATCCCACTAAGAAACACATCCTTCTTTCCTTCCCACTGACTCTTCTTAATATACTTAATAGTCCTACCTAAGCTTCCATCTTTTGTAGCCTCATCTACCCTACGTTCAATAAAATCATCTGGGAGCTGAGCAGATGAAATTAAAAATAGTTTTCCAAGAGGAAGACCACTACTCATAAACCTTGACTTAGTTCTTCTGGAGACTGTATCATATAACTTTTGTGCAGGGTCAAAGGATTTTCCAAAAGCCCTTTTTGACTTTTCCACAATTCTAAAAAAGTTAAGCTCATCACAAGCTCCACCATAGATATCATCTCCAAGAGCACTCAAGCTCTCACCAGTTCCTGGTTTAAAAATAATCTGCTGTCCTGTCCTGGTTCCAACCTCTTCCTGTTTCACATTCCATTCAAGAGAGTCAATCAAGCGTGTGTTTCGTGGGAACCTCTCTTTAAAATATGGAGATGAATCAACCATAACTTTAAGTCTGGTAAAAATAACTTCCTTAGCCTTCTTAGCATTAACTGACATATTTATGAATACCAATGGAGAAGTAGGAGAAGCTCCTAACCATCTATGTGGATTTGTATAAGCACTAAGCTGACCAATCATATATGCCAGACCTATACAAGCCAAAAAGGTTTTTCCCCAACCAATAGCTCCAGCCAGAATAACTTCTACATAATTATTTCTTGGGTCAAAAATATCTATCAGATCTGGTTTGTTATCTGGGTATAAGTCCTTAGCTATTTTACCAAAATAATAATCATCTTCTAAAAACTGTTCAATATCAACAAAGGGTCTTCCCTCTTTATAAATACCATACAAGTCAGCATCCATAGCACCAACAGAAAACTCCAACCGATTAATATCATGTAACGTATCATCTATTTTTGACATTGCAAAACTCTGTTGCCTTTTGTCTTTCACAGCTAAACACAAACCGATAAATCCTCTTAATCTTTTTGACATCTACCAGCTTTGCCAAAAACCACTCTCTTAATCCCCAATCTGTAACCTGTCCTACCACATCCCCAATTGTAGGAATGCCTCTATAAAACGTATAGAAGTGTTGTTGCATAATTCCATTTACACAATTTATTCCAACAATGGGAAACGTAAAAATAAGTAAGCAACTCTCTTCCATTAACTCAAAAACAATTGGGAAAAATTTATCTGGATACCCATAAGAATCAATATCAATTAACCCAAACTTTTTTCTGTCTGCACGTAATTGATACACATAATCAAAACTACTCTTATGCTGTGACTTTGTTAATGAAGTAACATCAGCTCCTCTTGACTTATAGAATGCAGTCAAGTATCCTTCTTCACCACCAAAAATTTCTAACACATTCTTCTTGTGGAAATTAAAACACTTACTGAATTCTAACTCCAGAAGCTGATTAGTTTTTTCTTTCGGGTGATGGTAGTCCTCAACATTCAACTTTTGATTGAGTCTTTGTTGTTTACGATTAGCAGAAATTTTACTTGTCATTTTGTTCTTGTCTGTGAAAAGTGGTTTGAACTGACTTTACATCTTCATATCTTTCCGACAGCTCAAGCTCCGCACTGTAAGCATCATCCTCATCTTCATAAACCCCAGATATCTGAAGGTCTCCATCCACAAATACAAATAAAACAAACACTTGATTTTCTTCCATTTTTTCCTCTTTCTATTTATTTCTTTCGTTTGCTATTTTTTGAGTTAAACGTAACTCCTTAGCCAACCATTCCAAAAGCTCTTGTTTTTTAGTATCAATCTTGGCTACTAATCCCTCTTTCAAATCGTCTGGTAAATTGTGCAAAGACTCCTCAATAAAACCTTTCCTGGTTGTCTTCTCTGCATCTCTTAATCTACCATGTGAATCTTCTAAAAACTCTTCTGTCCTAATCAACCAATGAGCAATCAACCTTGATACTGACATTTCCTTATAGGGAAGAGATTTAAAATCTCCCTTTGAAAGCTTCTCAGCCTGATCTTTAATAAAAGCCTCATAACATCCATAAACAATTTCATAAGCTTCTAACCTTGCCTTGGTCTTGGCAACCGTCTTCAAACCAATTTCAGAAGCTTCCTTCTGTATAACATTTGTTACACCAGTCTTTGCTTCTACCTCTTCTTTTGATGAAAGAAAATTTTTATTCATGATATAACTACCCTTCACATAATGATATACAAAAAACAACACCAATTCTTAAATAATTCGTAATCATATAGTTACCCTAACCAATCCAAACACCCACATATTCATATATTCTAATAAGTCTCATCTATCCTCTCACGAATTATTTCAATTGCCTTCGTTAATTTATCCTCTCTCCCAATAAACAAATGATGTTTCTTTAAATCCTTCTCACATCTCTCAATCAAATTTGCTCTTGCTTCTTTAACCAAGTATAAGTCTTCAGGGTTTTGAGTCATATCATGCACACTAAAATACTCAATCCCATACTTGTTTGAAAAAAACTTTTTTAACTCCCTTAAAAACCTTTCTGTATTTTTCCTATAGATTGTATCAACAACCCTCTTAACAGTTGCCAAAGTCAATCGTCTATCCTTATGCCTATGCCTGTAATATGCATTCTTAATAAGCTGTTCTGAAACACCAAAATATTGTGCAAGCACACACCTTGTCATTCGATCATTCTTAACATCCAACGTATCGACAATTACTTTATTTCTATAATTAGTCCAGATTGAGGTTACACTTGGCATACTAATAATTCTTCCAGAATACAAGGTTAATAACTTGAGGATTATATCCTTATCAAAATGGGTAAGCATATCTGCAATCACAGAGTTTGGGTATGCATCAACTACCCAATCCAACGCCTTCTTTGTA
>Ga0255055_10000976_pt1 | contig 21789 bp, 16 predicted proteins | sample JV7_2_27_MG_FD_188633 | JGI IMG/M metagenome (GOLD analysis project Ga0255055, IMG submission 188633) | Seawater microbial communities from Jervis Inlet, British Columbia, Canada - JV7_2_27 | ecosystem: Environmental > Aquatic > Marine > Inlet | place: Canada: British Columbia | collected...
ACCCTTGTCCGTGACGACTCCAGTTACTCGTTGCTCTTCAGTCCTGAAACCAGTGACGGGTGTTTCTTCGAAGATTTGGACACCGCCCATACGAGCACCTTTGGCCAATGCCATGGTCACATCGACAGGATTCACACGTCCGTCACCGGGGGAATAAAAACCGGCTAGGAGATCCTCGGTGTATGCCAGCGGCCATAGTTCCTTGAATTTCTTCGGAGTGATCTCATTAAACGCAACGTCAAATTCACGTTCGAATGCAGACATACGGCGCATTTCTTCCAGCCGGTCAGGGGTAGTGACCAAGGTAATCGTCCCAACGTTCTTATTTCCCGTTGCCAGGCCGGTCTCTGCCTCGAGAGATTTATAAAGCTCGAGGGTGTATTTGGTCATCTCGACCGTGGTCGCGCTAAAAAACCCACCGGCTTCAATTAACCCAGCGGCGTGCCAGGTTGTTCCGGCGGTGAGTTGGGCGCGCTCGAGCAGGACAATGTCCTTCCATCCCCGTTTTGCCAGGTGATAAGCTGTGCTGCAACCGATCACACCTCCCCCGATGATGACTACTTTCGCACGGTCGGGGAGCCGGTTGCTTGATTTTCCTGAAGGTTTGTTATCTGCCATGTCAACTCGCTAATTTTTTCGCGGTTTTATCCGCAGCGGCTAAGATCTGATCCATTTCTTTCAGGGCGATATCTGGTAAAGGCTCGGGTTGGTGTGAGTCGAAAATCTTTTTGAACCCTTCAATAGCCATATCACGCGGATCTCGCAACTTACCATCTGTGTCTTGGTGATGAAAGATTGGTGAGTAATGAAAATCACGCATGTGCGTGCGGGTGTGTTTCTGGCGTAAATAATGGCCTCTTGGTCCCACCTCTTTAATCACAGCTAGAGTTTCGTCATAATCATTCAGTTCGAATGGCTTATACGTATCGTAGACATTCATGGCGATCTCTGCGTCCAGAATGATTTGTTCTGGATACAGGATCATGGAAGAGTTCATCAACCCTAAGTACCCACATATTTCACCCCCGGCCAGAGGAATCTGGACACCGCCGAAACCAGCTTCGAATGCTGACTGCCAGCCGATATCGAAAGCATCACTACTAAAGGAACCCCCACCCAAGCTGGGGACGCCCCAGGCGTGCGCTAGTTGTACGGCGATCAAAGACACTGGTAGGGGTACATCCCCAATGTATCCACCGGTGCGGGGATTCATAAGTGAGGTGATAATCGAATGGAATACCGGAGCCCCTGGATGAGCCAACTGCATTAAGACCATCGCGCTGACAACCTCAGCATCGCCCATTGTGATTGCACCGAGAACTGATGCTGGGGCTGTTGATCCCATGGTAGGCATGGCCATAAAACTGATGGGAATGCCCGCCTCTGCATAGATCAAAGCGGTTTCAACACCATGGGCATCTTGAGCCAAGGGCGCAATCGTACAGATATTGGCACACACTGGCGGTCTCTTGCGCCGCTCGGCCTCGCTTCCGGCGACCACGGTGGCCATCTCAACAATGGAGGGCGCCAGTTCAGGGTGGACGGTCGTACCCCCGCGAACGTGCTTGAGGGTGTTTGTCAATCCGGCATGGCATTCATGCAAGGGAGCCGTTTTGCCAAAATCTTGGGCACTTATCATAGGCCAGAAGAAACTGACCATGGGTATGGCATCGCTGATGCGGGCCATCATGCCTACATCGGCCTTGCATGAGGCACGCTTCTCACGGGTATGCGGATCGATGACATGCACACCACACCCATCCGTCGTTAAGTAGGAGGCTTTTCCATCCAGGGTTAAGTCAAAACGTTCCTCACGGCCTGCCAACACGAAACTTCGTGGCGCAGTGGCCATCGCTTTTTCCACCAGATCCTGCGGAATCCGGACGGTATTGCTATCCCAATCCACAACCGCACCATGATCTGCAAAAATCTTTAATGCTTTCGGGCTAGGGTAATATACCCCCACCTCAGCTAACAGTTGATACGTTCCGTTTTTAAGGGCATCTAAATCAGAGGAACTCAATACTTCAATCTTGTGCTGTGAGGAAATCGAAATGATATCCGGGGTCTCAGAATACATTTTGCCTCCTAGAATTGCCGGGACCACTCTTTGAGCCAGCGCTCCACCACTACTTTGGTCTGTGTGTAGAACTCAACGGCATGCGCGCTTTGCCCATGAAGGGTACCGAAGAAACTATCCTTCCAGCCACTGAATGGGAAAAAGGCCATTGGGGCGGCCACGCCGATATTGATACCGACGTTTCCAGCTTGAGCTTTATTTCGGAAGCGGCGTGCAGCTCCCCCACTGTTGGTGAAAATGCAGGCCATGTTCCCATATTGACGCTCGTTGACCAGCTTGATCGCCTCATCCAGGTCTTTGACAACATGAGTTGCCATCACCGGGCCAAAAATCTCTGTTGTGGCCACCTTTCCAGCAGGAGGCACATTGCCCAGGATCGTTGGGAGCAGGAAATTCCCTTTTTCATACCCCGCAATGGAGGCTTCACGCCCATCCAGGATTATTTCTGCCCCTTCCTGAAGCCCCTGATCGATGATGCCCTGAATGCGTGATTTGGATTGAGGGTTGATGACCGGTCCCATTTGGACTCCATCATCCAGACCGCATCCGACCACGCGTGCTGCAGCTGCATCGCGAAAGGCAGGGATGAAAATATCTTTGGCCTCTTCAACTAAAATGAGGGTGGCAGCCGCTAAACAGCGCTGTCCAGCGTTACCAAAAACGGAGTCTATTACAATCCGCGTGGTCATGTCGACATCGGCATCGGGCATGATGACCAAAGGATTTTTAGCCCCTCCCTGGGCCTGGACGCGTTTCCCATTTGCCGCAGCGCGGGCATAGACGTGGCGCGCTACCGGTGTAGAGCCGACGAAGCTAACAGCTTTAATCTCTGGATGATCGAGCAATGCATTCACCGTGTCTGGCCCACCATTGACCAGGTTGATCACGCCCGGTGGAAATCCGGCTTGCTCGAATAAGGGAATAATCTTGTGCATGGTCATCGGGCAGCGTTCTGATGGTTTGATGACAACGGTATTGCCCGTCGCGATGGCATAAGGCAAGAACCAGAAAGGGATCATGCCGGGGAAGTTGAAAGGAGCAATGATGGCCACCACGCCTACTGGCTGACGGATCATGAACTCATCGATACCGCTGGCGACGTCTTCGGAAAACTGGCTCTGCATCATGAGTGGGATGCCGCATGCTACTTCCACATTCTCGATCGCCCGGCGCATCTCACCGCCAGATTCGCCCAGGGTTTTTCCGTTCTCAGTGGAAATCATACGGGCGATGTCTTCATAGTGCTCTTCCAGTAGCTCTTTAAGCTTGAATAGAGGTTGAATGCGGGCGGTTGCCGGGGTACGCCCCCAGCTCTCAAAAGCGGCGCTCGCCGCCTGGACGGTCTTATCAACTTCACCGGGAGGTGATAGCGGCACCTGTCCAATGATCTCGTTCGTGGCCGGATTATGGACCGGCAGAATCTCACTTGAAGCTGAGGCGATCCATTGGCCGCCAATATAGTTTTCCAATTTCTCGGTCGTCATGTTTGTCTCCATTAGAGGAATGTCAGTTCAGTTTCCGGGAAACTAATGGTTGAACTCATCAGTCCCCGTCCACCATCCGGTTTTCTTGAAACTCGCAATTTTATGCCTCGGCTACCGCATCTGTGATGCTCAGAGCCTGGTCGATGATCTCTAATCCTTCATCAACCTGTGATTCGGTGATGCACAGGGGAGGCACGATAAATATCAAGTTCGCCTTGATGAAGGTAAACAGTCCGTTTTCTCGCAGGTACCTCCCCACCTCATTCATAGTAGCCAGTTCAGCGCCTTTGGCATTTCGAGTGGCAATCGGCACCTTGGTCGCTTTATCCTTGACAACTTCTATCACCGAGAACAAGCCAATATAACGCACATCACCTACCGAGGGATGGTTTGATTTCAATTCCTCCAGACGCGCTCCTAAATGTGTCCCGACCTCGGCAGCATTCTCAATCAGGCCATCTTCCTCATATACTTTTACCGTAGCAACACCTGCCGCACAGGAAAGTGGATGGCCGCTGTATGTCAGCCCACACCACAACTTGTTGTCTTCAAAGTGCTTCGCGATTCTCTCCGAGACAACGACTGCGCCCAGGGGAACATATCCGGAAGTTACTCCCTTGGCCATTGTAATGATATCTGGGGCGACATCCCAATTGTCCACGGCGAACCACTTCCCAGTACGCCCAAAACCACTCATGACTTCATCAGAGATTAACAATATGCCGTATTTATCGCAGATCTCCCGCATGCGCGGCCAGTAGTCGTCGGGCGGGACAATGATGCCATTTGACCCCACGACACCCTCAAGAAAGATGGCTGCAATTTCCTCAGGACCTTCATACTGGATCACTTCTTCGATATGGTCGATGCACTCCCGATGGCAGGTATCCCGCGTCCAGCCAAAGGGGCAGCGATAACAATATGGGTTGAGCACATGCACCACTCCAGGCATGGTCGGTTCCACCGACCAACGACGGTTGTCACCCGTTAATGCAATCGCTCCATGAGTAGCGCCGTGATAAGAAATATAATGGGCGAGGATCTTATGGCGGCCAGTATATAAACGGGCCATTTTGATAGCATTCTCATTGGCTTCCGCGCCCCCCAAACAAAAGAATGTTTTACTCAAATTTCCCGGCGTAACCTCGGCCAGCAGTTCCCCGAGACGACCGCGCGGCTCGGTTGCCAGGCCAGGATGGGCATAACACAACCTATCCGCTTGCTCTTTGATCGCATGGATCACTTTAGGGTGTTGGTGCCCGATATTTACGTTCATGAGTTGGGCTGAGAAATCAATGTAGCGTTTCCCTTCCGCATCCCAGAAGTAAACCCCTTCAGCTCGCTCAATGGGTATGGGGTTGACTTCCGATTGCACCGACCAGGAGAAGAATGTGTATTCTTTGCTCATTTGGACGATTTCATCAGCAGACAGTCGATCTTTATCAGGACTCACATGTACCTCCGGGCAGTGGTATTTTTCAGTGCACCGGCATGGGATTTCCAGCCAATGCCAACGAGATTTGTTTCATTCGATTCTTTGGTTAACTGTAATCCCCCGTTTCTCCAGTTCCGCAAAGAAGATATTGGGATCGATCACGCTTTCAGGGGGTAATACGCCTCGGGCTTCAACGTCACCTCGGGCGATCATTTGCGCACCAATGCTCAATGGGATGGCAATATTCTTATAGTATGCTGCTTTGCCTCCCCATTCTTCCATGGGCGGGTGCTGGTTCCAATGCGTTATCTTAACGTCACGCCCATCCTTCTTGCCAAAGACTTCAACAACCAGACCGTAAGCCCAGAGCGGGGTTTCTTTCGTCTCTGGCAACTGAAGTAAGATTTCGTGCATCATCTCAAATGCAGTGGTTTCAACCCCCTTGACCGAGATAGGCTCCTCACTGTACAGGCCCGATTCGAACAATGCTTTGGCCAACCTCATAGCGTGTGGGGGAAAGCAGCCTCGCACCGAGACAGCTTTCGCACCAAGGCTTTTGGGCATCGTCCAAGTCTCCTCGTGAGGGATATAACAAACTTCTTGTTCGCCTATAGGGCCAATGAAGTTCACGGTTTTTAATCCTTCAAACGGTCCCACCCAAACGAACTCGCCATCTTCAAAGTAGACTCGTTCTTCCGTTTTGGGATGGAACTCATATAGGAAAGTGATCAACAATCCAGGCGCAGGGGCCGGGCAACGGAAAGCCGCAAAATTGACCTGAATCTCATCGACCTCATCCATTTGGTCCGCGGCGTGTCGTGCCATGACATTTGTGATCCCTGGGGTTGCCCCGACGCCAGGGATAAAGATCATATCTTTATCTTTGGCGGTGGTATGGAAATCCCATTGTTCCTCCACGCTCGATACATCCAAGCCGTTTACCCCAACTTCGACACATGCCTTCGTTACAATCAGGTCATACTTCCAGGGGAGACCGTTGACAACCACATCAAACCCTGGAAACAATTTAAGCATCGAGTTGTAAACATTCGCATCGAAAAAAACTGTCTCCAACCTTTTATCCTTTATCTCTTCAACGAGCGCATTCGCGGCTTCAAGGTTGTAATCGGCCACAACAATTTCATCGAAATCACTGTACTTAACCAAATCACGAGTGGTTTCGTTGCATACTGCTCCAGCGCCGCCCAGAACTAAGACTCGCACGGCTGATACCTCCCTGTTATTTTGAGTTGAGCAAGGTTTGAATCACCGACCTAAGCCTTTGCAGCTTGCAGCGAATCATTGAAAATATTCAGAGTTTCGTTCACATCTTCTTCGCTCAGGGCATAGCACAAGAACCAAGGTTCGCGGGCATCGCCATCTGGCTGAACGCCCCGCTGGATCAATTGCATGGCGAGATCTTCGTAGAGTTTGCCATCGCCCGTGAAATATTCCCTGAAATCGTGGGGCTTCTGATCAACCCCGAGAATTATCCCAAACATGGATGGGACTCCGGTTATTGCGTGCGGGATGTCAGCTTCGGTCAGTATTTCGCCAATACCTGACATCAGGGCTTCACCACGTTTGTTGATGGTTTCGATGATCGGCTCGGTTTCGAGGATTTCAAGCGTGGCGATTCCCGCAACGGTGCCGACCACGTTTCCAGAATAGGTTCCGCCATGGGCCATTGCCCCAGGTTGAATCGTCATCATGACATCTTCTTTACCTGCGATGGCTGCAATCGGGAAGCCATTTCCCAATGCTTTGGCGTAAGTCACCAGGTCGGCCTGGACGTTGAAATACTCCTGGGCACCACCATTGGCGATCCTGAATCCGGTTTTAACTTCGTCGAAAACCAACACGATGCCGTACTTCTCACATAGCTCTCTCATTTTCTCGAGGTAGCCAGGCTTTGGCAATATACCGGCAGCATTTCCAAGCATCGGCTCAACGAAGATGGCGGCAATGTCGCCCCATTGCGCTTCAATGGTTTCTTCCAAACGTTCAAAATCATTAAAGGCTAGATTAATCACATATTGGGAAATGCCCTTTGGGATCCCGGAGGTATTTGGAGAATTGATGGGACTGCGCTTTGAACCCAGCGAGCCAGGACCTGAGGAGGCAGTGCTGAACATGAAATAATCAGCCATCCCGTGATATTGCCCTTCGAATTTAATGAACTTCTCCCGACCTGTATGTGCGCGCGCAATGCGCAAGGCGTGCATAGTAGCTTCGGTGCCAGTATTGGTCAGACGCACCTTTTCCACGTTGCACATTCGCGTGATGCGCTCGCAGAGATCGATTTCATAGGGTGTTGTCCAGGCAAAGACAGTGCCTCCTTCAATCGCTTCTTGAACTCGATTGACTACCGCGGGGTAACCATGACCTAGGATGATCGGTCCGAATCCTAATCGGTAATCGATATAGCGATTCCCATCTGCATCCCAAACATACGTTCCTTCCCCGCGAGTAGCGATCAATGTGTCGTCATCGCCCCAATACCTGAAATTCGAATTTACACCATAGGGCATAACGGCTTTCGCTTTTTTAAAAAGTTTCGTGGTCTTTGGTCCTTGCAAACTCATAGCAAGCTCCTTAGTTTTGGTAATTAAAATCGAATGTCAGTATTGTTTTCGTTCACTGCGACTTTGGCTAATGCGAACAGGGCAAACCCTGTCCCAAACCCAGGGTTTTCGCTTTTCTGTATACCTCCGGCAATATGGCCGCATACTCACCCCAGATGCCAAGGGCAATAAATACGATGATCTCATCCGGGTTCTCACGGCCGGGAACTTTCCCAGCGATTATATTTGGCCATTCCGCATAAACGTCATCCTTGGTCAGCCTGCCTGATTCCACCAATGACACAATCTCAGGAATCCGAGGGCTGACGTATTTCCATCGATCCATGATCACTTTATCCGCTTTGGTGATGACATCGTGATCGATCTCCTGATAAGAGCCCAAGCGAGCGACAAAAGCACCTGCTTTCAACCAGGAATGTTCGAAAAGCGCTTGATTGCCTGTTGTAACGGTGAACAGGATATCGGATTTTCTTACAACTTCCTCCCGATCTTCCAACCGAACAGCCTCCACGGGGAATCCCAGGATCGGCTCCAGTTCTGCCGCACAGGCTTCAGCGACTTCACGTAGGATATCCACGAAGTATGCCTGCTTGAGATTGAATCGTTCAGCCAAAGCAAGCAAATGTAGGCGGCCCAGGGTGCCGGCGCCGAAGATGGTCACAGTCTCTGACTCAGAGCGGGCGAGATAAGCGGTGGTCACAGCTGTGGAAGCTGCCGTCTTCAAACCCGTAACCCAACTGGCTTCCATGAGACAAACCGGGAGCCCGGTCTCAGCATCCAGCAGGATCACCATCGACGAGGTGGTTGGGCGGCTGAAAGTTTCTGGATTTTTCGGGAAATAACTAAAAGTCTTTACGAAGGCGAATTCCTCCCCCAGGAGATAGCCGGAGAATGGCTTGACAAAACCGGCATCGCCAACATCCATGTAGAACTTGTCGCCTTTGACATTTCCTAAACCATCGGCTTTGATGCCTTTCTCAGCCAGATCAACGGCTTCAGCGATATTCAAGGTTTGTTGGACGTCAGCTTCGGTCAAATACAGAATTTGTTTTGGGACAGGCATAAATCTCTCTCCGCAATCGATCCACCGGATATGTTGATTTCGTTTAATTTGGGTTGACGTTAAAACAGGCTACCCAGTGGTCAGCTGTGTATTCATCAAATTTGGGTTCCTCTATCGAACACTTTTCTAAGGCTACAGGACAGCGGGGATGGAATCGACATCCCGAAGGAGGGTCGAGAGGACTGGGCACTTCTCCTTTGAGAATGACACGTTCTCGTTTTAGATTTGGATTTGGAATCGGAATAGCTGACATTAATGCCTGGGTGTAGGGATGAAGCGGATTTCTGTATAATTCATCCCTTGTAGTAAGTTCCACTATTTTCCCCAGGTACATCACTGCTACCCGATTTGAAATATGCTCAACAACAGATAAATTGTGAGCGATAAATAGGTAAGTCAGGCCAAATTCATCCTGTAGATCCTGAAGCAAATTCAATACCTGGGATTGGATCGATACATCCAGGGCAGATACAGGCTCGTCACATATGATGAATTTCGGCTTTAGTGCAATGGCTCTGGCAATTCCAATTCTCTGCCGCTGACCACCAGAGAACTCATGGGGGTAGCGGCGGGCATGATACGGCTCGAGACCAACCTTTTGCAGAAGATCCATGACCAGCTCTGTTCTTTCGGTTGGTGTGCCAATTTTATGAATGTTTAATCCCGCTTTTATAGAATCGCTGATCGGCAGCCGGGGATTAAGGGAGGCATAAGGATCCTGAAAGATGATCTGCATATCCCGCCTGAGCTTCTTCATTTCCTGTTTCTGAATCTCAAAAACGTTCTGACCTTTATACATGACTGATCCACTGGTAGGTTCTAGCAAATGAAGAATGGTACTGCCAATGGTAGATTTCCCACACCCGGATTCACCCACCAAACCCAGGGTTTCGCCACTACGAATTGAAAAACTCACCCCATCCACCGCTTGGACCCAGTTCACTATCCTTCTGAATACACCAGCACGAACCGGAAAATATTTTACAAGATCCTTAACGACAATAAGATCTTGTTTATTGTTATTAGCGTTTCCATTAGAGGTCATTAGGTTGATTTCCGCAATTTTTGATAACTTTCATCAATGTCAAGGTATTATGACTGCTTCATGTTCGTCGTGATCTTGATACAACCAACATCTGACAACATGATTTGGTATGATCTCATCTAAATCCGGGTTGATCTCCTCACAGATCGTTAATCCGTGTTTGACCCGAGCTTTGCAGCGGGGGGCAAAATTGCACCCCGGCGGCAGATCAACCAGATTGGGTACCACGCCGTCAATATCCGCCAGGCGGTGTTTGGTCTCTCCCAGGATGGGTATGGAATTGATCAACCCCCTCGTATAGGGATGAAGAGGTTTTTCAAACAGGGGAGCCACAGCTGCCTGTTCCACGATTTGGCCGGCATACATCACAGCTACCCAGTCGACCATTTCAGCCACCACTCCCAGGTCATGGGTGATCAGGATCACAGCAGTCCCCATCTTATTTCTCAATTCCCTTATCAGATCCAGGATCTGGGCCTGGATGGTGACATCCAGGGCAGTGGTTGGTTCATCTGCGATCAAGAGCTCGGGCCCCATGGCCAATGCCATGGCGATCATCACCCTCTGGGCCTGACCACCGGACATCTCATGGGGATAGGCATGGGCTTTTTGCTCCGGATCCGGGATGTCAACCACCTGCAGGAGTTCAACAGATCTATCCCAAATTTCCTCCTTCTGCAAGCCCGAGTGAATTTCGAACACTTCAGCCAATTGGTCACCGACAGTAATGACCGGATTCAGGCTTGATTGGGGTTGCTGAAAGATCATCGAGATCTTGTTGCCGCGAATTTTCTGGATATCTTCCAGGGATAATTCGCGCAGATTGGTCGAGCCGAACTTGATCTCACCCTCAACAATTCGACCGGGTTTTCTGATCAGCTGCATAATCGACAAAGCGGTGACGCTTTTTCCGCAGCCTGATTCACCCACTAATCCAAGGATCTCTCCTTTTTTTACATAAAAATCAACTCCATCAACCGCTTTGACGATCCCGTCTTCCGTGTAGAAATAGGTCTTAAGCCCTTTGATTTCCAACAAATATCGTTCAGTTTCTTTTGCCAATTACAATCTCCTATCCCTTATTAAATCTCTGGAGCTTATTTTCTATTCATCTATTTGAGCCAGAATCTTATAGGGATCGAGCGCATCCCTTAAACCGTCTCCAATAAAATTGATCGAGATGATCGTCAGGAAGATCATCAATCCAGGGAAGATTGCCAACCAGGGGTACTCGGAAAGATGTTCCTGGGCATTATCCAACAGATTTCCCCAGCTGGGAGTGGGCGGCATAATCCCAAAACCCAGAAATGATAAGGTTGACTCTTGCATGATGGCATAACCGATACCCAGGGTGGATTCGACAATGATCGGGCCTAGCCCATTGGGAAGAATCTCGCCTATGATTATTTGCAAGTGTGATGCACCGAGTGCTTTGGCTGCAGTGACATATTCCATCTCCCTGAAGGTTAAGAAGACAGCTCGAACCAACCTGGCGACAGTCGGCCAGGACAAAACACCCAATACCAACGAAATGGTTAACGTGGAATTACTTTTCAGAATGGGCAGATCGATTTCGCGCAGGATCGCGGCTAATAGGATCATAAACATCAAAGCCGGAAGGGATAAAGTTGCGTCGATGAGTTTGCTCAGGATATTGTCTACCCACCCGCCAAAATAACCCGCAGCGGAACCGATCGGCACTCCGATACTGAGTGTGATCCCTACAACCAAAAACCCGACCGTTAAAGATACCCGCCCACCATAAAGAACTCTTGCCAAAACATCCCTGCCCAAGCCGTCTGTTCCAAACAGATGGGTCATGGAAGGAGGTTGAAACCTGTTCTTAATGTCTGATATCTCAGGATCGAAAGGAGATAAACCAGCCAACAAAACAGAAATAATCAGGATGGTCAGGATAACTGCACCAACCATAGCTCCGGGATGGCGGCGGAACCGCCTCCAGACCAGGGAAGCCATGGTTTCCGGGGGTTTCATCGTATTGTTCTTTTCGTCGGGTTTTTTAAGCGTAGAATATCAGAACTCCTCAAAGGGTCACAATTCTTTTAATCATAACGGACACGGGGATCCAGATAAGCGTAAATAATATCTGCCATCAGGTTGCTCAGAATGATCACTATCGATCCCAATATTAGAACTCCCATTAACATTGGATAATCCCTGCTGGTGGCAGCATCGTAATACATTCGGCCCATACCCGGCCAGGAGAAAATCCGTTCAGCAACTATTGCGCCTGTGAATACATAAGGAAAATCGATCGCGATCATGGTTATCAAGGGAATAAGTGCATTTTTCAGAGCATGTCTATAAAGAACTTTTCTTTCGATCTGTCCTTTGGCTCGAGCTGTCCGGATATAATCCTGGTTGATCACCTCCAACATACTGGAACGAAGGAAACGCGACCACCAGGCTACCCAGCCCACCACCCCCATGGACACAGGCAGAATCAGGTGTCTAATTCGATCCACAATGGAAAATTCCGCCCCTATGGTGTACATCCCTCCTCCGGGCAGAAGAGATTTTCCAGTGACGGGGTTGTCCAGGGTTACATAAAATACCAGGATCAGGATCAAGCCCAACCAGAATTCAGGCATAGCTTGACCCATAAAAGACAAAGTCGTAACAGAGATATCAAAAGCGGAATACTGTTTAACAGCAGAGATGATGCCAATCGGAATGGCGACTATAGCCACCACGAGCAGAGTGATACCCATCAGATATACAGTATTGGGAAGCCGATCCATGATCTGTGGCAGGACGGGTTCTCGATTCTTATAGGAGAAGCCAAAATCTCCCCGCAAAATACCTTTGCGGGTTCCAAAACTATCCGTGATCCCATTCCCATCAGTATCGATCGCCATCCAATCATTGCCGACCAGCCAGACAATATATTGAACTGCCAGGGGCTTATCCAGACCGAATTGCCGCTTGAGTGACGCTGCTCTTTCAGCAGTCATACGTCTCGAACGGCTATATTGGGACAGGGGTCCACCAGGTGCCAAATTTACAAGCGCAAAAAGGACAAAACTTACTATTAATAACATTGGGATGGCCTGGAGCATACGCCGAATGATATATTGTCCCATGATCTCACCTTTAAATACTTGAAAAGGAGAGGGGTTCAAACATCGAACCCCTCTCTCTAATCCAATCTAGTCAAACATTTCCAAAAACCTACTCAGTGACTGTCCAATCAGCGACGTTCCAGGTCAAGATGTCAAAAGCCGTGGGCTTCACACCTTGCATCCTGTCTGAAAGGCCAAACATTTCGAGTGTTGAGAAGAGCTCAATTGCCGGTAACTCCTCTTCGAGAATCAAGGCAATATCACAAAAGACTTCCAGGCGATATTCTTCATCCACCGTATAGAGCTCATCGACCAATGCGGCAACTGTTTCAGCTTCCTCGCCGGTCCAATTGGCCAAGTTCCATTCGCTATCTGAGGCATAGTAATAGTAATCCCACAGGTAGGATGTTGGATCAACTCCAGCATAGCCATTGTCCCACATATTAATATCGAAATTGCCAGCCAACTCAATTCCGCCATCCTCTACCTGTGCCCACAGGACAGCGCCTTCAACGATCGATAGCTCTGTCTGGATACCGAGACTGGCCCAGGCCTCGGCGATGAATTGGTGTGCAAATTCCAGGGTTTCGCCGTATTCAGCATAGATCATGAATTCCATGGTCATCAAGTCGCCTTCTTCAGCATACAGGCAGCCATGACATTCATTAACACCGTCGCCATCGGTGTCTTCCCAGCCGGCTTCCTTTATCAACGCCTTTGCTCCTTCCAGGTCATATGCTGGCCTGGGGATTCCACAGCTATCTTCGAATGGAGGCCGGAAGAATTCAGACCAGACAGGTTCGCCAAATCCAAGGAAGATATCATTGATAATGGTATCCACGTCGATCGCCATCCGCAGAGCGTGACGAACACGCTTATCTGCCAGGATTGGATGTGGTATCGTTTCTGCGCCTGGTGTATCACCTCTCGCCTTGGTGTTGGGGAATATTTTCATTATCCAACGCTCGGTTGGCGATACTGCCCATTTTGTGCCATTGCCAACTTCCTGGTAAGAAATTGCGTTGTTCTCAGCAGGCCAGTAGTGCACATCCGCGTCACCTTCATCCATAATCGCTCTCTTCACAGATTCTTCAGGAACGACCCTGAAAATAACCTCGTCGATGTATGGTTTGCCCTCTTCAAAATAATTCGGGTTACGCACAAAGGTCAGGTGATCATCTGCAACCCACTCTTCAAGTATATATGGGCCGCTGCTCAACGGCTGGCGGTTGCAATCCCACTCATAGTATCCCTGATCGGCATCACAGAAATGCTCAGCAAAGATGGGGAAATCTTCTCCACCAAAGTGAATTATATATTCAGGATTTGGATAATAGTAATTCACAACTATAGTGAAATCATCTACCTTTTCCACAGATTCAGTAGCATCTGATGCTGACGACCATATTTCCGCGGCTTGTACTGCATCCCAGGTGAAGATGACATCATCGGCGGTAACCTGCTCGCCATCTTCCCAGTAGACATCCTGGCGAAGATGCCAGGTAACGGTCGTCTCCCAGGTCTCTTCATCCATGACCACGCCGCCGTTTTCGACGGTGGGAATTTCAGTTGCTAATTCTGGGAAGTAGTTTCCTTGGTCATCAACTTCCGCTACAGAAAGCATAACCAACTCACTTATTACCTCTTCAAAGCCTGTACCAGCGCCATATCCATGGAATTCAGCTGGATTATCGGGAATAAGAATTGTGACGCTGGTTTTTGCTGCTGGCTCGTCCGCGGCAGGTTCTTCAACGTCTGGTTCCGCTGGCGGCGCTACGGGAGTCTCTTGTGGAGCACATCCAAAGACGAGTGTGGCCATTAAAATCAATATAACCACCAGGGCTAGTTTCTTGAAGTGTCCAAGCTTCAACATGTCTTCCTCCTTTGTTATTGTGCGCGGTTTCTCTTCTTCAGTCCAACCATTAACCTTGAAGCATATTCCCCCATACAGACAAGCTATGCGGGTGCATCGATTAGCCGGAAGGCGAGATCGACTGACGAGATCGCATCCTCAGCATAGCCATCCGCCCCGATTTCTGTAGCAAAACTTTCTGTGACGGGTGCTCCTCCGACCATCACCTTTACTTTTTCCCGGAGCCCTGCTTCTTCTAGCATATCAATGAGTTTTTTCTGTTGCAGCATGGTTGTGGTAAGCAGCGCCGAAGCACCGACGATATCAGCATCAGTTTCTTTGATGGCCGCAATGAATTCTTCCGGCTTCTTGTCAACGCCGATATCGGTAACCAGGAAGCCGTTGGCGGTGAGCATGGTTCCTACCAGAGTCTTGCCGATCTCGTGCAGGTCGCCCTCGACGGTCCCCAGCACAATCCGACCAACAACATCTCGTTGCTGGTCGCCCGCCAGCATCGGTTCGAGCACATCCAAAGCAACTTTCATAGCATCTGCGCCGATGATTAAGTCAGGCAAATAATATTCACCGCTGGCGAAGAGCTTGCCAACTTGCTGAATCCCCGCAGTAAGGCCCTCTGTGATGCACTCCAGGGGATCGAGGCCTTGTTCCAGAGCTTCTTTTGCTAAAGCTTCAGCATCCTGTGGTTCGCCCTCAATCACCGCTTGGGCCAACCTCTTATATATTTCCTCTGTCATATTTGCTCCTCGTCGATTTTGTTCCAGGCTTATACTCATTCGGTAGATCGTTGTCATCATCCGTTTCATCTGCATCAAGGACATTGGGAGGTAACCAGGTATCGAGATCTTTAATTTTAAGAGGAAGAAGATATGATTGCGTTCGACGGACTCCCGGTATCGTTCCCAATTTTTCAGTCACGAAGTCGAAGAGTTCCTCGATACTTCGCACACGCAATGAGATACTAACGTCTGACTCACCAGTGGCACAGGCCACGTAACTGCTCTGGGGGAATTCGGCGGCTTGCTGAGCCACCGCGCGCACCTTCCCCGGCTCAACCTCAACGAAAACGTCAGCCATGACCCCATAGCCCACTGCTTCTGGGTTGACGACGGCGCGAACATTTATGATGCCATTCTCTATCAGGGTGTTAATTCGATTTGAAACTGTTCGAGCGGAGACATTGCCTAGATTTCGCGCAATCACAGTACTAGGCATTCTGCCATCCTCGTTTAGCAAGGCTATTATTTTCCAGTCAAATGTATCAGGATTATATATGGGCATTGGCGAAAATCAGACGAATAGTTTAAACGAAGGCCATTATGGGTATCAGGATAATTCATTTTTTCCGATATGTCAATGCGTTGGAAAAAATATTTCGGTTTCAGTCACAATAATTCAAATATGTTGAAGATACCGAATGAACCATGATATAATTTTCCAGATGTGGAACTACCTTTTACTCTATTTTTCCCCTGAAACAGCACTAAAAAACCTTTATCCTGCGTAGGAGCCGTAAACAAGGTAGCTTTAATTTGCGCAACTTCATATCAAAAAAGGATATGGATATGATAGAAAAAGCGAATCTTATTTTAATAAATGCTTCGGTCTATACAGTTGATAAAAATCGTACCTGGGCACAGGCCGTCGCAATTGCGGGAGATCAAATCGTCTTTGTGGGTTCAAATGAAGGCATTGAATCTTACATCGGACCCGAAACATTTGTCACAGACTTAGAAGGAAAGATGGTGCTTCCAGGATTTGTCGACGCCCATGCCCACCCGTCTCTCGCAATGGACCTGGTAGGGAATATCAGTCTATATTCCTTGGATTCTCCTGAAGAATATATGAAGGGAATCGCAGAATATGTCGATTGCCACCCTGATGTTAATGTTTATCGGGGAAGTGGCTGGACAGATACACACTTTCCAAATCTCGGCCCCACCAAAGACAGCCTTGACGCGATCATCCCGGACCGACCAATTGCCATCGTGTCCTACGATGGTCATTCCATGTGGGTGAATTCTGTGACCCTCGAAAGGGCACGGATCAATAAAGATACTCCTGATCCGGAAGGCGGGAGGATCGAACGGGATCCAAAAACTGGCCAACCAAGCGGCACACTAAGGGAGACAGCCTTCAAATTAGTGGAGAGCGTGATCCCCGATTATTCGTTAGAAGAACGCAAAAAAGCTCTGCTTGCCTACCAGGAAATGGCAATCCGAGTTGGAATCACAATGTGCCATGATGCCATGCTGGACACTCAATCCATCGCAGCATTCAATGCGCTCGCAGAAGAAAACCAGCTCAAAATGCGCTTCCGTGGCTCGATCACGATGGAGCCCGATCTAGCCCTAAAGTCACAGATAGAAGGGATCATCAAAGAGCACTCAAAAAATACCCATCCATTTTTTCAAACCCATGCTGCTAAGATTTTTGTTGATGGGGTTGTTGAGGGCGGAACTGCTTATCTGCTCGAACCCTATGAGCATAAACCTGCGTTTTATGGAGAACCCATATGGGATCCCGAAAGCCTACACGATGCTTGTGTTGCCCTCGATCAAGAAGACTTACAGATCCACTTTCATGTGATCGGAGATGCGGCAGCAAGCATTACCCTGGACGCGCTCGAACTTGCTCAGGAATCCAATGGAAGACGTGATGCACGTCACCTATTGACCCATTTGCAGCTCGTAGCGCCTGAAGATATCCAGCGTATGGCGCAACTGGATGTCATCGGAGTGCCCCAACCCTTTTGGTTCAAGATCGATGATTATTATCTAGAGCTGGCGCTGCCCTATCTCGGAAAAGAAAGGGCCGAATGCCAATATCCCATGCAGAGTCTTATCGACGCCGGTGTCACTATGGCTTCTTCAAGCGATTTTCCAGTTACGATCCCTTTCGATCCTTTGATTGCCATCCAGACCGGAATTTCTCGAACCACAAGCAACGATCCAACCGCAGATGTGCTATGGCCGGAGGAGAGGTCGACGCTTGAAGATATGATCGTTAGCTACACCTACAATGGGGCTTTCGCCAACTTCCTTGAAAAAGAAATTGGCTCTATCGAGGTAGGAAAGATCGCGGATGTGATTGTGCTGGATCAAAACCTTTTCAACATTCCCGTCAATACGATCGCCAAGACTAAAGTGCTCTTGACGTTCGTCGATGGGATTGAAGTCTTCAGAGATACGGCGTTTCCTCGAGGTAATACTTGAGATATTATTCGCGCACACCTTAGGGAGAGGTATCAAGTGGATGATGACCAAATGGGAGTATTCGCCCATTCATTAACCGTCTCCTGCTTCGCCAATCGCGTCACGAAGCATTATCGACTATAGGATAGCTCCAGTCATCATGAGCAACTTCTTTTCAATTCCTAACGCTCACACGCTTAATCCAGAAGTCGTGACGCATATTAAGCGCAACTTTTTCGCAAACATTTTGGATGCGGGATTTTGGTTCTTTGGGGACAGTTTTGTGGCGGCCTATACGATCTTGCCAGTATTTATGAGTACGCTAACCGACTCGCCCATCTTGATCGGGATGATCCCGGCTTTAGAAGGGGCCGGTTGGTTTTTCCCCCAGCTATTCCTGGCCAAGCATTTAGAAAGTAAGAATCGCAGACTGCCACTGGTACTTAAACTAGGGATTTTTGACCGACTTCCGTACTTGTTCCTTGCATTGGGCGCATTTTTGGTTCTGAAAGTGGATCAAACCGTTGCAATTGTTATGTTTCTAGTTTTTTATGGCATTAAAGTCTTTTCCAGTGGAGTTGTGGCATTACCCTGGCAAGAATTGATCGCCACGGTGATCCCCGTTTCCCATCGTGGTCGTTATTGGGGCTTCTCGTTAGTTTTAGGGAAATTATTGGGTATGTTTGGTGCTATGATCTCAGGCTTGATGCTCGCCAGAATCATTTACCCGCTGAATTATGCATATATGTTTTTAATCGGTTTCGTTTGTGCGGCAATTTCATATATATTCTTGAGCCTTAATGTTGAACCCGAGATAGAAAGACAGAAATCCGCCATAAACATCAGTGTTTGGGGGAGAATTAAAGCTATCCTTCATACGAACAAGAACTTTGCGGCATTTTTAGTCAATCGGGGTTTTGTCTTCTTAAGTTTTATGGGGTTGGGTTTTGTAACCGTTTATGGTATCGAGAGATTCAATTTACCCATTTCGTATTCGGCAATATTTGCTGGTGTGATGTTAAGTACCGAGATCGTGGGCTATGCTATTTGGGGAGCCGTCGGTGATAGAGATGGCTATAAGCGTGTCATCGAAGTTAGCAATGGATTTCTGATTGCTGGCTTATTGGCGCTTTTATTCGTCGAATCCGTTTGGGGCCTGTATGTCGTATTCGGGATACTTAGCTTTGCTCACTCGGGAGAATATATTGCCGATCAGAATATCGCCATGGAATTTGGGAAGGAGGCAGATCGGCCAACCTACATTGGCATGTCTAAAACACTCATAGGCCCTTTTTTGTTGGCTGCACCAATTATCGGGGGTGGAATCGTGAAACTATGGGGGTACAAAAGCATGTTTTTAACCGCCCTGATTATTTCGATGATTGCTTTTGTAATTATCAAGTTTTTTGTGGAAGAACCCAGACTATCCAATTAATCTCAATCCCCAAATATTTTCTCCGCCTCTCCCTCTGCTGCATCCAGAATGTGATCGAGTTCAGCGAGAACCTCATCAGATAGCGGCTGGGGATGATGGGTGGCTGCGATATTTTTGAATTCTTCCAATGCGATTTCGCGTGGATCGCGTTGCTTACCATCGTCTCCCCTGTGCCTGAGTAAAGATGGCAATCGGAAGTTCCTGATGTGCTCCCGGGTGTGGTTTTGTGCCAGGAAGTGATTGCGAGGGCCTACTTTCCGAATGACCTCCAGGGCCAAATCAATCTCATCAAACCTTTTGTTGTTCACCATTTCATAGACATGATAGATGCTATCATGATCGAGAATCACCTCTTCAGGATAAAGTGTAGTCGCACTGCCAACCAGGCCCAATAAGCCACAGATTTCACCGCCAGCCATGGCGATCATCCCTGACCCGAGCCCAACTTCAAAACCTGATTGCCATCCCAGTTCAGGCGCATCACCACTTACACGTGCCCCACCCAGACAGGGCACATTCCAAGCATGAGCTAACTGTTTTGCCATGATGTAGGAGGGGGTTGGAACTTCACTAATATATCCTCCTGAGCGCGGGTCCATGATGGACGTAAAAACGGCGTGAAATACTGGCGCGCCCGGATAAGCAAGCTGAATAAGGACCATGGCACTGATGACCTCGGCGTCCCCCATGATGAGCGCGGCCAGGGGTGTTGCCGGAGCAGTAGATCCCATCGTTGGCATCGCCATGAAGCTGATCGGGATCCCAGCTTCAGCATAAATCAGCGCGGTTTCGATCCCATGCTTGTCGTGACTTAGGGGAGATATCGTGCAAATGTTTGCACATATAGGTGGCCTCTTAATACGTTCTTCCGTACTACCGGCTACAACGCTTGCCATTTCGACAATGTAGGGAGCCAAGCTCGGATGCACGGTCGTACCTCCACGCACATGCTTTCGTGTGTTAATCAAACTGGCATGACAATTATGCAAAGGCGCAGTCCGCCCATATTCCTTTGAGCTAACCATCGGCCAGAAGAAACCAACCATCGGAAGTGCATCGCATACGCGCGCCATCATGGCCACGTCTTCCTTGCGTGATGGACGTTTCTCACGAGTTTCAATATCTACTACATGCACCCCCGTGCCGTCCGTGCATAAGTAGGAGCGACGACCATCTAGCAACAGGTCGAACCGTTCTTCACGACCGCCAAGGATGAAGGAACGTGGAGCTGAGGACATCGCTTTTTTCACCAAATCTTGCGGGAGGCGGACGACTTCACTCGCCCTATCCACATGTGCTCCATGTTCAGCGAAAATCTCCAGGGCTTTGGAAGATGGGAAATGCACACCAACCTCGCTTAACAATTGCAGCGTTTTTCCTTTTACGGTCTCAAGTTCAGCCTGAGTCAGCACCTCGGCTTTTATAGGAGAAACGAATGGGACAATATCAGGCGTTTTTGAAACCATGAATCCTCCTGTTTTTTCGCTATCAAGTATTGTTTGAATCGCTTGCGGATTCTTGGAATTGCGTAAGGCAATTATGACAGACACATGTTTTACGGACTGCGTCCTCTGGTATTTGGGCGAGCAGCTCTCTTGGGATCGTCAGCGGGTCACACCAGCATTCGGTGGCGTTAGGATCTGCTGCGAGAGCACATTCGTTGGGACCACCACAGAGCGGGCATTTGGCGGTATTCGTTTCTTTTCTGTCCGAAAGTTTATTGGATGAGTGCATAAGAAATTACCCAGATTTCTCCCAAATCCATTTGGTGACTCGACCAAATTTGCCTCGTAAAACCGTTGGTCCAGCGTAAGAAATTGGTTGATTTACTACGGGATGTTTTGTAAACTCGTTCGATTCGCCCGCCATTAAATCAGCGATAATTCGACCAAACGTTTGTGTTGTTGGAACGCCTTCACTCAAGCCGACCCCATAATAGATATTTCGATGGTCCCCCATCACCCCAACCGATGGACTTTCATTCAAGGTGTAAGTCGTAGTCCCTCCCCAGGCATGGTCAATGCCTAAACCCTCAAGTTGGGGAAAAGAAGTAAACAGATCCTTGATGATGGAATGGGTAAATGTCTTGTCGTTGCCGGAACACAAAGCATCGTTGTCATAATAGGCAAAATCCGACCCACCCATAACAATGCGGTTGTCCTGGGTCAGAGTCAAATAGCTGAATAAAGTTCGCATGTCGGATAAGCCCTGTCGATTCCCCCACCCGATGGACTCCAATTGCGAATTATTGAGAGGCTCTGTTGCGATCTGGAAAACACTGATGGGAAAAACACGGTTCTTAAAGAAACCGAGTTTATGAGCATAAGCATTTAGCGCGATAACTAGAATGGGAGTACGAATATCCCCCAATTCGGTATCAATGTGGTTCGTTTTGCCAGGCGTAATGCGGGTTACAACGGTTCTTTCCCGAACTTCCACACCGACTTCTTCCACCACCCGTTTCATCTCACGGACAAGTTTTGCCGGGTTGAGAATAGCGCCGTGTGGATTATTC
>Ga0255055_10000977_pt1 | contig 21780 bp, 21 predicted proteins | sample JV7_2_27_MG_FD_188633 | JGI IMG/M metagenome (GOLD analysis project Ga0255055, IMG submission 188633) | Seawater microbial communities from Jervis Inlet, British Columbia, Canada - JV7_2_27 | ecosystem: Environmental > Aquatic > Marine > Inlet | place: Canada: British Columbia | collected...
CTATTGGAAGCGCATCTTCTACGTGGTGATTCCCTTGATCAGGAAGACGATCCTGTTCACCCTCATCTTTCGCATCACCATCGATTACCGGACGTTCGACATCGTATACACAATGACCGGGGGAGGGCCGGCCTTCGATACCCAGGTGCTGAGTATCTGGGTGTACAACGTGGCGCTGAGGACCTTCGAGGTTGGTTACGCCAATGCTGGGGCCACGGTCATGATGCTGGTCATCGGAGGGCTGTGCCTTGGAATCCTCGCACTATCGGTCCGCAAGGAAGGGGGAAGGCTGTGGTCGCGCTAGGTACGCAGCCCGGCCGCACTGCCGGCAGGCGCGGGATGCGGAAGCGCCTCCTGCGGGTCCTGCGGGGGGCCGCCATCTTGATAGCTGTCTTCCTGGCGATATTCCCGCTGCTGTGGATCTTCCTTGCCTCGTTCAAGAGCGCCACCGACCTGATGCGACTGCCGCCGGTTCTCTTCTTTCGACCCACCCTGGAGAACTATGTCGGCATGGCGCAGCAGGGCTTCTTCACCTATTTCCGTAACAGCGTCGTCGTTACCCTGTCCGCCGTAGCCCTGTCCGTGGCCATCGGCATCCCGGCGGCTTTCGGGCTGTCCCGCTTCGCCGTTCCCGGCAGAAAGACGATCATGATGGCGATCCTGTCGGTGCGCTTCATGCCCTACATCGTCTTCGCCCTGCCTATGTTTCTTATCATGGTGCAGCTTGGCATCATCGGTACCCTGGGCGGATTGTTGTTCGTGTACATCATCATCAACCTGCCCGTGATCATCTGGCTGATGCGCACCTTCTTCGACGACATCCCCCGGGACATCGACGAGGCCGCGGCCATGGACGGGGCCTCTCAGGGCGTGATTTTCTTCCGAGTGGTGCTGCCCTGTGCGCTTCCGGGAGTGGCCACGGTGACCATTCTCTCCCTGATTTTCGCCTGGAACGAGTACCTCTTCGCTCTGTTTCTGTCCGGCAGGTATGCCCAGACTCTCACCGTGGGCCTGACCCGCTTCCTCGGCGGGATGGAAACCGCCGTGCGCTGGGGGATGCTGTCGGCCTGGTCCATCGCCATCGTGGCCCCCATCGTGGTCCTGTCCCTGCTGGTGAACAAGCAGCTGCGCAGAGGGTTCACCAGCGATCTGGGACAGTAGTGTGCTCGAGCGGCTGTCTCTCCTCGACTCCACGGGGAGCCGCGGGGGGCGAACGGCGGCGTTGCGGGCTGGCCGGCACACGCCAGGAAGCCTTGTCGATTTCACCTCAGAAACCTGACGATGGGTCTTAGCTGGGGTGTTAAACCTTTCGCATTTCTATGAAATATTTTACCCCATTCTTTAGCCTGTGTGGGTGAATTATTCCATCCGGCCGTAGAATCGCTTTAACTTTTAGATATTTCTAACCAGATATGGATTATTACCCCAGAGAAATATGGGTTTCGGGCTATTATTCTCCGGCAAATTTGGATATTTTCAGATTCTTAAACAATCAAAGCATTAAGCGAAGATAGTTCTCCTAAGCTGCGCAGAAGAAAATATGAAGGATCCCTATCGAATAAAAAAACTTAAGCTGAAAGCCTTTCGTAATGATGATGCGGACCGGAAAGTATTGGGTAAGTGATTACCTTTCCTTGTTTTTGGCCAATGTCTTTAAGGTATTACGCTTACTGCAAAAAGAGGCCCCCCATATCTCTTTAAAATATGCCCAGACGATCAGAAGGCTTCAAAAGTTGTCTGATGGGCACTGGGACATTGTCCTGCGCTCTTATGTGCATACCAGCAATCAACATAAAGGGCTCCTGGATATCCAGGTCGAAGAACTCAAAAAAGTCAAAATTTGCATCCTTGACATTCTTGAAAAAGTGGAAAACACCTTCAATAAGAAAGAAATTTTGGATTATCAGAATATCATTGACCTTTATCAACACATTAGAGATCTGGCAGATCAATTTAATAAGGTTCAAATTGAAAGGATAAGAAACGATACCTCCAAAACCCGTCTCAGTCTTCTCTATTATGCCATTTTGGGAAACTGTCTGATGCTTACCAAGCAGAACATCAAACTGCTCGAGATTTTCAACGAATCCTTTCAATTCGATAAACAGTTGTCAAAGTCATATTATAAATTTGATACTTAGACTACCCTCTGCGAGCCAAGATCTAATAAGTGTTTGGTAGCGAATAGACTTCATAGTGGCCATTTTCATATCCAAATCCAAAACTCAAGAGATATCAAAAAGAGTACACCACAATATATAGTCTTCTGCCATTTTCGGATTGAGTTATGGATTGCGCATGACAAACCTATAATTTTTTTAGCTGTTTATTTTGGTGGATTTCGTGCCTATTTACACAATTCGGTGTAGTCGTCACATATTTGAATTACCAGATGAAATGAGAAGCTTTGGAGAATTGCCTATTTGATTGGAATAAAAAATAACGATGGTTGTCTGAATCGTTTAGGATTCCGGATTATTCATTGGTAAAGTGCTTGGCGTAGATAAATGAAGCAAAGTTCCGGGCAAATCGATCTGCTATAGGGATGGGGTTAATTACCAGCGCCTGGTGAACAAATTTTTTGATGATGGCCTGCGAAGCTGATATTTCGGGCTCTGCCGTGGTTGGATTTCTTTCTGCCGAATATGGATAGCTCCGTTTTACGGAAACGCGCTATACTTCAGGATTTGAATGCATCCGTTTCAGCATTTGTAAGGGTAAAAATGATGATAGCAATACCCCTGCGGATCACCCCATTTCATCTCCGTATCTATCAAGCACTGCCCGATCATCTGCTTGGATACTTCTTCGTAATCCGGCCGTTGCTCCTCTTCTTTTTTACAGTCTAAACAAATTGCTTGATGGCTATAGATAGATAAAATTCTTTGATCATCCGCCCCCATTTTTTTGTCACACCTGGTGCATTGTGTTGCGCATGTCAGTTCTTCCGCCCACTCATCTGTCATTTTGGCTCCCTCCTTAGGATTTCAAATAAATCAACCTTGCTATCTTTTAATATCATTGACCAGATCTTTTATTATGGCAATGACATTGCGTCCCCTTTCACGCGCAATTTGATGGGCGTCCTGCACAATTTTGGCGGCCTGCGCCTTGAGTTCAGCCTCATCCGGAATAGGCTTAGCAAGTTTCCGGTATTGCCATGTTAAAAACCGAATGGCCAGCCGCTCTTCCTGCTGTCTGAAAAAACCCATTTCCCTTTCTCCGGATTAGCCAAATATATCTAAATTATGAAACATAAAATACCGTGCTATCAAATATTAAATAGCTCAGGTTCAAGGTTCTGGGTTCAGAGGTTCAGAGGTTCTGGGGTTCTGGGGTTCTGGCAGCCAGTCACTTGTTTCTGGCAGCCGCAGAGGGCTGCCCTACTTTCGGTCGTTTCTGGTTGACCTCAACATTCCGCAATCCGCAATCTGAAATCCGCAATCACTTGGATCTGTCCTCTGACCTCTGATATCTGTCTTCTGATAATTAACCTCTGAACCCTGAACCCTTGAACCAAATTGCTATTCCTGGTCCCGCCTACTTTGTACCCTCTTCTGCGAATTGCAAATCCTAAATATCAATCGTTCCAGAATGAGTTTAGGATTTTGGGCGCTGATTTTGAGCTGGGCGTCGGCCTCATTTAAATAGCTGAAAGCGGCCATCAGTTCTGTTTTCGAATAGCGCTCCGATTTTTTTAAAAGCTGGTAGACCGGATAGGCATTTTTCGGATTTCTGGCCAGCAGCAGATCAGTATTAATTTTTATTTTCTTCTCAGCTTTACCCTGATCAACATCTAGGGTATGGGAACCTGAATCTTCCCAGTCTTCCAGTATCTCCACCAATTTGCGATCATAGGCCACTATGGAAGGCATTATATTCTGCTGGAAAAGCTTGTACGCGACACCGGCATGCCAGTCTTTGGCCTGGGGGCTTTTCGCAAAATCCTTCGCCAGAATCAATCTTCTGGTTTGATTGACAATGGCGCTCAATATCTGTAACGGGTGGAATTCGCCCCCCAGCAGGGAACTTAAAAAAAAGAGCGATTTTTCAGTATGGCGGTCTGCAATTGCATTTGTCAAATCATAGATCGGATCTTTTTTGGTACGTTTCAAAACCGACGCAACATCCTCCACCGTGATGGTATTTCGCTGACCGACATAATGAATTAATTTTTCAAGACTGCCGCAAAATGTACGCAGATCAAAACCGGTCATCTCCACCAGGGCCCGGTAGGCCCCTTTGTCCATTTCCTTATTGTTCGGCTTGAGAATCTCGGTCATTTTTTCGAGCAGCACGCCTTCCTGAGCCATCCGATCTGCCCGGCGATCGCCTTTGGGGACCGCACAGTCGATCACTATGCCCTCGTTTTTTATGGCCTTATACAGACTCCGGCGTTTATCAACCATATCTGTGGTAATCAGCAGATGATTATTCTTGGGAAAACCTTTCTCGATTGCTTTTTGAAACACCACAGATTCGTCTGCGGGTTCCGGAATGGTGAATTTGTTTTCTTGACAATAACCGATGATGTCGTCCAACCATTCATCACCCCGCGCCATGCTTGCATCTAGTTTTAAAGCTTTTTCTCTGTTTGATTTGTCGACATCTTCAAAAGATAGATTCAGATTGCCCATGAGGCTTAAAAAGTATTTTGCTGCTTTTTTTAAGTTGTCTTCATCGTAAGCTTTTTTGGAAATTTCCAACAGGCGGCTCTTATCCTGTTTGGTGTAAAATATCCTCGATTCCCGCATCGCAACCACTTTGGTGCCGGACATAAGCGAGAAGGTGTTTACCCGCTCGATCACATCGTATATATTTTCAATCGCTCCGTCCATGGGGTCGTAATTCGCGGTACGGTTCGCAGCCGGAAGCAAGTTCTCCAGAAGATCATCATAGGCGGTTTTAACCAACAATTCCTCTCCAAAAATAAGATAGACCTGCGAAAACTGTTTTTGGGGATCGCCTTTTAAATCTTTTAAATACTTCCTGAGCAAGTTATATTTGATTTCGGGCATTATTTTAATGTTGTCGGTTGTCTGTTGTTTGTTGTTCGTTGCGGAAACAAGAAGAAAATTTGAGATACACAAGTGAAAAAATAGACTGATGACAAAATTCAGGATTTCATCCAACAGCGAGTATTGAATGTCGGTAATTATATTAATGGCATCTCAGCATCCAACTCGGTGTACCAGAAACCAGCCTGCGACGAGCTCAGCCGAGTCGTGACCAGCGGCCAGAGAAGCCAGCAGCCAGAAGCCAGAAACCAGCAGCCAGAGGCCAGCAGCCAGAAGCCGAGCTTTAAAAAGGCATCTTTTTAAACAACAGATGAAATACAAATATACCGATTCCAATAGAAATAGCGCTGTCGGCTATATTAAAAGCAGGCCAGTGCAGGTTTCCAACATAAAAATCAAGAAAATCGACCACGGATCCAAACCGAACCCGGTCGATCAGGTTGCCGATCGCGCCTCCAAAGATTAACGCGAATGCAGCTGCCAGCCATGCATAATTCGCCGGTGTTTTTTTATAAAAATAAAAAATTAAACCCACCGCCAATGACGATATAAAAAGAAAAATAATGCTTCGCAGGGTTGGACCCAGGTTGGCCATCAGGCCAAAAGCGCCGCCCGGATTTTGAATATGGGTAATATTGAAGAAACCTTGTACGACTGGAATCATCCGATAAACCGGCAAGTAACGAAGGATGAGCGCTTTGGTGATCTGATCCAGCAAAACGATAATTCCGGCAAAAACCAGCAGCTTAATGTATTTATTCTTCAGCATTTTTTCTATTTTCTCCGAATCGTTCTCGTCGTCGTTCTCGTGCTCGTTCTCGAGTGAAGGGGATCGTTGCGAACGTAAGGTCGGCCACTGTGCCGAACCAAACTGGCGGCCACGGTGGGCCGCCCTACGCGCATGTTTGAAACGGCAGCCGCAGAGGGTTGCCCTTGCGTTTTTCGAGTACGAGCACGAGGACGAGTATGATGACTACTTCAGAGCCTTCAGGCATTCCAGCTTCCCAGCCTTCAAGCCTTCTTGACTATGAGCCATGGGCTATCAGCTATGAGCTAATATGGCCTTCTGGCAACGTTGGCATATGGTCGGATGTTCGTTATCGGTGCCCACCGTTGTTTCATGGACCCAGCAGCGTTCACATTTCTGACCGGGAGCGGTTTCAATTTGAATGATCAAGCCTTCCACATCTTCACTCTCAAAGCCGCCATCAAGTTTCTTATCTTTGAGCAGGGAAACCTTTGAAACAATGAAAATGAATCTTAAATCGTCGGCATACGGTTGCAGTGCATTATAATAATCCTCTTTGGCAGAGATGGTAACCGCCGCATCAAGCGGATGACCAATCTGCTTTGCAGCGCGCGCCTCTTCCAGCGCCCGCGTGACTTCTGCCCGTACGTTTAAAATTTTTCCCCAGCGCTGGGCCACGTCCTCATCTTTCCATTGGCTTTTTGCCTCGGGCAGTGCAGCAAGATGAACACTTGACTCTTTTTCACTGCGATCCGGCGTATATTGCCAGATTTCTTCGGCAGTAAAAGGAAGAAGCGGTGCCATTAATCGCGCCAGAGAGTCCAGCACAATATACATAACGGTCTGAGCGCTTTGGCGGGCTGCGGATTTGGGCGGGGAGGTATATAGCCTGTCTTTGAGAATATCCAAGTAAAAAGCAGAAAGATCAAGAGTGCAATAATTATAAAGGGCATGATAGATAATATGATATTCGTAGGTATCATATGCAACCAGCGTTTTTTGCACCAAGCTCTGCAGCTTATGGAGCGTAAATCGGTCGATTTCCGGCATATCCTCATAGGAAACTTGATCGACGGCCGGGTCGAAGTCAAACAAATTTCCGAGCATAAAGCGGCTGGTATTTCGGATTCGCCGATAGGCATCGCTTAGCTGCTTTAAAATGTTTTCTGAAATGCGAATATCTTCTCTGTAATCGGTTGCCGACACCCACAGCCGCAGTATCTCAGCTCCATATTTGTCGATTACCTCACTGGGTGCCACGACATTGCCCAGCGATTTGGACATTTTCCTTCCATTGGCATCTACAACAAAACCGTGCGTTAGCACCGCTTTGTAGGGTGCCTGTTTGCGTGTGCCGACCGCTGTCAGGAGTGCACTGTGGAACCAGCCCCGATGCTGGTCACTGCCCTCCAGATATAGATCCGCCGGCCAGCGTAGGTTTTCTCTGGGCTCGAGCACCGCAGCGTGGCTCACTCCAGAATCAAACCATACGTCAAGGATATCTTTTTCTTTTATAAAATTTTTACTGCCGCATTCTGAACAGGTCGTATTATCCGGAAGAAAATAGGAAATATCCTTTTCAAACCAGATATCGGCTCCGTGCTGTTCAAACAGGGAATAAACTTTTTCCATAATCTTTTGATCCAGGAGAATCGTCTCACAGTCTTGACAATAAAACACGGTAATCGGAACCCCCCAGGCGCGTTGTCTGGAAACACACCAATCCGGACGATTTTCAATCATGCCGTAAATGCGATCCCGGCCCCAGTGCGGGATCCAGGTTACGGTGTCGATTGACGCCAGCGAATTCCGGCGCAGTCCGGTCTTGTCCATGGAAATGAACCATTGCGGTGTTGCCCGGAATATGACCGGCTGCTTGCATCGCCAGCAATGCGGATAGTTGTGCTCGATGGTGCCCTCGGCCACCAGCGCACCGATTTCATTAAGTTTTCTATTAATATTTGCATTGGCGTCGAAAACAAATTGTCCCTCGAATAATTCGACCTCATCGGTAAAACGCCCGTTATCATCGACCGGAGAATACACCTCTAATCCATATTCAAGACCCACTTCATAGTCCTCGCGGCCGTGGCCGGGTGCCGTGTGAACACAGCCGGTACCGGCTTCCAGCGTGACATGCTTCGCCAGGATGATAAGGGAATCCCGATCAACCATTGGATGGCGGCCGCGCTTGTGCTCAAGGGATTTCGGATCGATCTCGACGATAACCGTGAAATCAGCAATGCCAAAGGTTTGCATACTGTATTCCATCAACTCGTGCGCCAGAATGAAGACCTCATCATTTCCCACATCAACAGCCACATATTCAAAATCAGGGTGCAGCGCAATGGCTAGATTCGCCGGAAGCGTCCAGGGTGTGGTGGTCCAGATCACCACATAAACCGATTTACCGTTCAATTCCGGATAATCCTTGCTGAGATCATCTTGCATGCGGAATTTTACAAAAATCGACGGCGCCGACCCGTCCTGATATTCAATCTCTGCCTCTGCAAGAGCTGTTTGGCATTTATAACACCAATAGATCGGTTTTTTGCTGCGGAACAAACTACCATCCTGCGCAAACTTTCCGCACTCCCGGGCGATGATGGCTTCATACACATAGTTCATGGTTAAATAAGGATCTTCCCATTCCCCCATAACGCCCAGCCTCTTGAACTCATCGCGCTGAATATCAATAAATTTTTCAGCATAAGCCCTGCAAAGCCTGCGGACTTCTGCCAAAGTAAGGTCTTTCTTTTTCGCCCCGATCTCTTTATCCACATTATGTTCGATTGGAAGCCCGTGACAGTCCCAGCCCGGCACATAAACAGCATCATAACCTGCCATCTGTTTTGATCGAACAATGATATCCTTTAAGATCTTGTTCAACGCAGTCCCGATGTGTATGTTGCCGTTGGCATACGGTGGGCCGTCATGCAAAATAAATTGCTCGCGGCCTTTTGAAGAATTTCTGACTTGATCGTGCAACTGCGTCTGCTCCCAGTGTTTCAACTGTTCAGGTTCACGTTTCGTCAGATTCGCCTTCATGGGGAACTTGGTCATCGGAAGGTTGAGAGTCTTTTTATAATCCATTAATTCCTCCAGTATCATTTGCAATATCCATCAAATACTTTCCATAATCGTTTTGGATTAAATCAGCTGCAAGGTTTTGAAGCTCCTTTCTGCTAATGTAACCCTGGCGATAGGCTATTTCTTCAATACACGCAATTTTAAGTCCCTGCCGCTCCTGAATAGCCTGAACATAGCTGGCCGCTTGTTGCAAGGCTTCATGGGTTCCGGTATCCAGCCAGGCATACCCGCGCCCTAAAGGCTCGACTTTCAGATCCCCCCGACGCAGGTAGGTCATGTTTACATCGGTAATCTCGAGTTCGCCGCGGACCGACGGCTTGAGGCGCTTGGCAATCTCAATGACATTATTGTCGTAAAAATATAAGCCCGGCACAGCATAATTGGATTTAGGCTTTTTGGGTTTTTCTTCTATCCCGATAACTTTACCACGGGGGTCAAAGTCCACAACCCCATAGCGCTCGGGGTCTTTTACCAGGTAACCGAGGATTAAACCGCCCTTATCAAGCTTGACGGCCCTTGCAAGAATTTTAGAAAGATTAGGTCCGTAAAAAATATTATCACCCAGAACCAGGCATACCGTATCACTTCCAATAAACTTCTCACCGATGACAAACGCCTGGGCCAGACCTTCCGGGCGGGGTTGTTCCTTATATGATAGCGTCAATCCCAGCTGGGTACCATCCTGAAGCACACGCTTGAATATGGGCAGGTCTTCAGGGGTGGAAATAATGAGAATTTCACGGATCCCGCCCAGCATCAATACAGACAATGGGTAATAAATCATGGGTTTGTCATAGACCGGCAAAAGCTGTTTGCTGACACCCTTGGTTATGGGAGCGAGCCTCGAACCGGAACCTCCTGCTAAAATAATTCCCTTCATAACGCTTAATTCCTATTCGTTTAAAAAAATCCACGTCAACAGACGTGGTATTATCCTGTTATGGAGCCCGTTTTTGGGAAATATCCGCAAAAGCTTTATTGCGGCATTTTAACCACAGAGCCGACCGCAAGATACGTATAATCCTTGGCTACCAGTTCAACGTAATCCGGAATCATACGGCGTCCGTCCATTATCAAATAGGGCGGTTTTACGGTGTCTTCAATAGTCCGCGAGAAACCGCGGAATTCCTCACAGTCCGAAGAAATAAAAAGCGCTTGAGTTTCTTCTATGGCTGACCTGGCGGAATCAAAATATTTTATTTTTTCAAATAACATGTTTTGGGAAGGATTAAATACTTGCTTGGCCGTCTCATTTGCCAGCGGATCATAGGCGTTGATTTGGGATACACCTTTGCCCAGTAATGCCTCAACGACTTTAATTGAGGATGCATCGCGCATGTCATTGGTGTGCTTTTTAAATGCCAGGCCTAAAACGGCAACCGTTTTGTTGTTAAATTTGAAATCGGCCTCATTGATTGCCCGGTCAACCAGATATACTTTCTGGTATTCGTTGACCTCAAAAGAAGCTTCCAGCATCTTGGTGCTAACATTCGCCCGTCGCAACTGGTAAATTAAGGAAGTAATGTCTTTGCCAAAGCAGCTTCCACCGGCTCCGTTGCTTACAAATGAGCCCCAGGTACTGATTCTGTCATCGGCCGTTACGCCTTTCCTGAGGTCGTCAATATTCACATTGGATATCTTTTCGCCAATCTTGGCCCCGACACCGTTCCAGAAAGAAATATAGGTCAAAAGCATCGTATTGGCCACGTATTTGATTGCTTCAGCAGTTTCGGGAGTGGTCTCAATATATTTAATGCGAACATGGTTTACAAATTGAGAATATACTCGCCGTAGTATCTTAAAATCTTCTTCATGATCACAGCCAACCACAACCCGATCCGGTCTGCGAGCCTGATCGACAGCCGTTCCTTCTGCTAAAAATTCAGGATTAGACGCCACCCCAAAATTTTGCACAGTGTTTTTTTTCATAATGCCTTCCAACCGGCGGGCGGTCTCAATAGGTACGGTGCTCTTACTGACGATAACGATACGGCGTTTATCTTTTCTTTTGGCAAGCATCCCCGCAATTTCTTCAGCTGCAGCATCGAAATAGGTAAGATTAGTGGAGCCGTCCAAATTTGACGGGGTGGGCAGGCATAAAAAAATGGCATCGGTGCCCTCGATGATCGAATTCAAATCGTCGGAAAAAAGCAGAGATTTTCCATGAGTTTCACGGATAATATTGGACAAACCGGGTTCCATGACGAATTTTTCAATTTCATCGGCCTGACCGGTCGAAAACGCCTCAATTTTTTCTTTATCGACATCATAGGCATAGACTTCATGGCCGTATTCCGAACATACGGCCGCCTGGACAAGCCCTACATATCCGGTTCCTGCAACAATAAGTTTCATAGCCACCTCTTATCTGGTTATTTTAAACCTGCTTTATATTTAAATTTATATGTTTTCAAAATTTTAAACTGAATACCTGGAGGGATACATTCAGCGTAGCATTCCGAATGATAAGTAAATTTTGCGATTAATAAACCCCAAGATCCCGTAAAAGATCATTAATGCCAAGCTTTTGGAGCTTTAGTCTTAAAAATTCGGAAATCGTCGGCTGGACAGGGCGCACGTTGAGGAACATTTTTGCCTCTCTGGGGGTTTTATGCCCCTTCTTAATATTACACGGTTTACAGGCCGCAACACAATTCTCGAAAGTGGAAGTACCGCCTCTGGACTTTGGAATGATGTGGTCGATCGTGAGGCGCACTTTATGTGTTCCGCAATAAGCACATTTAAAACTATCTCTGATAAATACATTCTTTTTGCAAAAGGCAACCCCGGTGCGATAAAGGGTTCGAATTAACTTGATCAATCGCAACACGGCCGGAACTTTGAATATGGCACCGCTGGAACTTCTCACCGTTTTTGCAGAATCTTTTAATACTTCGACTTTGCCTTTAGCCTGCAAACAGATAGCGCGCTTCCAATGAACCACATTCAGAAACGTGTAGTCTGCGTTAAGCAAAATGCAATGTGTCATCCCTTACTCCTATTACGCCCCATTGATAACGCTTCTTTGCTATTACCTCCAATCAAACGTTGATGACGGTCAGCGGATAATTCACTGCCGTTCCTACTGAAAAATGTTAGTATAGCCCGGTCGAAAAATCAATCCAATATTAGAAACCATCGAAATTTATGCCTTAAATCAATATTTCCGTTCCGGCTTTCCGATTTACGGCCGATTCTATTTCTTCGATCGATGTAATCGCCGCTCTTTTGCCCGGGTTGCGGATAAACTGAATGGCAGCTTCAACCTTCGGGCGCATGGAACCGGCGGGGAAATGGTCTTCCGATAAATACTGTTGTGCTTCTTTTATGGTCGCTTTGCGCAAATATTTTTGATCCGGCGTACCGTAATTTAGCGCCACACCGGGTACATCTGTCGCAATTAAGAATATATCGACTCCCACCTCCTCGGCCAGCTTGGCGCTGGCCAGATCCTTATCGATGACGGCGTCAACTCCCTGAAAAGCCCGCCCCTCTCTCACCACCGGGATCCCGCCGCCGCCGCAACAAATTACGATAAAATCCGCATTGATCAATTTTTTAATTTCACGTTTTTCAATAATGGTCACCGGCTGGGGAGATACCACCACGCGTCTGAAGCCTTGTGCGGTTTTGGTCACCGGTTGACCGGACGGTACGTCTTTTTTCCGTTTGTATGCCGGGCCGATCGGTTTGGAAGGGCTGGAAAAGGCCGGGTCATTTTCATCCACTACAACGTATGTAATCAGACTGACAAGCGGTTTGACGTGGATACCCAGATCCATAAGTTCGCTGTCCAGGGTAGATTCAATCATATAGCCGATTTGGCCCTGGGTCTGTGCTACCAGAATTTCAAGCGGCAATTTGGGCACTTTCCGACAACTTTCCTGTTGCAATAGCAGGTTACCAACCTGCGGGCCGTTGCCATGCGTGATGATGATCCGATATATCTGGGAAAGCCGGGCGATCTGGCGAATAGGAATCGCCAGGTTTTTAAACTGTTGAGGTACGGTGCCTTCCTCTGCCTTGCGAATCAGGGCATTACCACCCAATGCCACCAGCAGGATCGGCTTAGGTGTCTCTTTCACCATTCTCTCTTCCGCTTTTTATGGTTTTTTAACGACATCGAATAAAAGATCAGGCCTCTGGCTGCTCGCCACTAGTCAAAATCATATTGCCAGACGCCAGTAGCCAGTGACAAGAGGCCGGATTCCATATGACCTCTGAACTCTGAACGCAGAACCCTGAACCTTTTGTCTGCGTGTATCTGCGGTTAATTGAAAAAATCATTTCAGACGTGCCGATATAAGTTGCTCAAGTGTTGGATTGCCGTGGTCCTGGTATTCATAGCGCACACGCAAGGTCGGTTTTTTAATTTTCAATACCAGCGGCAAATGAATCGGTGTGGCAAACACGACCAGATCGCAATCGGCTTTATCGATGGTCGTTTCCAAATCATTGATTTGTTCCGGTGTATACCCCATAGCCGGGATCACGTTGCCTATATGCGGATAAACGCTGTAGATTTCTTTCAAAGAGCCCTGCGCAAAAGGACGCGGGTCAATTATTTCAGCAGCCTTGAATGATTCAGCGGCAACAACCCCGGCGCCAAAGGGCATCTCCCCATGTGTTAAGGTCGGACCGTCTTCAATAACCAGGACTCGTTTGCCCTCAATCAATTCCGGATTCTTAACCACCAGGGAAGATTCCGCCAGGACGATTTTTGCTTTGGGTGCATATTTTTCGATATTTTTTCTGACCTGCCACACCTTTTGAGCCGGAGCTGAATCCACCTTATTGATGATGGCGATATCTGCCATAATCATGTTGGTTTCCCCCGGAAAATACAGCAACTCATGTCCCGCCCGGTGAGGATCAAACATTACGATATGTAAATCCGGTTTATAAAAGGGTGTATCGTTGTTGCCGCCGTCCCAGATAACGACATCGGCCTCTTTTTCGGCTGCTTTTAAAATTTGTCCATAATCAATTCCAGCATACACAACAATGCCCTGCTCTACCAGAGGTTCATATTCTTCTCTTTCTTCAATCGTACACTGATTCTTCTCAAAATCTTCATAGGTCGAATAACGTTGGAGAATTTGATTCCTTAAATCGCCGTATGGCATGGGATGGCGCACCACGACCGCTTTTTTACCAAGCCCTTTGACGATTTCACATACCCTGCGGGTGGTTTGGGATTTGCCGCACCCGGTGCGAACTGCGCATACCGCCACAACCTGCTTTTTGGATTTGAGCATGGTGTAGGGTGCACCGATGAGGATAAAATCCGCACCTTCGGCCATGGCCAGCGATGCTTTGTGCATCACTTCCACATGGGGGACATCACTGTAAGAAAACGCGACAAGATCCACTTCATGTTTTCGAACCAACTCGGCCAGTTCTCCTTCGGGATGAATCGATATGCCCTCTGGGTAGAGTTTGCCGGCTAACTCGGGCGGATACAAACGGCCGGCAATATCCGGAATTTGTGCTGCAGTGAAAGCGATGACATTGTAGCGATCATTATCTTTGAAATACACGTTAAAATTATGAAAATCTCGACCGGCGGCCCCCATGATGATTACCTTTTCGATCATATCTTCACCCTTTCCAAATTAGATTGGACCTAAATTGAGTTTGCATTTAGTATATACCAAAGACCTCTTAACCTGCAATCATCTTTCATAGCTCTTCAAGGTTTCAGTTGCCAGTTTTCAAGGTTCAGAGGTTCTGGGTTCAGGGGTTCAAGGGTTCTGGCATTTACTTGACTGCCTTCGACATGAGCTCAGGCCGAATGGAGCTCGTCGCAGACTGACGGCTGGTATCTGGCTGCTGGCTGCACTCCTCTGTCCTTCAATATCACATCTGACCGGTTTTCTGCTGTTATCGAACCTCTGAACCTCTGAACGGTGAACCTTTGAACCTGGTGACTGACACCTGATGCTCAATGCATTGACAAGATTGCTGTGTATTTCTATGAACAACTGTGACAATTTCAATTATGATTTGATCCCTACCCTAAATTATATTAAGTAATAAAGCTGCTAATTCTATAGCAAGGAAATTCAGGATGACCCAGCCGCTTTTTCTTCAAAATATCATCGCCTGCATCTGGGACTTTGACAAGACATTAAGCCCCGGCTACATGCAGGCACCCCTGTTTGAATTGTACAAGGTCGATTCCAAAAAATTTTGGAAAGAAGTTGATGAATTACCCGCCCACTACAAAAAGAGCGGCCTTGATCTCATTTCAACCGACACGCTGTACCTGAATCATTTATTAACCTACACCCGACAGGGCACATTTAAGGGCCTTAACAATGCCCGATTACGAAAGCTCGGAAGCAAAATCGAGCTCTACGAGGGACTGCCGAACTTTTTTGATCAAATAAAGAACTTCCCGGCAACCCACCCCGAATATGCACAGCACGACATACGGGTGGAGCATTATATTGTTTCAACGGGTTTGAGGCAAATGATTCTGGGCAGCAAGATTGCATCGCATGTTGATGGCGTTTGGGGATGCGAATTTGTAGAGAACCCACCCCCGCCCGGCTATCTGGATGCCGGCAAGAAAATAGCCTCAGAAGATCCTAAAATAATATCTCAGATTGCATATGCGCTTGATAACACCACGAAGACCAGAGCTGTATTTGAAATCAACAAAGGCAGCAACAAAATCCCGGACATTGATGTAAATGCCATGATACCGAATGAGGATCGCCGCATACCTTTTCAAAACATGATTTATATTGCCGACGGTCCCAGCGATATACCGGTTTTTTCGCTGATAAACGCATTTGGCGGCAGAACGTTTGCCGTTTATCAACCGGGTTCAAAAGATGAATTTGCCCAGGTGAATAACCTGCAAAAACAAAAACGCGTTCAATCATTCGGCGAAGCCAATTATACAGAAGGGTCACAAACATCTATGTGGATTAAAAATGCCATTGTTGAAATCTCCAACCTGATCGTTAAAAACCGCGCAAGAGCGCTGGGGGATAAAGTTGGCAAACCACCCAAGCATTTGGAATAGAGTTTCTCATAGACCCCACAGAGACTCAGGGTTCAGGATAGATTTCGCACCCAAGGATTTAAACCCAGGGTGTCAGGTGTTAGAGGGCAGAGGTCAGATGCCAGAAGACAGATGGTAAAAAATGGAATGTGAAGCACTTTATCGGACTTCCGTTTTCTGTTTTCCGTCATCTGTTTCTGACTCCTGAAATCTCGAGACATGGCCTTGCACTGCCATTGAGTTTGTGGATGATTAAAATGAATAAAGTAGAAAATCTAAAAAAGATAACTCTAAAGTTGCATGCATGTAAGACAGCCGATAATATGGACATGGAACCGGCCTCAACGAATTTTGAATTCATATTCGGTATCGGCCCCGGCGGCATGTGTCCTTTTGAATACCAATTGGCCAATAAGGCCGCCGGCGAAGAAATTTCAATGCAGCTGAAAAAAGAAGAGGCTTATCGTATATTTGAGCACCTCCATCTGCCCATCATGACGCTGTTCGACGAACATGATTCTTTGCATTTAAAAGTAAAGATCCTAAAAATTGAACAACCCGACCCTACAGAAGTCGTCAAGGCTCTGGCAGCAACGGCATCACACGATCATGGCTGTGATTGTGGTTGCGGATGCTGAAATACCCTGAATTTAAATACAACTCGTGTCTAGCCTTGACCGAATAAAAATCAAAATTATTATTTAATATGAAATTCACCTTAAAATCGTTACTCATACTGTTATTTCTCTTGGTGGCATCTATCACAGGTGAAGCCCAGCAAAAAGATGGCAGCCAAAACCCCATTCAGGATATGGGTTGGCAGCAGCTGGATAAAGGGCTCGAACTGGGTACATTTCTCTCACCCCAGCCGGCTGAGGTGGGCGATTCGCTGGTGCGGGTGCTGCGAATCAATCCGAAATATTACCGGCTCCGATTGCTCAATGCCTCGGCTATTAAAGATGGCCTCCCTTTAACACCCAAGCAATGGTGCCGACAAAACGGATTGATCGCCGCGATTAACCCCAGCATGTTCCAGACAGATTACAAAACCAGCGTTTCCTTAATGCGCACCCAAACCCACACCAATAACCCCAGGCTATCAAAAGACATGACTATTCTGGCATTCGACAGACAGAGCTCCGATGTTCCGCATGCCAAAATAATTGACCGCCAGTGTGAAGATTTTCAATTCTGGAAGAAAAAGTACAGAACCCTGGTTCAGAGTATTCGCATGATATCGTGCAAAGGCAAAAATGTTTGGAAGCCGCAGCAACAAAAATGGAGTACGACCGCAATTGCGCTTGACGGGCAGGCAAATATCCTATTCATTCATGTGCGGTCCTGGTACAGCACACACGACCTAATTAATATTCTTAAAAAACTTCCCCTGAATATCTCAAAAGCGATGTATACAGAAGGAGGACCCCAGGCCCAGCTGTACATCAACACCGGGAAAATGGAATTTGAATTCGGCGGAAGTTATGAAACTAGCTTATCTCAAAGCAATGAGGCGGCAATTTCCTGGCCCCTGCCAAATGTAATAGGTATATCAGCGAGAACCCTTCAACCAAATAAGAAAAAGTAAGCTTAATAAATTCCTTATTGGGTGATAGATTGAATTCGGTCTCAAGTGTGGTGCCCGGATATATGATTGGGTCACACAGTAAGAGAATCATTGCCAATTCAATATCAGATACGCTTTCCATTATAGCATATCACAAGTTGACACCTCCTTTAGAGCATTGTAAGTTATTTGAAATATCGAAACTAAGAACCAGTTCTTTAAAAACCATCAAATGATAGAATATTTAGAATTAATTCTGTTTTTTAATTCTAAAGAGGCAGGCAAAAGAGATTTCGAGTTGTATCTACAATAACCTTCCCGGGAGACTATCTCAATGAATGTCAATGATTTTCAAACCCTGCTCAAGCCCGTGACTGACCTAATCTCAGGTAAGGCGATAGACTCCGCTCTATCCGAAGAACTAAACCGCCGCTTCCCACCTGGAGGTGAAACGTTCGATGCGATTGAGAGAGCGTGCCACGCAGCGATCGCGGATGGATGGATGTGTTCCAACGGCGAACCGGAGGGGCCGCGTTGGGGGCGTGTTATTGAACCCTGCCCAGAGACAGGCGAACTAAGCGTCGACGTTGTGGATTTGACCGATTTAGTGGGATCGCAGCATAGTCATCCCGGCGGCGAGATCTGCATGATTATGCCGATCACTCCGCAAGCCCAATTTGATGGTATGTCCCGCGGCTGGTGCGTATTTGAACCGGCATCTGCACACTACCCCACCGTATCAAACGGGGAAGCCCTGATCCTGTATATGTTGCCGGACGGCAAAATCGACTTTACCGAAAGTAGATAGAGCATAAGCGCGTCGTCTATTTATACCCCAACAATACGAATTCAGCTGATGTGAAAAAGTCGGACGGGTTAGCGTAATGGCCCGCCCAGACCTGGAATGCTTTTGCCACAGCGCTCGCTTCTAACTAATTGCAATTATTTATATTACTACCATACCCATTCCACTTTAAGCAAATTCAAGGTACGCATGCCAAAAGCAACCGAGCAATATAACCTTTATGTCGTCAACCCGGGCCTCTCAAAAGAATGGCACCCGACCCGAAACGGCGATTTAAATCCGAGGAATGTTACGCCGGGTTCCGGCAAAAAAGTGTGGTGGATATGTGCGCAGGGTCATGAATGGGTAGCAACGATATTTAGCAGAAACAGAAGCAGTGGCTGTCCTTCTTGTAACAAGCTGACACTGGCTGCCGATAGTGACCAGTTAATATCGAATACAGATCTTGTAAAAGAATGGCACCTCACCAAAAACAGCGGCTTGAACCTAAGGAATTTACCTCCTGATTTTAGTCAAAAAGTGTGGTGGATATGTGAAGAAGGTCATGAGTGGAAAGATACCATCAAAGTCAGAATGAAGGGCAAAAGCTGCCCTGACTGCCACAAAGGCCTAAATAGCAAAAGTGCATCCACAATTAAAAAAAGTATAAACCGCGCCGAAGAATTCAATCCCATTAACACTAACTCTGCTCCCTTAAATGATCTTTTGCAATCATTGGATTCGCAATCGAGTGCCGCAACCGGATTCAGAGAAAACAAACGCTATCGGCATAAAGCCACGGTCATATTGGAAGATCCGCATTCAGGCGCCTGGAGTTACGCTCAGACAAAAGATTTTAGCAATGACGGATTGTTATTGGAATCAGAGGTTGCTTTCAAGCCCGGAACTAAAATCAACATTAAATTTGATGCCCGGCTCTTTAAATCGGGACCCAAAATTTTCAATTCGACGGTAAAATGGTGCAGGGAAGTCGCAGACGAGAATTCCCTTTTCACCTATGGAATTGGCGTAAAATTTATTTAAAAACCAAGCACCTTATGCCCTCCTTAATCGGCTCCAAATCAAACATCCCATCAAAGGTTTAAGGTATCAAAAACAACACGGTCGAAAGGTTGGACAACTGATTATCATTATTATGATTTTGGTGAGAAACTCACGGCTGCAGCTCTCAATTAGTGCTAAAGTTCAGCCGATTTTTTCCGATATCATAAATATACCAACTAGGAGACCTATATGAAGGATTTCATTTCTCAAGGCCTTTTTTTGCTGGCGGAAATCGGCGTCATTGTCGTCATGTTAATTATAATCGTCAGGGAGCGCCGCGAAAGAAAAAAAAGCGAGCATAAAGTCAAGCATTATCGGCGAGAAGGGGCCGTCCCGAACCGGCAAACTTTGTATCTGGATTGATCGCTGACCCAATAAACCTAAGCTACATCTGATCGGAAAAATTAAATCAGTAAGGCAGTGTCCTAACGGCTCTGCCTTTTTTAATTCCGGCTGGCTGTTCGCCTATCCCAAACTTGCATTTTTGGCCATTTTTAAAAGGGTGCGATATAATCCTCATTATTTAAGGCCCTTACAAAGTCGGAATTAAATTCTAAACATATTGCGCCCAAAATGCGAGGTCGTCCGAATACGATCATGTTCTGGCTCAAACTGCCGACAAGTAGAGAATGTTTTTAATGATATGCGCTCTTGTACGGGGGGCTTATTTGATTTATAAGCAATATAAATATCTTAAGTTTTAAGGCGCACCTCAAAGACCAAATCAAATATGATTAATATCTAAAGATGTCACCAGATTTTTATAATTGGGATTCGCGGGACTATGCCAAACATTCATCTGCACAGTACCAGTGGGCCAGTGAACTCATTGAAAAACTTGAACTTAGCGGAAAGGAATCACTGCTGGATATCGGATGTGGAAATGGCACCGTAAGCGCCCTGCTGGCCAAGAAACTTCCAAACGGTTGGGTGGTAGGTATTGATAGCTCTGAACCCATGGTACGAAGTGCAAAACAAAGCTTCCCCATCACGACGTATCCCAACTTAAGCTTTTGCGTGATGGATGCTGCTAAACTGAATTTTACCGATGAATTTGATGTTGCGTTTTCAAATGCTACACTACACTGGGTCAAAGACCAGCTGTCGGTACTGAAAGGCGTTAAAAGAGGTCTCAAAAAATCAGGTATTTTCCTTTTTCAAATGGGCGGCCAAGGAAACGCCAGGGATCTAATCGACGTACTCACCGGGCTCATCGGCACGACCCGCTGGAAGCATTACTTTCACGATTTTGTTTATCCGTGTGGATTCTACGGAACCGATGAATACCAGCAGTGGATTCGACAGGCTGGACTAAAACCTACCAGGCTCGAGCTAATACCCAAAGATATGGAGCATAACGGAAAAGAGAGCCTGGCCGGATGGATCAGAACAACATGGTTGCCGTATACGGAAAGAATTCCCGCGCAACTGAGAAGCGTGTTTATTTCCGAAATCGTTGAATCTTATACTGAAAGGTATCCGATTGATACCGCAGGGCATATCCATATAAAAATGATCCGCTTGGAAGTCGAAGGCAGTAATCCTTAATCCATCTCCACGGTTAATTTAAAATGTTCCCCAAAAAACCTTTAGAGTCCTTATTAGCCTTTAAGTAAGTTCAGACCCGCGCAGAAAGGATAGAAAAATGAGAAAGCAGGTCCTGTTTATCTTCCTAACGACCATGGTCTTTGCATTAATGGCATGTTCGGGTACCATGAAAGGAATCGACAGATATAGCGGCAAACGCGTTCAACTGGCATATGAGGATGAAAAATTCGGTTCAGCCATACTGCATGTCACAATGCCGGATGGAGAACTTTTTATTGGCAAACTGATTGAGGAGCCTGGGGCGGCAGTTGCGGGTGCCCCTTCGGACATAGAATATCCCTCAGTTGACGAACTGCGCGGAAATACAGAGGCTTTTCTGTTCGGAGACCGGGGAAACTATATGAAATGCAGGTTTAGACTATCCGATACAGTGGTGGGCTTTAAAAGCGGTGGCTTTGGCCTATGTCAAACCTCCTATGGCCGTGTGGTTGATGTTTATACACGATGAACATTAGCCCGTCTCGGACTAATGTTTATCGGTTGAATCCGTTGGCCTGTTGGTCCGTTGAGCCCGTAGAAATAAAATCAGATAGTTATCCTTTTTTAACAGGCGCAACCAAATGCAAGTAGACCTCTTTGAGTTTACGATAACAGATTATCAAAATGGGAGCAGAAGTGAGACTGAACAGCAGACCTTTATTCAACATTTGCCGAAACTGTTAGACCGCGTTAATGTATCGGTCATTGCCTGGGCCTTGCTTCACGATGTGGACTCGGCTGAATTCGATACCGACCTCAATACAGTCGGTTTGATTACCAACAGCGGCAAAAAAAAACCGGGTTATACCGATTTTAAATTGCTGCATGATGCGGTCCGATAATGAAGCTCCGCACCGCAAGCGGTCGGGGTATTAAAAAGACTTCAATAAAAAATTTACGGAACTATAA
>Ga0255055_10000978_pt1 | contig 21775 bp, 19 predicted proteins | sample JV7_2_27_MG_FD_188633 | JGI IMG/M metagenome (GOLD analysis project Ga0255055, IMG submission 188633) | Seawater microbial communities from Jervis Inlet, British Columbia, Canada - JV7_2_27 | ecosystem: Environmental > Aquatic > Marine > Inlet | place: Canada: British Columbia | collected...
TCGATGGTCAGCGTGTCCCCGGTGCTCTGCCCCACGAACGGGTCGGCCTGCATCACGTCATACCGCGGCACGTCGTTGTACCACTCGGCCGTCCCGTGCAGGGTCGTGTTCCTCCCAACCGAGTACGATGCGCCGCCCGCAAGGGACCACGGGGATTTGTACGTGACAGACAAGTCGTCCTGGACGTCCGCCACGAAGAGGAGGTCTGGTGTCCCGTCGCCGTCAGGGTCCTGTCCCAAGATGAGCCTGTTGACCAGCGATTCCCCCGAACCGAACACCTTGATCCTGGGCGTGGTCGCCGTCAGGCCCAAGCTGAACCCCATCCAGTCGTACGTCACACCAGCCTTCCACAGAATCCCGTAGTGGTTGTACTTGTAGCCGAGGTCCAGCAGCGTGACCGCGCCCGACGGTCCTGCAGGCTGGAATGCCTCCCCGGTGACCATGGAACGACTCCGATGGCTGCGCACCGTGACGAACGTCGTTACACCGATCCCGAACCTCCGCCCCAGGGGATACGACCACGTCACTCCGCCCCAGCTCTCGCTCAGTCTCGAATTGAACCCAAGCTCCAAGAAGTAGTCCTCTTCAAGTCCGTCACCCACGAAGTCCGCAGTGCCACTACCGGCTGTTCGGAGCTCGGCATCGAACTTGTACCGGGTGAGGAACGAGTATCCGAGTACGTGTTTGCCCAACGCGTTCAAAGGGACCAACCCCGCAAAGAAGCCGGGAGCCACGCCGAGCGTCAGGTCGTTCAACTGGATGTCTAGATCGCCCCTACCATCGACGCTCACGTTCACCGCCTCGAGCACTTTAGACGTCGCAATCAGCTCGGGATCCTCGATGAGGCTGACCGCGCCGGGGTTGTAGAACACCGCACTCAAGTCGACAACGGACCCGACCACGGCTCCCCCCAGGAGGTTACCGGTGGTGCCGTACTGGTTCGTCCAGTACTGTGCGTCCTGGGCAGCAGCTTCCGTGGTACCCATCAATAGAGCAAAGGCCACCAGGATCGCGAACCGCGATATGCGTTTGAGATGCGACATAGGGGACTTCCCTCTGGTGCAGCGAGAAAGAGGTGGACGCGTTGGTTCTAATTGTGGCACTCGTGGGACGGGCGGGGCAATAGCGGGACCCCGCTCACCATCAGAACGTGAGCGTGAAGCCGATCGGGATGGCGGCGTGTGCCGCCGGGGCAGGCTGACTGCTCTCGACGTCTAACGCACGATACACCCAGCCGGTGAGCCCGCCGAGCGCCATGCCGCCGACACTGAAGGCCAGAGCATCCGACAGCTCTATGGACGGGACCAACTGCCACAACGCGACCCCGATGACGGTGCCGGCGCCGAGCCCGATCACCGCCCCCACCGGCGAGGCGCCGATCGCCCCTCCCATCAGCCCCACCGCCGCCACGTCGTCCCACCCGAACCGCTGCAGAAACGGCTTCATGATTACGCCGGCCGCGGCACCGGCTGCGAACCCGATGCCCGCCCCTACCGCGGCGTCCCACAGTGTCTCGCTATCTACCGCGCCTATCACGACCCCGCTCGCCGCCCCCAGGACGCCTGCGGCCACGGTGGACGTGCGCACGCAGGTCATGCTCTGGTAGGTCCGATTGCAGGGAAGCCAGGAGCCCATCGACCCGAGGACGGCACCGGAGTAGAGCCCCAACGCACCGCCACCAATCGCCGCCCAGGTGGAGCCGGAGGTCTGTGCACGGGCGGGAGTGGCGTACGCCACGACGAGGCCCACCGAACACAAGGCAGCCACCACCCGAGCCCAACGTCTTCCGCGCAATCCCCGCTCCTTTCCGGTGTGTGCCGCCCGACGACCCACGCTGGGAGAATATAGGGAATGGAACGAGGGCCCGGCGACCGCCGGGCCCTGCCTGCTCTTCGAGAGCCGCCGTGAGGACCGCCGCCCGGCTACTCCGGAGCTGCGATGCGATCCACCGCCTCGCCCAGCTCCTCATAGGCCTTCGGATCGTCCTCCTCGAACGGCGCAGCCACGTAGGCGATTCGGCCCTGTGCATCCACTACGAGCAGCGACCGGTTGTCCATCGGAACGGTCGCCCCTTCAACCATGGCGCCGTATGCCTTGCCTACCTTCGCGCCCTCGTCGCTGGCGAGCAAGAACGGGAACTCGTCGTCCCGCGCCCATGCCGCCAGATCCTCCGGGCTGTCCGTACTGATGGCGATCAACACGACGTTGCGGCCACCGTGGAACAACTTTGCGTACTGATCACGGTACGCATGCAGTTGGACCGTTCAGCCAGGCGTTCGTGCCCGATAGAAGAACGACAGCACCACGGTCATGCCGCGGAACTCGCTCAACCGAACGGGACTGCTCAACACACCGTAACGGGTGGCGCCGGGGAGCTCGAAGTCCGGCGCGATCGCCCCGACCTGGAGCACCTGCTGCTGGCCTTCCAGCGGCTCCGGAACGGCTGCGAACGCCGCCAGCGCCAGTCCGACCGCCGTGGCTCTTAGCAGAGACATGGCTACTGGCCTCCAGCGCCTTCGGGGTGGTGCCCTTCCTCTTCTTCCTCCATGTCGTGGGGCATGCGGCACTTCATCTCACCCATGCCCTCATGCATGCCTTGCATGCCGTGCATTCCCTGCATGCCGCACTGCATGCGCTGGTGCATCATGTGCTGCTGTGCCTCCAGCCATCCGGCCACGTGACCACGCTGCTCTGCGTCGAGCAGGGCCTTGCCCTGCGCCGCTGCCACGATCAGTACCATGTGTGCTGTCTGCTGTGCCTGCATGGCCGCTTCGGCATGGGCGCGGAGCTGGTCGATGTCGGGGGCGTCGGCCATCCAGATCTCCATGGCCTGCTTGTGGTGCTCCTCGGCTTCGGCCATCGCCTGGTGGTGGCCTTCCTTGAACTCGGCCGCCAGGGCCTCGAGCCGGCTCACCTGCTCATCCGACAGCTCCAACGCTTCCTTGCGCTCCAGCAGATGCGGCGGGGCATAAGCGGCGACCTGGGCCATCGGGCCCATGTGTTGCTGCATTTGCATCTGGTGCATCTGCCCCATCTGCTGCTTCATGCGCGGCATCATCTGGTGCTCCGGGGGCGGTGGCGGAGCATCCTGAGCCATAGCGGGCAGCGCCACGAGGAGCAGTGTGGCGGCGTTCAACAACGTGCGTCGCATTTTCGACCTCCAATTAGTGTCCACGAGCCTGCAAAGCTAATCAAGAACCCCCTGGTGAGGCGACCGGTAGGCCGGTCGGGTGGCCGGAGTGCAACTCGTTGGGGGAAGCCGAGTTCGACCGTCCTGCAACAAACTGTGGCATACCTAAAGCCTTGTAGACAAACCACATACGCCACCACGGGCCAACCCTGTGACTTGCGTCATAGTACCCCCCTTGCATCCGCAGCAGCGTGTGCCCTGTAGCGCGCGAGCACCGGGGCCGCATCCCTCAGGTCGAGTGCCCTCCCCGGCGTGATCCGCGCGTTCTCATCACTAAGGAGTTGGTTCATGCCACTGTTCATACAGGCCCTCGTGCCCAACGAGTGGCGCAGCACGCTCGATCTGCTGGCCACACCGGTCGCGTGGCTCCCGAGCTGGCACAACCAGATGGTGAACTTCGTCTGGTATGGCGACTCGTTCGGGGAACTAATGGTCAAGCGGGTGCTGGTCCTGCTTCCCATGATGCTACTCCTGGCCGCGATGTGGTCGACGATGGTGTCGCTGTACACCATCCCGTTCCGGTCGCAGCGCGGGAGCTTCGCGACGGCAATGCTGCTGGGCTGGTGGGACGTGGGACGCTCCGTCTGGCTGTTCTGGGCGGGCTTGGTCCGGTTCGTATTCGTGCTGGTCGGCTGGACCTGGGCCACGATTCGCCTGGCGTTCCATCTCCTGGGAGCGGGAATCAAGGGAACGTTCCGCTCGCCGCTGGCGGTGCTCGACTGGACGTCGCGGAGCTACTTCAAGCCGGGTGTGCCATGGTTGGCGTTCCTCGCACTGCTGGCATGGACGGGTGTCGAGGCAACCATCTTCATGTACACCCTGAGCCCGACCCTCTCCGAGGTGTTGGCGGGCATAACGGGCTATGAGCCGAATCCTGGCCTCATGGCGCCGCTGCTCTGGATCTTCCTCTACTTCCTGATCCTCGGCAGCTTCGCCTGCATTCAGGTGCTGCAGCAGGCCATCAAGAGCCGCAACGTGGGCGAGATCATCCAGATGGTGTTCGTCGAGCTCTCGGTGATGTTCTTCGAAGTGATGTTCCTCTACCGCGAGCTGATCGACGCCATCACGCCGTGGATAGCGCAGCAGACCAACGAAGGGGTGCGCCTCGGACTGTTCTCGACTTTGGCACTGGCCAGCTTTGGGTGGATCGGTGTACGCGGCATGACATGGTTCCTGTTCGGCCGCTACGGCACGCCGGCAGTGCTGGCCATCCTGGCGCGCGACACCATCAAGGAGGGCCCAGCGACGCCAATGACACCCATGACCCCGCAGCCCGATCTGTGGCGGGGTCCAGTGATGGCCCTGAAGGAAGAGGTGGAGTGGTTCAAGCAGGAGGCCAAGCGCGGATTTGAGCTGATCACACTGCCCGTGATGCAGCTTCTGGCCGCCGCGGTGAACATGCTCGTGATCGTGATCCGGTCGCGGCCGCTGTTCAGGCTTCCATTCACGAGCATAGATGATGCGCTGGCCGTGACGCCCCTCTGGGGCAAGAGCGGTTCGGATACGGTTCCGGGCCTGGAGCCGACCGGCAGCGGCATCTCACAGGGAGGCATTCGATGAGCGAGAGACAATCCTGGCGACTGCCCGTCGCCCTCGCCCTCGCCGGCCTCCTTGCGGCGTGCGCCGCTCCATCCGAGCGGCCGGGCGTGGCACGCAGCACTCTCGTGCTCGGGGTAGACGTGAGTGGCTCGTTCCGAGGGCACTACGACGAGGCGATCGACTTCGCCGCCCACTACCTGTACGGGCACATTCACGGCCTGGGCGAGTTGACCCAGCCGTCGGCGGTGTTCGTAGGATCCGTGGGCGGAGAGCGCCCCGGAGAGGCAAAGTCGTTCCAGCCGATCCAGGCGTTCGAGGACAAGAGCGTGGTTGAGATCGCCGTGTTCCTGCGGGAACTGTATCCGCAGCAGGACGCCTACACCGATTTCAATGTCTTCTTCGACCGAGTGGCCACATTGGTCAAGCGCCAGGGTCTCACACTGGCGCCGCTCAACATCGTGATCCTCACCGACGGCGTCCCGGATACCCGGGCCGCCGGCGGGGAGGGCGCGGAGTACTCACAGATAGTCCTCAGGCCGCTCGAGTACATCTCTCGCAGCGTCACCGTCAGAATGCTGTACGCAACTCCCACCGTGTCCGTGAACTGGGAGCGGCAGGTCGACCGGCAGCGCGTGCGCATGTGGACCGTGGATGACGAAGTCATGCGTGGTTGGCACGAGAAGGTCACCCCAGGAGTCGCCATCGAGGCGCAGGACGACCTGTGGCGCTGGGTGAAGGAGATAGTAGACTTCCGGGTCCGGAGCCGCGTACTATAGATTGGGTTCCGAGACCCGCACTGCGAGGGGGCTGAGTGGCGAAGAAGGAAGATCGAGAGGAGCGTCGCAAGCGGAGTGAAGCGGAGGTCGTCGACAAGCTCCTGAAGCAACTTCCCCACGCCGACCCCACTCTCGGGCGGAGTACCGGACAGAGCAAGAAGCAGCAGACACCGCGGGGGCAGATGGCGGCCGCGAAGCCGATTTCGCGCCCCGACCTCCATGCGCCCCCGCCCTCTCCCCTCAAGACATGGGCCTGGGCGGTCCTCAGCCTTCTGGCCGCCATCGGCCTCACACAGTGGCCCTACGCACGCTCCTGCGGCTGGGGGTTGCTGTTCTTCATGACGGGGGTCACGGTCGTTCTGGTAGCAGCGTCCTGGGGGGCGATCACCTCCTGGAAGAGCCATCGCGCCGTCGCGCACGTCATCTCCCTGGGAGTCGTAGCCTTCAGCAGCGTGCTGTTTGCGCGGGAGGTGTTGCCACGGACGGGCTACGCCCGGGCCGAGGCGACCTGGAGGTGTGTGGCGGAACCGGACGGCGCCGCCCAGCCGGTGGTGACCGATTCAGCCGGAGTGCTGGTCCCGCCGCCGGTAGACGACAGGACCGGGACACCGACTGAGCAGGCCACCCCCGACAGCACTGCGGGGGCGGCCGCACCGGTGCAGTAGCCCCCCGATCCGGCGCCGGCAACCGGCGCCGATTCTACGCCGCGCGACCAGCTACTCGGCGCTCTCCTCGTCCTTCACCGTCACGACGCCCTCTTCCTCTCGAACGGTCGGCGTCGTGAGCTTCCACGCCGTACCGACGGCGAGGAAGAACCAGAGCAGGTCCCACCCGCTCATCGTCGTCCGGATGCGGTCCACGAAGCCCAGGTCGCCCACCGCCAACTGAACGAACTGCTCCGCCACGGCCTCCTTCTCGGCGTCGTCCATGGCGGCAATGCGCCCCTCCACAGTCTCGTGGATCTGCAGCATCAGGGAGTCGGGCAGATACTCGTCCTCGCCGAGGCTCTCGATCGCCGCGAGCAGGTCGGCCGGCACCTCTTCATGTTCGATCATGTCGATGAACACGGCCTGAGACATCAGCTCGGAGTCAGCTACCACTTCATTCGCAAAGGTCGTCCGCGCGCCGATCTCCACGATCAACCACTTGCCGACGAGGAGCCCCACCGCGGCAAGCACTGCCGCCCGCATGCCGAGGGAACGGCTGCGCACCGGAGTGACCGCCGCCATGGTGAGCCCCACCACGCCGCCCACTGCCCACGCCACCCAACCCACCTCGTAGCCGGTCACAACGACTATCACCGCCCACACGATGCCGCCCACAACCGCGGCGATGAGACCCGCAAAGACCGCTGCCTTCACGCGGTCGCTGCCCTCGTAGCCGTCTCCTGCCCCGGCCTGCTGGGGTGTTCCCTGATATGCGTCGGACATGGTCACATCCCGGCTGAAGTCGCCCCGGCACCCGGGCTCGGGAGCCGAAGACACCTTTATCGATGGGATTCAAGATCGGTGTGGGAGCCAGCCTCACCAGTGACGCCGGTCACCCGGGGGGCCCCCGGGCCCGAAACCTCCAGGGTCCGAGGCTCGTAGGCCCCACAGCAGGGAGACCGCTTGCGCGCAAGGAGCCGCCGTGTCCGACGATGCCGTCATCCGTACCCACAAACTCAGCAAGTCGTTCAACGGCGTGCGGGCGCTCGAGGCACTCGACCTCGAAATCGAGCGCAACTCCATCTTCGGCTTCCTGGGCCCCAACGGCGCCGGGAAGACCACTACGATCAAGCTCCTGCTCGGGCTCATCCGGCCGACCAGCGGCACGGCGACCGTGTTCGGGCACGACATCGTGGGCGACACGATCGACGTGCGCAGGCGCGTCGGTTACCTGGTGCAGGAGCCGCACTACTACGAGTACATGTCGGCGCGCGAGATTCTCCGGTTCACGGCGCGCTTCTTCTACAAGGGACCGGCGGCCGCGATCGAGACGTGCGTGAGCGATTCGCTCGACCTCGTGGGGCTGGCCAATAAGGCAGACCGCCCCGTGAAGGGCTTCTCGGGCGGCGAGCGACAGCGACTGGGGATCGCACAGGCTCAGGTGAACGAGCCCGACCTCCTGATCCTCGACGAACCCGCCGCCTCGCTCGACCCGATGGGACGCCGCGACGTGCTCGCCATCATGGAGCGGCTGCGCGAGCGGGCCACCGTCTTCTACTCGACCCATATCCTCGACGACGTGCAGAGGGTGAGCGACACGGTCGCGATCCTCAATCAGGGACAGCTAATCGCGCAGGCGCCGATCGAGGATCTGCTGGCCGGCACCCGCGGAACGGTGTACGAGATCGAGCTCCAGGGGAACGGAGTCGAGGCCCGCGCCCGGCTCGAGCGCGAGCCGTGGGTAATCGACATCCAGACCGTGCCGGACGCAGGGCGCACCGAGTGGCACGTATCGGTGAGCGATCCCGCAGCGGCCGAAGCGCGGCTGCTGCGCCTCGTGCTGGCGGACGAGAGCACCACGGTCACGCGCTTCGGTCTCCTCAAGTACAAGCTCGAGGACGTATTCCTCGATCTGGTGGAGGGGAACGGCAATGGCAGCTAGCATCCCGCTCGAGCTCAGCACCGGCCGGGGCTGGCTGGTCGGCTTCGGGAACATGGTGGGCAAGGAGTACGCCTCCTGGTGGCGCACACGCCGCTCACTGGTGCATCTCCTGCTGTGGCTCTTCGTGATCAACGCCTTCCTGTTCCTCATCGGCGCGGACGAGGCTGTGTACCGGGGCCACAACCCCTACGAGACCCTCGGCGAGCTGCTACAGGTCTTCTTCCAGGTGGGCGGGCTGTTCGCCACCATCGGCATCGTGGTGACCACTCAGAGTGCAGTGGTCGGGGAGCGCGAGCTGGGCACGGCAGAGTGGGTGCTCTCGAAGCCCGTGAGCCGGCCGGCGTTCCTGCTCTCGAAGTTGCTCGTGAACGGGCTCTCGTTCCTGTTCCTCGCCGTTGCCGTGCCGAGCGTAGTGTTCTATCTGCAGACCCTGCTGCACGCCTACCTGCAGCCGCCGCTGCTGCCGTTCCTCGCAGGGCTCGGGATGCACTTGCTCCACCTGACGTTCTACCTGACTCTGACGCTGGCGCTGGGCACGCTCTTCCAGGGACGGGGAGCCGTGGCGGGCATCGCAATCGGCCTCATCTTCGCCGGCCTCATCCTGCCCAACTTCTTCCCGTCTCTGATGGGGTGGACGCCGTGGGGACTCCCGAATCTCGCCGCCCGGACGGCCCGGGAGCTGTCGCTGCCGGACGGCTGGTACATGCCGCTCATCGCGACAGGTCTATGGAGTCTGCTCTTCGTGCTGGTGGCGCTGCGGAAGTTCGAGGGGGAGGAACTCTAGAGCGATTGAACCCGCGGTCCCGCTAGCGCTCCAGCAACTCCTCAACCTCGCGCCGCGCGGCGATCTCGGCGTCCACGTGCACTCCGAAGTCGCGGGCGCGCTCCAGGTAGAGTGAGAGGTCGGCGATCGTGGCCGAACCCGCCTGGAGGCGGAGCATTCCCAGTCGCACGTTCTCGAGCGCTGCGACCGTGTCGGCCAGCTGATCCGCCGCGTCACCCCGTTTCCTCAATGCCTCGGCGCGATGCTCGAGTCCGTCGATGACGCTGGGAGCGTCGGGGAACCGCGAGCGCACGTCGGCGGGTAGCGAGTTGAACACGTCGGTAGCCGCCCTGCCGAGCACCAGCTCGGTGGCGTCGGCGGAGGGCAGAGCCTTCCTCTTGGGCGGTCTCAGTCCGACGCCGGCGAGCTTGAAGAAGTTGCGGCCAACCCAGCCCGCCCAGAGCCGGTTCCAGAAGCTGAACACGCGGCGCCAGAACTTGCCCTCCTTCGTCGCCTCCATCTCCTCTTCCTGCACTCTCGCCTCTGAGAGGAGCGCCTCACGTATGTCGGGGAAGTTGTACCCCGTGCGCAGCAACCGCCGCGCAACTGCCCCGAGCTGCGCAAGGGTGCCGAGCATGATGACCGCGACGGCTCCTTCGTCGGCGGGGCCCTGCGATATGATGGCCGCCGTGGCAAGGACCGCAGTGCTGACTTCGGCGTTGCGCAGGAAGCTCCGCACGAGCGGCGGAGCCCTGAGCTCGCGGCCGCGCGCCTCACCCAGCGCCTCGGCCAACTCGTGCCCGCTGGCGAAGCGAGCCTCGGGCGCCTTCTCGAGACAGCGATCCACCACCAGCGCAAGCTTGTCCGGCACCTCCTTGCGCATGCTGGCCAGCCGTGGGGCCGGCTCGGTCACGTGCTTGGCCAGCAACGCCGGAACGTTGGCAGCCTGGAACGGCGGCCTCCCCGTAAGCGCGAAGAACGCGCTGGCTCCGAGGGAGTAGAGATCGCTCCGCGCGTCCACTTCCTCCCCGGCCGCCTGTTCGGGACTCATGTAGCGCGCCGTCCCCACCACCTGGCCACGAGGAGTGGACCTCTCGTCATCCGCCAACTGAGCGATGCCGAAGTCGGCGACCAGAGCGCGATCGGTGGCGCGCTCGATCATGATGTTCTCCGGCTTGACGTCGCGATGCACCACTCCGTGTTCGTGCGCGTACGAGAGCGCCCATGCCACTTCCTGAAACAGCTTCATGGCGGCGCGGGGCGAGAGCGGGCCCATTCGCTCCACCCGCTCCCGCAGGGTTTCGCCATCCACGTAACCCATCACAAAGAACACCATCTCTCCGTGTTCCTCTACCGAGTGGATGGGCACTATGTGCGGGTGGGAGAGGCCGGCTGCGGTCCGTGCCTCCTGGAGGAAGCGCTCTCTCATGACGGGGTGCCCCGCCATGAAGGGTGGCAGCAGCTTTATCGCCACCAGCCGGTCGAGAGCTACGTCGCGGGCGAGGATGACCACCCCCATGCCCCCACGGCCCAACTCCCGCTCCAATGAGTAGCGGCCCGCCAGAACTTCCTGGAGCTCGAGGAACTCTACGCTTACGGTCTCGTTCACACTCTCACTGCTATTGAGTTTTCACATTCCATACGCCATGATGGGTGCCGGCGTTTCAGACGGTCTCCACCCCAAACCTCGGAGCAAACGGCATGAAGCGGAAGTGTCTGCTCGTTGTGACTCTCGTCTTCCTGGCCCTGCCGGCGACCGGCTGGGCCCAGAGAAGAGGCGACATCAGCGCCATCGTGGGCTGGCAGTGGGGCGGGGGCATCGACACGCGCGACGGCAGGATCCAACTCGACGCGGCTTTGAACTACGGAGTCGAGGTGGACATAGTCGCCCGGCCCGGAGCCGAAGTAGTCCTGCTGTACAACCGGCAGGACACCGACGCGAGGCTCACCAACAGGGGAGTCGGAATCCCGGATACGACCCTGGCCGGAGTGGCGATGAACTACTTCCAGATCGGCGGCACGGCGGCGCCATACAGGCAGGGTGCGTTGAAGCCATTCTTCGCGGGGACCCTGGGCCTCACCTGGATCGACCCGAAGACGCCCAATGTAGGCAGCCTGTGGTACTTCGGCGGCAGCCTCGGAGGCGGCGTGAAGGTCCTGCCTTCACCCCGTATCGGCTTCCGCGCGCAGCTGCGGTGGTGGTTCACCTTCATCCCGTCGGGATCCAGCTGGTGGTGCGGCCTACCAGGCGGGTGTTGGGCGACCACGACCTTTGAGTTGATCAGCCAGGGAGAGGTGTCGGGCGGGTTGGTGATCAGGTTCTAGCGCGCCGGCACCGAGTGACACGGACGGCCGCCCGGCTAGGTGCTGGGCGGCCGCTCTGCTTCCTTGTCCGGGCGGGGCAGCTCAGCCCGGGCTCCCCGTCCGGAGGCCAGGCCCTCCAGCCGCCGCATCAGGAGCGATATCTTGTCCCGGCGCCCCATCACCTGGCGCCGGAACCACGCGCGCGCTACAGCCCACCCCGTCCCGAACAGGCCCGTGGAGACACCCGCAGCGGCCACGACCGTTCCGAGCGTGCCGGCGCCCATCCCGTCCAGGACGGCGCCCGTGATCCCGAACATCGCGGCGCTCACCGCGGCGATGGGCACCATGACAATGGCGCCGGGCGCGGCCTCGTTGTCGCTGATCCGGATGCGCGTACTGGCGGTGTCGGAGCTCACCAGCACCTGGGTCCGGTACCCCGACGGCTTGGAGCTCCACAGCAGTGACTCGCCGAGCGTCTCGTTGAGCTGGCCGATATCGCCCAGCGTGATCCTGATCTCCTCGAGCACGGCCCCGTGGTCACTCTGCGACAGCGTGCCCGGCACGACCCGCTCGAAATCGAGCTGCGGCGAGGTACCGAGGATCCCACCGCGCCCGATCTCTCCCATCGGCGCCTGCAGCTCGCCCGCAGCCGCGCGCACGTCCGCGGGAGGGATCCCCACTTCGGCCGCGAGCCGCTCCACGCCAGCGAGCGAGAGCTGGTCGCCCGCTGTGGGCCGCGCCGCCTGGATCTCGGCGGCGCGCCGCACGAGCTCCTTCGCTTCCCGGCCGCCGACCCTCGGGCCGTGCGACGACGCTCCCAACGCTGCCGCGAACTCCCCCGGCGTGGCGAACCGAAGCGCCGACCTCATGGCGAGCGCCCTCACGAGCACCTGCTCCACGGCCCCGGGGAGCCGATCCAGCCGCTCGCGGTGCCCGGGAGAAGAGTCCACGAAGTAGCGCAACTCGACCGCGTCGTCGGGCAGCCACATCCCCGGGGTCTCCCCGATCAGCAGCTCGTACATCACACAGGCCAGGCTGTAGACGTCAGTACGGGCATCGAGATCGGTCAGGCCCGCCGCCTGCTCCGGACTCATGTAGCCGGGCGTGCCCAGGGGAAACCCCGAGCGCGTGAGGGCGGCGCCACCCGCACTGACCACGGCCTTGGCGATCCCGAAGTCGGCCACGACCGCGTGCCCCTCCGAGAGCAGAATGTTCTCCGGCTTGATGTCGCGGTGCACCACGCCCTGCCGGTGCGCGTAGTCGAGCGCGTCCGCGGTCTCGGCCACGATCGGCAGCGCGGTCCCCAGCTCCATCCGCTTCTCCCTCAGCAGCCGGCCCCGCAGCGTCTCGCCCTCCACGTACGGCATCACGTAGTAGAGGAACCCGGCGGCTTCCCCCGAGTCGATGAGCGTCAGGATGTGCGGGTGATTCAGCTGCGCGGCGATCTCGATCTCCCTGAGAAACCGCTCCGTCCCGATCGCCGCGCTGATTTCGGGACGCAGCACCTTCACCGCCACCTGTCTGGCGTGGCGGTCGTCGCGCGCCAGATACACGGTGGCCATGCCACCGTGGCCGATTACGCCCTCGAGCGAATACCGACCAATTAGTGCGGAATTGAGATCGGGGGGCACGTCTGACATGGCCGAAAGGTAAACGCGCTGACGAACAGTTCCGAGCCGCTGGTGTATGGAGTGCTGGCAGCAAACCGCAACCGGACGCGGTAGTGCAGGAGAGTCAGAACATGAAGGTGCTCCGCCTGTTCTGCTTGGCAGCCATCGCGGCCTCGCCCGCGATGGCGCAGGAGCAGACGTTGGTCAGCGGCAGCGTGGAATCCGGCGGGTTCGGCGCGCCGGTGGTGAAGATCGCCCAAGTCGCGGGGCAGTCCGCAGTGTATTTCGGAGGCCGCGGCGGTTGGATCATCAACCACTCGTTCGTGCTGGGCGCGGCGGGCTATGGCCTGGCCAGCGACGTGCGGCTAGATCCGCGGTACTTCGGGCGGCAGCTCGAGTTCGGGTACGGGGGAATGGACCTCGAGTTCGTAGTTGCGTCCAACAGCATCATTCACGCCAGCCTGCAGACGCTGGTCGGGGCCGGCGGGGTGAGGCCGTTCTTCGAGCCGGTGGACGTGGTGTTCGTCCTGGAGCCTCAGCTCAACATCGTGCTCAACGTCGCGCCGTTCATGCGTATGGCCGTGGGCGGCAGCTACCTGTGGGTCACCGACGTGGACACGCCGAGCCTCAGACCCGACGACCTCAGCTCATTCACTGGCTCGTTCCAGGTGAAATTCGGTAAGTTCTAGGCCATCCACATCCGGACGGGGGCGGCGCGGTCCGCCCCCGCCGGCATCCCAACGTCCAACTCGCTGGAGACAAGCGCCATGGCTGCACGTGCGCTCGCCCTCATGGGTCTCGCCCTCGTCAGTGCGCCGCTGCCCGCGGCCGCACAACAGGATCCCGTCGCCGGTCTGGACGACTACGTCCGGCAGGTGATGCACGACTGGGAGGCTCCCGGCATCGCGGTCGCCGTAGTGAAGGACGGCCGGGTAGTGCTGGCCAGGGGCTACGGCGTGCGCGAGCTCGGACGTCCGGAGGAGGTGGACGCCGCGACCGTGTTTGCGATCGCGTCCACGTCGAAGGCGTTCACGACGGCCGCTCTCGGAATGTTGGTGGACGCGGGGCAGCTGAGTTGGGATGACAGGGTGATAGACCATCTCATCGGGTTTCGACTGTCCGATCCCTACGTGACCCGTGAGATGACGGTGCGGGATCTCCTGAGTCACCGCAGCGGCTTGTCGCGCGGCGACCTGCTCTGGTACGCCTCGCCGCTCGACCGGGACGAGGTCGTCTACCGCGTTCGTGACCTGGAACCGGCATGGAGCTTCCGGTCCCGCTACGGCTACCAGAACATCATGTTCACCACCGCCGGCGAGATCGTGGAGGCGGTGACCGACACGACGTGGGACGAGTTCGTGGCGGCGCGCATCTTCGAGCCGCTGGGCATGACCACGAGCACCACTACCATCCGGGACCTGGACGGTCGCGCCAACAAGGCCACCCCGCACGGCAAGATCGACGGAGAGGTGACGCCCATTCCCTGGCGCAACTTCGACAACCTGGGCGGTGCCGGATCCATCAACTCCAGCGTACAGGACATGGCCCGATGGATGCTGCTCCAGCTGGGCGCAGGGAGCTACAACGGAGTGCAGCTTCTCTCGGACAGCGTGGTGAAGGAGATGCACACGCCGCAGACCATCGTACGCCGCGGCAAGACCGATGAGGAGATGTTCCCCGAGACGCACTTCAGCGCCTACGGACTCGGCTGGCGGCTGATGGACTACAGGGGCCGCTACATCGTGCGCCACGGCGGTGCGCTCGACGGCATGCGCACACACGTGCTCCTGGTCCCCGAGGAGGAGCTAGGTGTGGTGGCCATCACGAACGTGAACGACGGCCGCATACCCCAGGCCATCGTTTGGCACGTCGTGGATCAATACTTGGGACCACAGGACAAGGACTGGAACGAGGTCTACCTGGAGGCGGCGGAGAAGTCACGCGCGCGCGCCGACTCTGCCCGCGCGAAGGTCGAGCTTGAGCGGGTGGAGGGAACGACGCCGACGCACGCGCTCGAGGACTTCGCCGGCATGTACGCGAGCGAGCTGTTCGGCACTGCAGTGGTGGAGGCAACGGACGGCGCCCTCGTGATCCACGTTGGGCCCTACTTCGTGGGCGACCTGGAGCACTGGCACTACGACACGTTCCGGGCCACCTGGCGGGACCGCTACTTCGGCAGGGACTGGGTGGAGTTCGAGCTGGACCGCGCCGGAAAGGTCGCCTCCGTCACGATTCCCGGATTCGGGAAGTTCGCGCGGGAGTAGCCGGGGCTAGCTCCGCCTGCTGCAACGAGAAGAGGCCGGGCGTCCGAGTGGCGTCCGGCCTCTCTGATGTGGTACGTCCCGCTCGCCCTGCGGAACGGCGGGAACTGAGGCAGGCCCTCAACTCCCCCACACCGCAGCGTCTCCCATCAACCGGCCGGCTCGTAGGGCGTATAACCGGCCGGACGCTCCAGCTCGGCACGATTCCACTGGGCCAGATTGGCGGCAGCTTCGTACGTGGACTGCAGAAACGCTATGAGCGTCGCATCCGGGTCGCCCGAAGTTCGCACCGCCTCGTAGGGGAGAACGAACTCGCCCATGTCGGCGAGCCAGAAGGCCGCATCGGGACGCACCGACGACTCGGCGAACCCCTCCGGAGTCGGATAGGCGTACGAGTAGAAGATCGGGTCCGGAGCAGACGCGTTGCCGGGCCAGAAGCCGCAGCTCGACACCTCGTGCGAGTACGCCTCCACCGTTACGACGTCGGGAAGGTTGGGAAACCCTCCCGGGTGCCTCGGCGCGGGACGCCCCGAGAACCGTGTCACGGCCAGGTCGGGAGCGCCCCAAAACAAGTGAACCGGGCTGCACTTGCCGATGAAGCGGGCCCGGAAGGCGTTGAACACGCGGGCCGACTGCACCTGAGCACGCCAGAGAAGATGAGCGTGGTCCCTTTCGTAGGCGCCGTGTACGCGATCCTCCGCGAAGGGAATCGGCTCTTCTACCTCGTTCGGTGCCGCGTGGATGCGCACATCGATGCTCAGCGACTCCAGGGCGGCCATCAAGTCACGGTAGAAATCGGCCACGGTTTGTGGCTGCAGCGGGAGCGAGCGGGTCTGGCCATCGCTGACCGCGATTCCCAGCACGTGATCGATGAAGTCGAACTCGATCTGGAACGTTCTATCACCATACGGGATCGGGGGAGTGGTAAGCCCACGCGCGCTCACGAAGGACGTCACGTGCCACGAGTGGTTGACCCACGGCGACAGCTCGAGCTGTACCTTGCCGACGATCTGGGTCCACATGTGGAGCGTGGCGCAGGTATCCGTCCACTCCTTATACGGCAATGCAGGCCAGGCGTCGGCTGAAACAGAGCGGCGCTTCATAACCACATCATCTCCGCTCGGGCGTTGCCACCTCCCCCCGCAATGCCGCGACGGCTGCCCGCGCGCGGTCCACGAGAGGTTGGAGGTGGGGTGACGCGTTCTGCCAGGCGTTGATGAAGCGATCGTACAGTTCGATCGCCTGCCGAGTCTCGCCTAATTGCTGATGCAGCGCGGCGCGCTCGGGCCATGAGCGCACGATCTCAGCGGCGCCGTCAAAGTCGAAGTCGGCGCTGTCCAATCGGGCGTACGCCGCGAGGGCGCCGCGCAAGTCCCCCATCTCTGCGATGACTAGCGCCCACGAACCGACGTCCTCGAACATCTGCGCGTTCTCAATGGGGCGTGATGCGAACGCGTCGTACTCCGTTCGCCGCAACGCAATTGCCGCACTGGTGTCACCCCGGGCGAGCGCCATGCGCGCGCGGTCTGCAAGGCCGGAATCTACCGGGAGGATGCGGAGCACTCGGCCCAAGAGGGTGGTATCGAGAGCCACGGTCTGCGAGTTGGAGATTAGGGAGGCGAAGAACACCCACTTGTTGGTATCGCCCGGGAACGTGGCTTCGACCGAGTCGATGAGCGCGCCGATTGGGTCGAGGACTTGCGCAGGATCGTCAAGGGCTCGCCCAGGTTCGCCGCCGAGCCATCGCAGTGTCTGGACCGCTTGTACGAGGAGCGTCTTGGGAACCCGCGGCAGCAGGGCGGACAGCGGCAGAGTGTCCGGCGCCGGCGCAACAAACAACCGCAGAATGAGGTCGAAAACCTCGTCGAGCCGTCCCGTACTTGTGAGAGCAGGCATCAGCCAGCGCGCTCGGTCGTTCAACGTCGGGGTTGGCGCTGTGGCGATGGCCTCCAACGCCCGTTCCGCCGCTTCGTGATACCGGCCCGTACCGAGAAAGATCTCCGCTTCGTATGCGGATACCGCCCGCGATCCCATCTCCCGCAGCGTCGGGAACTGTCGTTCAGCTTCCCGATAGCGCTTCAGGCCCAGCAGGACCCGCATCAACTCTTCGCGTGCGCGGAGTGTCTGCGGAAGCGCAGCGACCCAACCATATGCCACGAGCACCTGCCGCTCCTTCAGCTCGCGGGCGATATCGTCGATGGCCGCGGTACCTACCGTCTGCTCCAACTCCTCGCGCGAACCATAGATCGCCGAGTCGGCTAGGCATACCCACCCCCCACCGCGGGCTGTCGCCAGGGTGCCTCGCAGCGGCTCAGCGCACGCCGTCAGCGCCTGACTCGTGTGGAAGTAGGCCAGGACGTAGCCGGAATCCAGTGCGAGCGTGCGCTCGAACGCCCGCAGCGCCCTGCCGAGGTTCCCCAAGGTGTCGGCGTGCGGAAAGGCCTCGGCCCCGTGGTGCCAATGAGCTTCACCGAGCTGGTACCATGCCTCGGCATCGGTCGGGTCCTGCGCGATCAAGTCCTCCGCGATAGCGCGGGCCTCCTGCATGCGTCCGCCGTAATACGCAGCGCGGTATTCCACCAGCCGTCGAAACCGGAGTGGCAGCGCACTACTGTACCGCTGGGCCAGAGCGATCAGGCGAGCCTGCTCCGTGTTCGATGCGTTCAGTCGTGCCGTGTCCGCGGGCGGGATATTCATCAGATTCCAGGTCATCGCCCACGACAGCTTCAGGTACCCCAGCGCGAAGGTCGAATCGAGTCCGACCGCGCGACGCAGATGCGCCTCGGCCGAATCCAGTTCCATGCGCTGCAGCGCGGCCATGCCGTTGAGATACTCGCGATAGGCCGCTGCGGACGTCGTGGTCTGCTGCAGCATGCCGGGCCGCTCACCCGGGGGCGCCCCGCTCAGGTCGAGCACCAGTCCACCCAGCGAGTCGAAGATGGCGCGCGGATCCGCGGTGACCGCGGAGCGCACGATCTCGCGGGCAATCCGCTCCCCGGAGGCGACATCGTGGACCTTGGCGTCGAACACGAGGGAGTCGTTCTCACGCCGGATCTCCCCGATGATGAGGGTGCCGACGTCTGCCTCCTGGGCCATCTGTCTGGCCGCCTCGAAGTCAATGTCCCCGGGCTCGACGTCGCGCCGCCGCATGAGAGAGGCGGTCCGCTCCTCGTCGTACACCCGCAGATCTTCCCAATGCGCGAGGTTGAGACCCAGCGCGTTGACCGATGCCGCTTGCAGCCAATCGAACTCGGCGTCACCGGTCTGGTTCTCGAACGGGAACACGATGAGGCTGTGTCTCGGGTCGGCAGCGCCCCCGCCCCGTAGCATGGCGAAGATGCCGGCGCCGATCACCGTGACGAGCACCACGGCCAAGCCGATCCGGATTCGGGACGTGCGTCGCACCGAGGCAACCGGGCGCATCCCCGTGGGCGTGACGCCACCGCTCGGCGTCCCCAGCGCTTCCAGCTGTTGCAGCAGTTCCGCGGCGGACGGCCATCGGTCGGCCGGCCTCTTCTCCAGACAGCGCGCGATGAGATCCGACAGCGCGGCCGGGACCGCGGCGCGATGATCGGTGACGGGGTCGGGTGCCTGGGTCACGTGCGCGGCGAGGATGGCCTGGGGTGTGGTCCCGGTGAACGGCGGGCGGCCCGTCAGCAGCTCGTAGGCCAGGGCACCCACGGCATAGATGTCCGCCCGATGGTCGATGTGTGGATCGGCCGATGCCTGCTCGGGCGCCATGTATGCCGGTGTCCCCAACGCCATACCGGCGGTGGTGAGCCCCTCCCGGCCGGTGGCATCGCTCACCGCTTTCGCGACGCCGAAGTCCGTAACCAGAGCGTGCCGGCCAGACAGCATCACGTTGTCGGGCTTGATGTCGCGATGGACGACGCCCTGGCCGTGCGCGTTGTCCAGTGCATCGACCACATCACGGAGAATCCGTACCGCTTCGGAAACGGGCAGTTCCCGTTCCCGCGCGAGTTTCTCGCGTAGCGACTCGCCCTCCACGAAAGGCATCACGTAGTAGAGGAAGCCGCCGGCTTCGCCGGAGTCATACAGCGGCAGGATGTGCGGGTGGGTGAGTTGGGCCGCGATCTCGATCTCGCGAACGAACCGCTCCGGACCGAGGGCGGCCGCCAACTCCGGCCGCAGCACCTTCACCGCGACTTTGCGGTGGTGCTTGAGATCCTCGGCCAGATAGACGGTGGCCATGCCGCCGCTACCCACTTCTCGCTCGATGGTGTAGCGATCGGCAAGGGCGGCCGTGAGTCGTTCGGGAGGGTTAGTCACGGCCACAGAATATGCGACATATGTGCCGTGAGCGCGAGACTCACTGCCCCAAGACGAAAAAGGCCGCTCCGAAGAGCGGCCTTTCTCGAATCATGAACTCGCCTCTCTAACCGTCCTCCAATTCCACCACGTCCGATCCGTCCGGGCTGTCCACGACCTCATAGAACGGGTTACCGTCCTCGTCCTGAACCTCTTCGAAGAAGACCATGTCGAACTGGTAGTAGGTCCGTCCATCCTCTTCGATGGTCGTCACGCCCTCGGGCATCTTGTCGAGTTGGGCCCCGATCTCGGGCTCGCCGTTCACGAATCCCGTCTTGCCGTCCTCCTCGTACTCGACATACAGGTTGTAGTTGACGTAGTAGTACGTCTCTCCGTCCGCGATGAAGGTCACGGCGTCGCTCGGCATCTCGTCGAGCTCTTCCTCGGGGGGCGCGGGCTCGACGCGGTAGATCTCCCTCCCCGCGTCGTTCGTGTCCTTGGTGAAGTACAAACTGTCGAACTGATACAGGGTGACGTCGCCCTCCTCGTGGGCCACGGCTTCCTCCGGAATGGCGCTCACCTCCGCGCCCACCGGCGGTTCGACGACGACGTACCCACCTCCAGAGGCAACCTGGAAGAACGACCATTCGGCGTAGTAGTACGTCGCGCCCTCGACCTCGACTGTCTCCGCGCCCTCCGGCAACGCGTCCGTCTCCCAGCCCACGGGAGCCGACGTGAGCACGTACACTTCCTCACCGTCGTACAGAGCCTTGCGATACCACGGGTTCACGTGGACGTAGGTCGTAGAGTAGACCACGTACGTCGTACTGTTGGACGAGTTCGCGATCGCCACGAACGCCGCTGTAGTAATCAGCACTCTGCCCACCCAGAACCCACCGTACCAGCGGCGATGCCGCCAGTAACGATGGTGCCGCCATACACCGCGCCGATAACGGCGGGACCGGTGGACACGTCTCGAGCGATGCCGGGCACGGTTTCGAGTGCTGCTCCTGTGGCGGGTCGATGTGCGTCGTGCGCTGGACCGCCCGGTGTTCCGCTGGGAAGTGGACCGATTGGACCGATTCTGCGAACTCGAGCGGCTGGGACTGCTCGATCGATTGCTCGAGCCCGAACGAGACGCGCTCGAGCGATTGGTGGACCCCGACCGAGCCGAACTCGAGCGATTCACGCTGGAGCTCGATCGCGACGAGCGACTCCCCCCACTACTGCCGCGGCGCTGCGCCTCGGCGATCGTGAGGATGCCGGTGCCGGTCAGCTGGAACACCAGCAAAACGAACGCGATCAGTTGTGTGCGATGCCTTCTCATCGTCATCTCCTCGCGTTCGCGGTCAACGACTGCTCAAGGGCACTACTTCTACCCGCTCAGCGTCTGGTGGAGGGGTGAACGTGAACTGTCTGACCGCGTCAGGAACGGTCGTCGACCACTTTCGGAAGCGGGCTATGTACGTAGGCTGGCCCTCGTCCCCGGTATACGTGATCGCCATCTTGGCAGGGAACGGGCTGTCCCCCTTCCTCACCCAGAGTTCGAAATCGACGCCCGGTTTCCGGACGGCCACATGGTTCGTCCAGTGTCCTTCGACCCATGCCTCACCGACCCACCACACCGATGTGACGTCCTCTCCCAACCACAGTTCGGCTGGATCGCCTGCAACGATGTCCTGAAATGGTACGTCTATGTCGTACTCGTCAACGAGCCGGTTTGCCATTTCCGGGATGGTGGGTGGGACACTCACCTGGCCCCAGAGATTGGCCGGCTGCTTGAGCAAGGCGAACTGGCCGTCTGAGAACCAACCCGACTCGGTGGTGCCGTCGTCGTTGAGGGTCACCCAGTGAAGCTTGTCCGGCCTCTGCAGAACCATCCGCTGCAGCAAATCGAAGTGCAGTTTCTGCCCCGTCTCCTGAACTGCTTCGTAGCTGACGAGTGCCTCGGTCAACAGTACCTGCTGACCCTTCATGAAGTCGATATGGCGCTGGATGACCTCGGCGCCGTCCGGCTCCTGCCAATCTTCGTCGGTGAGAGCCGGCGGCGTCCAATACAATGTCTGCTGATCGCCTGGCTGCCCACACCCGGCAGCGGCCACGACGAGGGAGGATAGGAGCGCGAGCCTACCCAGATGCGATGCCTCTTTGACCATGATCAGTTCCTCTTCTCGTGCGTCACCGTGACTCAGTGAGACAAGGGCCGCTCCAATGCGAGCTTGGAGCGGCCCTGCCCGACTTCTCCCCACACGTGTTGTCAGCTAATCTAACTCGCTGCGAGACAGGCTGCTGACAAGCTCGGTGGTCGTCTGAGGTTTGCACAGATCCTCCTGGTCTCGCACAGGTTGGGGTACCACTTGGGGCCCCATCCGTAGGGAAGCTGGATGCCGCAACTAGATGCGAGGGGAGGCGCCTGAATGGGGTTCAGGGGGTCGCGGATTCGCATCCCGCCGTCCCGACTTGGTAACCATATG
>Ga0255055_10000979_pt1 | contig 21761 bp, 22 predicted proteins | sample JV7_2_27_MG_FD_188633 | JGI IMG/M metagenome (GOLD analysis project Ga0255055, IMG submission 188633) | Seawater microbial communities from Jervis Inlet, British Columbia, Canada - JV7_2_27 | ecosystem: Environmental > Aquatic > Marine > Inlet | place: Canada: British Columbia | collected...
CAAAGCGCGGAGCAAGCTGCAATCTTGCTGCGACAGCTCGGCATACGTGCTAAGGACTATACTAGCGATCTTTCCCGCAAAGAACGCACTGAGCGACTCGAAGATTTTCGTATAGGTCGAATACGGATTCTGGCAGCACCGAAAGTTTTAGATGAAGGCATTGATGTACCTGAAGCCGATGTCGGCATTATTGTGGCTGCCAGCCGTAGCCGCCGCCAGATGATCCAAAGGATGGGGCGCATAATCCGACCGAAGACAGATGGTCGTTCTGCCACATTTTTCGTCCTATACGTTCGTGAAACAGCCGAAGATCCACACCATGGTGCACACAGCTCGTTTTTAAGTGAAATGAACGACAACGCGGATGAGATAAAATACTTTCTTTCAGATATAAAACCGCAGCAACTGTTTCATTGGTATCGATCACGGTAAAGGCCGTAACTACACCAACCTTCAACAAATGCCCGCAGAGATTCGCAGGTGACTGAAACAACGCTCACATACCAACAGCTGGACATCTCCTAACATCCGCGGCTACGGCAGGCGCGACGCCCCATATGGTTCCTCGGCATGGGAGAAGTCGGTGGCGGCGAAGAAAACATTCGCATATGGTGCATTTCTGTTCTCAATGTCTGCCTACTGAAAGAGTCTTCTCAATGCAGCTAAGCAGTACAAATAAACGTCACTGGCGAAGTTTTCTATACTTTGAATAAGTAGACCAGTTAAATTGACCTTCTCTCGGAAATGAGGGGCCAGATAAAACTGCACCTCGAAACAGGGCTCCCACCCCTGGTGTTTCGCAACAATGAAGTTGAAAGAGTCACCGCAACTTCATGCATCAGTCAAATCTTTCAGAGAACCATCTTTTAAGTCAAAAAATACGGTCCTTTTTCTGGACCATAATTAACTCGCATTGTCAGAGTAAAACAAACGTATGAGTTTCTTAACTGCTTCGTTTTTTGATTGTCTTATTGACCTCTGGTAATTACTGGCCAAATTCATCACAATAATGCAGGCCGATTGGCGACTGGTTACAGTCAAGAGAATCTCCGAATTCTTTACAGCACATAACTAGCGCTAGCGTCGATATGAATCGGTTTTCCTATCGACAGCTCGGACATTTGTTGCTTGGCCATTAGCAGCGGATCGCATCGCTCACCAGGTACGGCTCCATTTCGATGACCATCTCCTCCAAATTGCTAAATCGGTTCGTAGTATCTGGCGTTCGTCGTTAATAAAAGATTCCCTACCCAATTCTCTGGCATCGTGGCTCAGAAAGTATACTAGATCGCCCGCTACACCCCAGAGTCAGTTCGGTGACAAACTCAATTAGGTAAGCTAAAGGATTAAATGAAAATACTCGACAGTCCTGCTCAAGCCAGTTAACCTGCTTGCTCAGTAAACCAACCAAAGAAGATCGCATACAATACGCTGGCGACCACACATGCAAGGATCATCACCGGTAAGCCACGCCTGATCCATAACGCCGAAGTAATTGGGCTGCGTGTCTTTTCCGAAAGCGATACCACGACGATATTAGCCGTTGAACCAATAATGGTGCCATTCCCGCCAAACCCTGCCCCGAAAGCCAAGGCCCACCAGAGTGGAGTGACATCAATCCCCTCCGCGCCAAGCTTCTGAATCACGGGAATCAGAGCGATGGTAATGGGAATATTGTCCACGAGAGCCGACAGCACCGCCGCCACCCATATCATCCCGACTCCCAGTAGAATTGGATGGATATCACTAACCTGGATTAATAAATTAGAAAGCTGGTTCATAACGCCAGCCGCTTCCAGCCCACCGACCATGACAAACAAAGCGGCAAAAAAAATCAATACGACCCATTCAACATGATCGAAGGTTTTGGAAACATCTTTAGGACGAACCCATAGCAGCGCGCCCCCAGCGGCAGCGAGTGCGATAAACGCAGGGCTTAAATGGACGATATTATGCACAAAGAAGAACGCAATTGCTACACCTAGAACAATCAGCACCCGGCGTGCTGATTGGGGATCATGTAAGGCTTTGGCCGGATCAAGTTTTTTCACCGCCTCAGCCGCCCCTGGTTTTGGTACTAAATCTTTTCGAAACAGCCAAAGCAATAAGAACAATACCAATAACCAGACAACTACCACAATCGGAAAAGAATGGGTCAAGAAATCGTTAAATGTAAATGGCGCAGCCGCGCCGATCAAGATATTCGGCGGATCGCCAACCAGCGTCCCTGTCCCACCCGTATTCGAGAGCAGCGCTTCACCTATGAGCATAGGGACCGGGTTTATGCCCAGCAGTTCACAAATCAGAATGGTAACGGGGGCAATAAGCACAACGGTGGTGACGTTGTCTAGAAACATTGAGAGCACCGTTGTGATCGTGCCCAACAAGATGAACAGGCGTACCGGATTTCCGCCCGACAGCCGCCCGGCCATAATAGCCAGGTATTCAAAAAACCCGGTTTGTTGGAGCAACACGACTAGTAGCATCATGCCCATGAGCAAGCCCAGGGTCTCAAAATCAATAGCAGCGATGGCTTCTTCTTCACTGTAAAAGCCGAACACAAGCCCAACACCCACCATGAGCGACGCGCCGACCGTTGCCACAATGGTCCGCTGAACTTTTTCAGAAAAAATTAGAGCGAGGGCAACAACAAATATGAGAATGGATATGATCGGTGCCATCACTCAGCCCCTTCCGCAGCCGCACTACGCCAGCCAGCCAGTAGCGCTGTACCAACATCCACCCGTGAGGCAAGACCAACTAACTGGCCTTCATCGTTCACAATTGGAATGTCATATAAATCGTGGCTGTTCATAATGGCGAATGCTCGCAATAAGCCACTATGAGCCTTCACAGACACAGGCGGATCCATGATAGAACTTGCCGGCTGGTTGGCTGCCTCCGGTGACGGTTGTAATGTTTCAAATACGCTGAAATCACCACGCACAAAGTCGAAATCCTTCACCAGTCCTATAAAAGAAGGCATTACCAGTTCCAGAAGGTCTCTAATATGTAAAATGCCCGCTAGTTTTTCATCCGCATCAACCACGGGCAACGTCCCTATATGTTCTGCAACAAACAAGGCCGCTGCTTCTCTGATAGTGGCCGAAACGGAGACGGAAATAACCTCGTGCTTCATAGATTGGCCAATATTCTTCATATACTAAAACTCTCCTCGCACATACGTATGTCAATGAAGCAGGTTGCTATCATCAAAATTGACATCCTTAGAATTCCCCGGCAAGCCTCACGAAATACCATGGAATTAAGGGGATTTCGTATTTATGAAGTTCCGTTTTGCCACCGCTATATTCTTAGCAACATGAATAAACGACTGCTGTCAAATATCTGTTCCACTTACTTCACAACCAGCACCGGGCACTCGGCGCGCTGCGTCACCGCCATGCTGACGCTGCCTAAAATGAGACCTTTCCAGGTGCTAAGCCCTCGCCTGCCTACTATTAGCAGGTCTGGTTTGCGAATTTCGACAACACGGAGAACCGCGGCTGCTGGCGATCCTTCCAGGATATCAGTTTCTACCTCTTTAACGCCTTTCTCGTGCAGTCGTGTGGCGGCATCATCTACCAAGGTTTCAGCTTCTCTGAGCACCTTGTTTACCATCTGGCTGTGGTATGGTTCGCCTAAAAAAGTGGGCATTGGGGCAAAGGCATGCAAAACGGTTACTCTAGCACCATAATTCGTAGCTAATGATGACGTAAAGTCTGCAGCTCTCTCGGCTGGCGCCGAACCATCGGTAGCAAATATGATATGTTGAATCATCTCAAAACCTCCTTACCCCGAATAACAAGCGTAATGCATTTTGCACCACGCAATACTTTTTCAGTCACGCTGCCAAATGCCCAACGCTCAATTCCGGATCGGCCGTGACTACACATGACGATCAGATCCACCTGTTGGCTATCGGCAAAATCAATGATGCCCTCTGCAGCGAGACCAGTAGCTGTTTCCGATGAGGCAGAGACCGGGCTGTCCCCCACGGCCGCATGCACGCCCTTCAAATAGGCATTGGCTTCTTGTTCGGCAGCGTCCATGACGGCATCAAGACCGGGCCAACCAGGAACTGGCAGTTTAGAAATATGCGGCAGTGTCGTCACTCGTAGAAAAATCAGTTCTGCTGACACGGCTTCTGCCAGCGCCAGCGCCGGTTCCAGGGCCTGTTCGGCAATCGATGATCCATCCAACGGCACGAGGATGCGTTTAATGGAAAAGGATTCAATTATCACCTGGGGATGGATAATGGCCTTGGCACAAGGCGCATTGTGCAGAACCTTATTGGCCACACTGCCATATATCCAGCGATTGACACCGGAACGACCGTGGCTGGACATGACTATCAGATCAAATTCCTTTTCTTGAGCGAAGTTGATTATTGACCTGGCTGCTCGACCCACGACAACTTGAAACTCAATCTCTACCGGTGACGATGAGAAGCGGGACTGGATAGAGCGAAGGTATCGCTTCGCTTCATTTTGGCGCAGTTCGATAATGCGTTGATAGAGCTTGGGGTCAAGATTCACAGATAGTGGGATGGCGACCCTAATAAAGAAGAGCTTCGCCGGCATTACCGTAGCAAGGGCTAGAGCCGGGACCAGTGCCCTTTCCGCCAGTTCAGAACCATCGAGTGGCACTAGAATTCTCTTAAAACTCACGCCTGGGGTCATGCTGCCTCTGCCATCTATCTCCGAAGCCGACTACGCAGCTCAAAAAAAACGGCAAGGGTGACAGCCAGTACGACCATACCACTGATTCCAATTAACACTTTCAAAACTTCGTTATTTACCATTACTACCTCCCGCTGGAACCTGGCTGTTTGGGTCCCACTTGTTATCCCAAGGTGACTACACCGCCAGATTCATCTCCTTCAATCCATTCTATTTCCACTTCAAGCGTGCGTTTTACCTTGCCCTTCTTATCTTCCTCCTCAACCTTTAGTTCGAGGACGACATTATTAGGAATATCAATAACGATCTCCTCGGTTCCCTGGCGCAAGACAACCTGGTTCCCGGCGAACTTGTCGGCCAGTTGATGCAAAAACGCGACGACACTTGCCAAATCCTTTCTTTCCTCACTCTTAAAAAGCACAATTTCTTTTCCCATGGTTTGCCTCCGTATAATTCAATAAGTAAATCTCTGTAAGGGCGTTTTTTTGCCGGATTGACTTTCTATTCGTCCCGACGATTTCGGTTTACCATTTTTTTGTTGACGCTACATCCTTTTATTCTCATCCGGCCGAGCTGATACCAGCAGCACCGGCACCCCGATGCCGCGCACAACGCGATCGGCGACGCTTCCCATTAGCCAATGGCTAAGCCCGGAATGTCCACGGGTGCATATTACGATCAAATCCACCTGCTCCGACTCAGCGCAATATACGATTCCTTCGTGCGGACTACCTTCGACTGTGATACCTCGCACCGAGATGCCTCTCTCTCGAACGCCAGAAGCAATGCTTACTAAATAGTCGCGAGCCAATTCATGGGTCACCTTCTCAATCCTGCCGGCCGCCCCGAGCGAAATATTGTGTCGTTTTGCCAATGGTTCAAAGACCTTCACAAGGATCAACTCCGCCTGAAAGTGTTCAGCCTGGGCGACAGCGTAGGGCAATGCCTCTTCGGCCAAAGCAGAGCCGTCCAGGGGAAGTAAAATGCGCTTATACATCTCTAGACCACCATTATGCGGACAAAACCTTCTTCGTGGACAGATTCTTGTTCCCGAATAACCAAAGTGGCGTATTTAGCGTTGCGCAGCACTTTTTCAACGAAACTGCTGTGAACCCATCGACTAATGCCGGAGCGACCATGACTTGACATAACTATTAAGTCCACGTTTAGCCTTCTCGCCTGACCGATAGTGGTCGCATTCTTCTGGCCAAAGGCTGTCATTGTTTTGATTTGCAGCCTATCATTTGATATGCCCTCTTGTACCTGTTGCAGGTATGATTTAGCTTCGGCTTCTTTTGCCGCTTCCATCAACTCGTAAACATTCGACGTGTAGACGGTTTCTCCTCGCCCATATAGGAGGTTAACCGATCGCACCGCGCGTACTTCATTAGCTGCAGGAGGTGCTATCTGGTCAGGGTTGTCGGCAGCCTTTACCAGTAGGTCCATGTCTGGCGAGTCAGTCATTCAGACAATCTCCTGTGGTGCTTTGATCCGCCGGCAATGGTCGAGCAATGAGCAGCGGTCGATTCAACCAACTCAACATTGGCACTACCAGTTCACTCATCAGCCAGGGTTGACAACGGCCGTACGGCTCACCGCCAATAACAATTAAGTCATAATTACCATCCATAACCTCCCAGCGGATTTGCCACTCTGGTTCGCCCTGGCGAAAGCGTAAGGTACCGTCGATCTGCCACTGGGCTATTCGATGGGATAGATAGCGCAGTAGTTGGCCAGGTTGGGTGTAGGGCGAAAGGAGTTCTCCCAAAGCGGTTTCTTCAGAGCTAATTGGCGCGTACAGGGAGTGATAAGATGAAGAGATAGGCAAAATGGATACTCTGGCGCCGCTCAGCCGGGCTAGACGGCCTACCCAATCTACAGCTGCTTCATCTGTCTCCTCAATTCGTACGATCAGGAGTATGGTCTGGATTGGCCAGCTCGGCCGGCGGGGGATCATTATCGAAAGCGGCATCTGGTTTACTACCTTGTGGCAAGGGTGACCGATGAGAAACCGTTTGATCAGGGATTGCTTTGGTTCACCAAAGACGATCAAGTCGCAATCGCCTGCCTCCTTCCTAATCCACTTGACGACTCCATTTGCCGGGACTTCCAGAAAGGAAATATCGCCTTGGAGCAGATAACATAGGTAGTCGGCATAGGCCCGGATATCTTCGATAGTATCATGCTGGAAGCAAGCCAACAGGCGCAAGGCCGGTACCTCGGCACGGAGGTCCTGATCACGCCCTGGGATCAACTGCGACGCTTCATCAGGCATCGCGCTATCGGGTCGGCGGCAGCCAGATTCGACCGTGCCATAATCTAAGGTATCCATCGCCGTAGCTCTTTATAAAAATTAGAGAAAACGGTTAGCTTCCATTGTAATTCACCACAGAGGCACAAAGGACACAGAGAATTCTAGGGCTGAGCCATTGCATCTTTGGCGACCTTTCACTGCCGCGCTTCCATTCAAGGTGGCGCGTCAAAATTGGTGTAATCTCTTCCATGAAAACAGCTTACCAGGCGGAAATGACAAAAGTCGTGATAGAGTTGTGACAGACTTGTGATAAAGTGGAGTAAGGAGGCCATTATGATTCACACATCCATTGTCATGTCAGCCCAAGAGCTAGCGCTTGAAAAATTAATGGACGGCAACAAAAGGTATCAAGTCACAAATCAGACATACCCCCATCAAACAGTAAGCCGTCGTCAGACCCTACTTAACAGTCAAAAGCCATTCGCTGTCATTTTGAGCTGTGCCGACTCACGTGTACCGCCGGAATTGATTTTCGATCAAGGATTGGGCGACCTGTTTGTCATTCGGGTTGCCGGTCATGTTGTTGACGATGTTGTTTTAGCCAGCGTCGAATTCGCGATCATTGTGTTAGACGTCCCCCTGGTGATGGTCTTGGGGCATACTCAATGCGGTGCGGTGGAAGCGACCATCAGCGGCGGCGAACTTCCGGGCAGCCTGTCCAAACTGGCTGTCGCTATCCAACCGGCCGTGGCCTCAGCGAAAGAGCAGCCTGGCGATCTAGTAGATAACGCCATAAAAACGAACGCCAATATGACGGCCGTACAGCTTCTTGCTCGCAGCCCGCTTCTGAAACAAGCTACAGTGGGCGAACAGGTAAAAATCGTGGCCGCTCTTTATAGATTGGACACCGGCGCTGTTGAACTATTGGCCAGATGAAACGAAGAAGGCTGTGGTGCAAATACCTGCTGGAAAAATCGTGAATGCAGGGTTATCCGATTCGGACAAGTTTGGCTTATGCGCCCCAAGAAAAGTCCGGCGATGGACTGATCTTGTGCTTGGATATTTCGTTTGCTCGCTCCCTGAGTTTGTCCTTTCCTAATCATGCGCATCGTCTTGTACAGGACTAGATCAAGATCGAGCGAGACAACCATGTGCAGCATGACAATATTTTCAGCAGACATCTTCACGGCAATGCGCAAGGCTATTGTCAGCGCCCGTTCCGCTAACCCAGACTGATCAAGCGGTACCAAAATCTTCTTGAAATTCATTGAATAACGCCCAGGATGATCATACTGTGCATTTTCTGTGATTTCTCGCGTAAGAATCATTTTCTCCAGGCTATTTGAACAGCAAATGACTATTCTGAAGTAACCGTTACCCCTTGCTACCGGATAACAAGAGTGGCGCAGTTTGCGCCGCGAAGCACTTTTTCCGTTACGCTGCCGAATACCCAACGGCTAATCCCCGAAAGACCACGACTGGACATCACGATCAGGTCTATCTCCTCGCCATCGGCATAGTCAATGATAGCGTTAGCCGCGGGACCAGGCACGACATCTACATTGGTGGGAACAGGGCTTTTGTCAAGTGCTCTCTTTACATCTAGTAAGTATCTCCTGGCCTCATTGCCATCTGTGTCCATAACCGCATCCGTACCTTGCCATCCGAGCACCGGTTCTACCGGAACTAGCGGCAGAACGACCGCTCGCAATAGAAGGAGTTCCGCTGACACTGCTTTGGCTAGCTCAAACGCGGGTTCCAGGGCTTGTTCGGCCAATGATGAGCCGTCCAACGGCACCAGGATACGCTTGTAGGAAAAAGGGTCAATATCCACCTGTGGGTGAATCAGCAATACGTCACAAGTCGCCCCATGTAAAACCCTGTCGGCTACGCTGCCGAAAAACCACCGGCCAACCCCCGAACGACCCTGGCTGGACATGACAATCAAATCAACGTCGTTTTTTTGCGTGTAATTGATGATTGATTCAGCTGGTCGGCCAGCAGCGGTTATGCTTTCCGTGTTGATCGCCGAGAAGAGAGACCGGGATTGTAGTGAGCGGAGGTAATATTTTACTTCGCTCTCATATCTCTCTATCATGCGCTGATACATGTCTGGATCTCTGGGTAGAGATGAGGTTTCTATCACTCTAAGAAAGATGATTTTTGATGTCATCGCTTCGGAAAGGGCCAGAGCCGGGGCCAAGGTCCTTTCCGCTAACTCAGAACCATCTAGAGGTACTAGAATTCTGCTGAAGTACGAAGGTTCCATATGTAGTTATCCTTTCACACACCAAGGCAATCAGCCTATGGTGACTGCATAGCCGAACCGATTCCCTTAAATTTATGCAAGCATCACCTCATGCGTGCGCCACACCTAACCAGGCATATATTTCCTCTGGGCAGACAGCCATCTCGGAAACGACAGCATCAGATCGTTAGCGAATTAATACAACCACCACCATGGCGATTACCCCAGTCAAAACGACAACACCGAAAGGCCGGACAATCATCTGGCGCAGTTCGCGCGAGCCGGTAAAAGAGGCGATGATACCTTTGGCAATCATGTTCACAACTGCGGCAACAACAATAGCCATTCCGGCTACCTGATGGTCAAGTTGACTACCTCCGGTTAACTTAGAAACGCTGAGTGTAATAGCATTTACATCGGTGAGACCGGCGATGGCACTGGTAATATAGACACCAATCGAGCCAAAGGAGTCCTGTGCGAACTCCACAATAATCATCACCACAGCAAACAGTAGCCCGAATTTGATAGCTGTAGTGATCTTAAGCGGATTGGTCAGTTTTACTTCCTGGTCACTCTCGTCTTGGGGCGTAGCGTGTCGCCGTTTAAGAACAACGCTACCCACTAGACCGGCAACCAGCATTGCGCCGAGGGGAACGATCACAGTGCGTAATAGGGGCGGATATACAATCAGCACCAGCAGCAGTATCCGGGGAACCATTACACTGGAGGAGAGAACCACCGCGTATGCAAAGTGAACCGATAAGGTGGGAATTTCACGGCTGCGCGCGGACAAGCTTAATGTCGTCGCGGTGCTGCTCACAAGGCCGCCAAAAATCCCGGTCAGGTTGGTGCCCCGATCAGGGCCCATTGCCTTCATCAACACGTAACCGATGAACCCAATGCCGGACACAAGCACAACCATTAACCAGACCTGAAAAGGATTGAGCAAGCCTAGGGGATCGATGGCCTGGTTAGGAAGCAAAGGAAGAATCACGGCCGCTACAAGTGCAAATTGGAGTGTGACGCGCAAGTCTTCTGAACTCATCCGGCGGATCACACCATGGAGTCTGCTTTTCAGCGAAAGCAAAATGGCGGCGATCACGGCCAGTGCGATAGCGATCTTCTCGTTATCTCCCATTACAGCCATACCGAGCAGGTATGTCATAATGGCTGCTACCTCGGTGGTGATTCCCATCCCCTTCTCGTGGCGCATAAGCGTGCCCACGTAGCTCGCCGAGACCAGCAAAATCAACCCACCGAATGACAGGGCCAGGGGCAGAATACCATGGTCTACCGATAAAAAGGCCGCTACAGCCCCCAACAAGGCAATAAGCGAAAAGGTACGGATGCCGGCAAAATCCGGGGCGTCTTCTCTTTGCTGGATAAACTCACGCTCAAGGCCAAGCAGCGCTCCAATGAGGATTGCCACGCCAAATCGCCACCAGGGTTCAAACTCCAGCAGATTGATCATCATTCACTTTGAGCTTACAAATCATCATCGTACTGCCCTAGTTTGGCCTGTAAACCGCACTTTCTGCCCTCAAACAGCTACCGAAAGTGAATACTATCTGCATACCAGGTTCATAGGCCGATCGTATCTAGAATCACTCATCGGGAGTCACCCATTTGCTTCCTCCCCCCCTAGGGTTTTTTGTTCATGTGTGCGCGCCACTAAAACTTGACGAGCAGTGTTCTTGGGAGCGTCTTCACCAGCCAGCGGTTCTTCTTCGGGCCAGGGTGACATGCCCAAGAGTTTGCGATGGACATAGCGACCGACAACTTTCACTGAGGCGATGATGGGCACTATGACAAACGCTCCCAGAATGCCGCTGAAGGCCAGCGCCCCGATCAGGCTTACAAAGACGACGCCAGGGTGTAGACGTAGATGCTTGCCTAGAAGTTGGGGTCGCAACCACAAATTGTCCACCTGCTGCGCTAACGTATACACAAGCAGTATTAGCAAGATGAAGCCAATGAAAGACCATTGCAGCAGGCCCGACCGGAATAGCCACACCACCAGCAACGTGCCAGCCGCGACAAGAACAAACAGAACGCCAAAAATGAAAAGCTGCACGCGTAAAAACCGATCCCATAAATCATCTACCTCATCCAGCAATCGTCGGAGTTCAATTTGGTAATCTTCCGGCGCCAGGTGGATCAAGAAGGGTTTGATCTTGGGACCATCTTTGAGAAAATAGTAAAACGTTACAACAATTACACTTCCCCAAAGCAGGTTTGTTGTCACACTGGACAATATACCGATTGACCCTCCGGCCACTGTGGACAGGACATCCTCAGCCATGGAAGGTAAATTGCCCAATATCTCCTGGGGGAAGAACCGAAAATTAAAAATGACAATAGGCTGGGCCAACCATTGCTCTATTTCTTCAGCCGCCGCTAAGAAGTCGGTTTCCAGACGGTTCAATTGAGATACCGCAACTGTACCCAGCAACACTGTTATGCCTATTAGGAGCAGTGAGACGAGTATGAATACTAATGCCGCGGCCCAAGAGCGGCGCATTCGGATTCGGGGCATCAAGAACCGTACCGCCGGATCGAGCATGTAGGCCACCAAAGCAGCGATGCCGATAGCCTGCCATAATGGACTGGCGACGATGAGTATCCAGACAGTAGCCACCAGGAAAGCGACGACGACCAGAAAACGCGTGGTGGCTGACCAGGTTGTATTCATTATTAACAATTCCTGTTCACTTCGGCGCGCTTAGACCCTTTTTCGATTCCGACGCCTCTGAACACCACATTGCTCGTTACAAGCCAGGTTGCCCTCAGTCCTTATTGGAAAATTACCGATATGGCCCACTAAAAAATAATGCATCTTGTGGGATTATTCCTGTTCAAATACACCATCAGCATTATCTGGCAAACAGAACAACAAGCCGTTCATTTCGGTAACATCTGCTTGCCATCATCCGGAAGATCCGAAACTCTGCATGGCCATCTTTCTCCTAATTGTAGGAACCGCAACCTACTCACAAGATGGGCCGTGCGTTGGGGTACAGTTGACAATTCCTGGATCATGCGACAACGTAGAAGTGTTTCTATCAAGCATTGTCCTAAGTCTGATCAGTTTGTTCGAATTGTGTTTCCTATAACCCTATCCAATGAAATCTTATTTAAAGATACAAAGGCGGGATTACAAACCTCGTGATGAAGTTGTGACAATGTTGTGACAGAAACCATCTTGGATGAGCTACCTTCACCACGTATACCATAATGCAGTTGAAATGGCTGGCAGCTTGGTAAATCGACGGCCACTTTATCATATTCCTGCCGTAACTGCGGCATGTTTCAAACTTAAGGTCACCTAGTCTGTGCTGGCCCTAAGCTGCAGTTACGTTTTAGAAGTGGCAACTCGAGTATATTACTATGTATGTAAGATACTGTTGACTGCAAAGGGTTTTTTCGATGATGCCACTCCTCAGATAGTTTGCGAGTGGTACGCTCGCATCCATATGCGTAATTGGTTACGTTGACAATCCTAGTACACCCAAACAATAATCTATCTTATGAGACACCGATTTGGCATTGACCGATACAGTCTGATTGTGCAGTTGGTCCTGAGCTTCGTGGTACTGGTGTTGTTGACGGCGCTTGCGGTCGGGTTACCGGCTATATTGTTAATAGGCAACCAGATCCAGCGACAGGCCTGGGAACAAGTGGACCATGGCGGCCGTGCGACACGGGCCCTCTACACGGCCTGGGAAAGCAACGTTACCCACTTGGTAACCCTAACAAGCCATCGTCCAACCCTGCACACCTTGTTGGCTCAGGGCAACGAGACAGAGTTGACCGAGTACCTGCAAACACTGCGAGATGATGCCGAGCTAGATCTTCTACTAATCTGCGATCACGCTCAGCAATTGGTCACTCAGTCAGAGATAAGTATTACGAACGAAATATGCGTTATCGAGGAAGCGGCCGGTTTTTATAACTTGTCGGAAACAACAACACCAAAAGTTTGGCTTCTGGCTGCCCATGACGTTAGTGCCGGCCTGGAAGGTGAAAACGGCATTCAACCGAGGGTCATCGCCGGAGTTGCTCTGGATGATGACTTTTTCATTCAATCACGCGAGCAGACCGGCTTGGAACACACCTTAATTGCCGATAGACGACCAGTGACAAGCAGCCTACCTGACGTTGTTTCTTACCGGCGAGCCGTCACTGGGACCTCGGATGCTGGTTTGTCGGCCGGTATCGGCAATCACATGACCCTTCAGATTGATGACCTTCCCTACTATGCCGTGAGAATTCCTTTAGATGATCTAGGTCGCGTCCATGGTCTTGATCTTGAAGACGAGACAGCACTGGCAGTGGGAGACATAGCCGCTACTCAACGTCATCTTGTCTGGTTACTATCTGGCAGCATCGTCGTCATTGCTATGGTGGGTTCCATCCTGGGGGTGTTTCTGGCCCGGCGCATCGGCCGCCCGTTAGCGCAATTGGCCGATGCAGCCACCACCTTTAGCGAAGGCAACCTGGACCAGCCAGTTATTGTTCGGTCGGGGGTGCGTGAAGTCTCCCAAGTGGCCCAAGCTCTTGAACAGGAGCGAATTGATCTTCAGCAAACCATCACTGAGCTGCGCCAGGCTCAGGCTTGGACCGAACATCTTCTGGAAGCCATCGTGGAGGGTATTGTGATCTTGGACGAAGATAACGGCATCACCTTCTTCAGCTCCGGCGCAGAACGCGTCACGGGCTGGAGCAAGGAAGCAGCCCTGGATCGTAGCTGCGATGAGGTATTCCAGCTGGCCGAAAGTGACGAACCTTTTAGTCGTTTTCTGCCACCGGTTGGCAAACGACAAAAGATCGTCCTGCGGTTGGATGGTGGCCGTCAGGCAACTATATCCATTACCACCGCCCACCTGACGCCTCTGGGCGCCCTCGAGAGTGGTGTAGGCTTTGTCTTACGTGACGTCAGCGAGACAGAGACCATGCACCGTCTCGTGGGAGAATTCCTGGCCAACATAACACACGAGTTCCGCACACCTCTTTCCGCCCTGGCCGCGTCGGCCGAGTTACTGTTGGATCGAGCCCCTACCCTTAGCCGGACTGAATTGCAGGAATTACTTGTGGCACTACATTTGAGCATTCTAAGCCTGCAAACCCTGATAGACAATCTGCTGGAAAGTGCAAAGTTGGAAGCCGGTCGCTTCAGTGTCTATCCTCACCCGGCCGATCTGGGCCAGATGATAGCCGAGGCCGCACATATCATGCAGCCACTTCAGATCAAATACAACCAGCGCCTTGTCCTCGAACTGCCAACTACTATCCCTTCAGTACAGGCTGACTCACGTCGCACCGAACAAGTCCTGGTCAACTTACTTTCGAATGCTATAAAGTACAGCCCGGATAACACAGAGATTACCATTCGGGTCACTACCGTGGATAATTGGGCACGCGTCGCCGTGGCTGACCGTGGGCCAGGTGTGCCGGAAGGTTACCAGTCCGACCTGTTTCGGCCCTTTGTTCATCCTGACCCAGAGGATATCGAATCCCAACACGGGGCGGGGCTAGGCCTCTCTGTTGCTAAAGCGATTGTCGAGGCGCACGGCGGACTGGTAGGAGTGGAAGACCGGCCGGGAGGTGGTTCCGTTTTCTGGTTCACACTACCATTAGCAGATGAGCATGCAAGCATTAGTGGTTGACGACGATCGCATACTGGCCGACCTGGTTGCCTTTACCTTGCGCCATGAGGGATTCCAGGTGAGCCTGGCTTATGATGGCCAAAGCGCGTTACAAAAGTGGCGGGACGAAGAGCCAGACCTGATCGTCTTAGATCTGAACTTGCCAAAGATAGACGGATTCACCGTTTGCCGTCGTATCCGGGCCGAAGCGGATACACCCATCATCATGCTCACCGTCCGTGGTGAAGAGGATGACATTGTGCGCGGCCTGGAACTAGGCGCTGACGATTACATCCCAAAGCCATTTAGCCCGCGACAACTGGTCGCCCGTGTGAAAGCAGTGCTGCGGCGGTCTGGCAAAAAACATTTGCCGGCTGTCCACCGGGTTGGCCAGCTTACCCTCGACGCCAACCGGCGCGAACTTCGCATCGGGCAGGCCAGGACGGTATCTCTAACTCCTTTGGAGCACCGGCTGCTTCGCTACTAGATGATCAACGCCGGTCACGTACTCACCAGCGAGGTTATCATCACCCATGTCTGGGGCTCCGAAGGTGGTGACCAGGACATGCTCCGACAATTGGTCAGTCGCTTGCGCCGCAAAATTGAACCCGATCCGGCCCAGCCTACCTACATTGAAAATGTACCCGGACTTGGTTATGGATTAGTTATACCTTCTGAATAGCAACATGATTCCCAGAGACAACTAAATCATGCCGGAACTGGCTGCAGGCAAGGAAAAGCTGGCTTCTGTCACAACATTGTAACAACTTCATAACGAGGTTTGTCACCCCTCCTCTGTATCTTGAGATTAAGCTTCATCGTTTGTGCCATTTGGTTTAACGTCTAACCAGAAGAAGGAAATCTCGTTGTCCTCGTCAATGTGGATCCTCCTTACAAAACGCTAAGTGAACATGTCCCTGTTTTCCTATGATACTGGTCTGATCAAAGACAGATATTTCCCGCCGGCAACAACGTTCTCTCAGAAGTCATGACGCTCGATATCGCCCTAACCCTGCTAATCATCCTGGGCGCCCTGATCCTCTTCGCCACAGAGAAGCTCCGGGTTGATGTGGTGGCTATGCTGGTCCTCATCACCGTCGGCGTCCTGGGCCTGGTTCCGGGTGAGGACTTATTCAGTGGGTTTTCCAACTCGGCCGTCGTCACTGTCTGGGCCGTTTACATGGTGTCCGGAGGATTATTCAAAACTGGCGTGGCGGACGCAATGGGCAGAGGCATCCTAAGGGTGGCTGGAAACAGCGAAGTAGGCCTCATCGCCATCATTATGATCACTGTCGGCGTGATCTCGGCCTTCATGAACAACGTGGGTGCGGTAGCGATGCTCTTGCCGGCCGTGGTAGGGATCTCGAGGCGGACCAATATACCCGTATCAAAAATGCTGATTCCCCTGGCTTTTGCATCCTTGCTTGGCGGCAAGATGACTCTGATTGGAACACCTGCCAACATGCTAGCAACCGGCATCCTTGGCGAACGTGGGCTGGAAACTTTCGGGTTCTTTGAATTTACACCAATGGGCGCGGTTGTCTTGACAACCGGCGTTGTCTACATGGTGCTGATTGGTAGGCGGTTGCTTCCTGTAAGGGAAGGCGCCCGAGGTAAGGAAGACATCGACCGGATAAGTGACTACGTCACTGAAGTCCGGGTTACACCCGAGAGCCAATTGAATGGAAAAACGTTGTTCGAATCACGCTTGGGTCAGAAGTACGACCTGACCGTACTCGCTGTCCAAAGGGAAAATGGAGACCAGCCTGGTCTTCATCGGGATACACAGATCCAATCCGGCGATCTGCTGATCATCGAAAGTTCCGCCTCGGCGCTAATGGACGCTCACAAATCCCTCGGGCTAACCATCGAGGTAGACTACAAGCTTGACATCGACAGCCTGGAGCCAGGAGACGTTCAGGTGATCGAGGCCACACTGGCCCCAAATTCGCATATCGCCGAACTTACCCTCCGGGAGGTTCGATTTCGTGACCGCTATGGTTTTACCATTTTGGCCATCTCCCGCCGGGGACGAGTGATAACCGAAAGGCTGCGTGATGTGCCGCTCGCGTTTGGTGATGCTTAACTTCTCCAGGGTCTGCAGCACCGGATAAAAGGCCTCCAAGAGGGAGATAATTTCCAGGTGTTGGAGCCGATTGAACTAGAGGTTTTTCGCAGCAATAAAGCGCCCATTGCTGTGGGGGCGCTGCTGCTGGCAATCGGGTTGGCAATCTTTGCCGGAATGCAAATCTCGTTAGCCATGGTCATCGCCGCTGTTATCATGATCCTGTCTGGTGCGCTGACTATCGAAGAGGCTTACGAAAGCGTGGACTGGCGGACGGTCTTTCTTGTGGCCGGCATGCTGCCGTTGGGGCTGGCCATGGAGCTAACTGGTACGGCCAGATACCTTGCGGATCTGATACTTGATATTTTCGGTCCGTATGGTCCCCTGGCTACACTGGCAGGGATCTACCTGCTGGCAGTCATCATCACGCAGCCTATGTCCAACGCAGCCGCCATCGTGTTGATCGTGCCCATCGCACTAGATACGGCCGCGGGTCTCTGCGCTAACTACAAGACCTTCACCATGGCGGTCGTGATCGGCGTCGCTACCAGCTTCCTTTCTCCGGTAGGGCACAAGGCCAACGTCCTGGTATTTGGACCTGGCGGCTATAAATTTACGGATTACGCGCGCGTTGGCGCCTTGTTGACGGTTATTCTGCTCATTGTGTCGATGATATTTTTGCCGATCTTCTGGCCCCTTTTCCCGGAATAAACGCGCCCACCAAATTGCATTACCTCATTTACACATGTTACCGAAGGTGAGGCGGTTGCCTCAAAACGGATGATAATTTCGTCGAAATGTCGTATGAATCTAGATGTCGTGACTAGATATGCGGATTTGGTCTAGTAGAAGAACATGTTGAATTGCTGAAGCGGGGCTTTGCTGGGCAGGGTTGCAACAAGAGCCTGAGGGTGGCTGTCTCGCTCAGATAACCGTCCGGAAAGTATCCTCAATCTTAAAAGATTAAGCCCCAACACAATCCTAGCAGCTTACCTCTAGGAAAAGGCCTCCAGAAATCGTGTCCGGAGATAAAGATCAGGTAATTCGGATTGGAGAAAAGTTCTTCTACCATTCTAGAAATGGATGCCAAGGATTGACTTTCTCGGAATGCTTATTAGCGAGTAGGTGTATGGGTGAAAAAAGCTGCCTAATGTTGGTTTGTAGGTATCTATTGGGCAGCGAGCGAAATTATCATTTACATCGCGAAAATTCACCGCCACATTGTCAATAAAACGGTCGTACTGTTAAACTCGTTAATCTGTTTGTAATAGATGAGTGAAAAAGCTTATTCAGGTCTGGGGAGAATCTGTATTTGATTTGCCGTATTGTGTCTGAACTTAGCCTACATTGCTAAACATGACAAAGATCACCACTATTTTCAGCCATTCCTAACTACCAGAAAGAGGTTCAATCACTGATACTTATCATCCGCTTCAGGGTTAAAGGCTACTTGGATAGACAATTACGGTAACAACGAGGTCGTTATGGACGTCAGTCAAAGAGAAAGACAGAGCATGCTGGCCGTCAAAGTAGGCCTAGCCATGAACATTCTCCTGGCTACATTGAAGACGAGCGTTGGCATTCTGGGTCACAGCCCCGCACTGTTGGCTGATGGAATTAACTCGACATCTGACGTAGCCTATTATTTGGTAGTGGCCACGTTCATGAAACGAGCTGGAAAACCACCTGATTACGAACACCCATATGGCCACCGTCAGTTGGAGAGCATTGCCGCGCTGATCATTGGCTCGTTTGTTATTACGGCGGCGGTCGCTATTTTCTGGAACTCCATTAACAGTATCTATGACCTATGGATTGGAGAGAGCGATTTCACCGGAGCGAGCCAGATAGCTTTGTGGGTGGCCATCTTTACAGTTATTACCAAGCTGGGCTTAACGCATTTCACCCGGCGGATTGGCCACGAGACAGGGAATGCAGCTGTCATGGCGTTGACTTATGATCATCGTAACGATCTCTTTTCAGCCGGGGCGGCCACATTCGGTATTTTTCTCGGGCGCATGGGTTATTTGTGGGTCGATCCTTTAGCTGGGGCCATCGTTGCCATGTTCGTACTGCGTACGGGTGTGGCGATTATTAGGGAGTCTTCGCAAGACCTGATGGACACAGTACCAGGAGAAACTTTAGCCAGACAAATCACTCACTTACTTCAGCCGATTCCAGGTGTTGAACAAGTTGAGGAGATTCACGCCCACCGGTTCGGTCCTTACTTAGTGGTGAACGTGACCATAGGCGTTGACGGAGACATTAGGGTCACCGATGGAGATTCCATTGCATGCGATGTCGAACAAGCACTTTACCAAGACATCAATTTGTTGCGTCGTGCCTACGTACACTACCATCCTTCTCAGATAATGACCGACAAGCCAATCCTAGTCTGTGAACCTAACGGTCAACACCAACATGAACCGATCGTTGGCTAGATAAGGCCGCAGGCTTGATCGGCCGGATCAACTATTAACAGAGTAGCATGACCTGGAGATACGAAGAAGAGTCACCTCCATCGGCAGGCGGCTCTCTTTCCTCTATAGTCACAATATAATGGTTATGATGCTACGACGAGCCATTCATCATTCACTTTGTGTCCAGTGGTGTCACCTCGTGCTTCATCGTTGCTCCAGAAGTACAGGGGTCTACGGTCTTACATAACCTGGAATGTCCCGTCGGTCTGTTCGGTCACACCAAATTCACCAGTAACACCAGCGCCGTTTCTGTTCTACCAGCGCAGTCTAATCCCCTTATCTTCAAGGAGTAACATTGTATCGACAAGGAGAATCAACGATCTCCCCAGTTGCTTCACACGGGCAAATCGGAGAGACGAACGTTTCCAACCAATGCTGGTATTGTTTGGGCCCTGGTCCTGCCGGCGGTGGAGATCTTGGCTGAATTGATAACGACCTGGAGATGCTAGAGGACCGGGAGCCGCAATCCATATGGTGCGGTGCGACATAACCTCTGTCTTAGTAAATAAGGCAGAATATTCTCATGGCGAACATTCGCCCTGAATCCGGATTAAGAAGAAAAAAAAACCTGGTAAATGAAAGGTTTGGGAACGATTGGCGGCGCTGTGGGTGGGACATCACCTTCCTGGGGAACCGGGGTGGCCGGCAGCGGTTCAAAATGAACGAACCAATATCGCGGCGACGGGTCAATCGTCTGGTTTGGCACCGGTTCCGGGCCCGGGCAGCCCGGTGCCGGCTCACCTTCGAATCGCTCGGCGATGATTCCACCGCTAACCTGCCGCACCTCGATAACTTCCCACCTGGTCCGGTTGCTCGAGTTAGTATAGGGTTCGAGGGCCTTCCAGGCCAGATCACTTGCTTGATCTTCGTCCACGAAGTCACTGGTGTTCAGACTGTCGGATTCTGTAGAAATTGACTCTGTGTCGGTCTCCGAATTTTGCTTGCCCAGCAATCCATCCAGGGTAGCGCAGGACGGTGTAAGAATCAATACTAGCGGTACGAATCCTACTCTGTGCAACTTCATCATGGTATTTCCACCACTTCGTTACATACAAGGGACATAAGCAATAATCAGGCTACTATTAGTGTGAGAAACGCGGCCATCGCAGGATATCGGCTTACATATGATAGATTTTCTGTTTTATTGGCGCGTTCCCCCATCTCCCAATCTACGCTTCTGCGCTAGCAAAGCCGCCTGCACCCGACTACGCACGTGCAGCTTTTGCAGCACGTTGGTCATATAATGCTTTATCGTCTTTTCCGCCAAATGCAGTTGCTCCCCGATCTCCCGGTTGGTCAACCCTTCCGCGACCAACTCCAAGATCTGCTTTTCCCTTTCCGTCAAAGCATGCAGCGGGTCTGGCGGAAGAGGGTTAGAAAGCTCAAGGAGCAGTTCCGAGGCCAACGTCGGGGAGACATAAACGTCACCGTCGTTCACAAATCGTATCACCCGTGCCAGCTCGCGCCCTGACACACCCTTTAGCACATAGCCACGCGCACCTGCCTTAAAGGCTCCCATCAGGTCATCTTCATGTTCCGATACAGTGAGCATGATGATGTGTGTGGCAGGACAGGCATTGGCGATTTCGGCTGCAGCCGTCAACCCATCTTTGTCGGGCATTGCGATGTCCAGCAAAGCCACATCGGGCAGCAGATCTCGAGCCAGGCGCAAAGCTTCAGACCCGGTTCTTGCCTGCCCTGCGATCTCAATATCAAGCTCCTGTGCCAGCGAGTTAACTACACCCTCGCGAAATAGCGGATGGTCATCGGCGATCAGGACACGGATAGTTTCACTCATAATCAAACCTCATCGTCCCCATCCATGGTGAAATCCTCCCGGCCTGATTCCAATGGGATTGTTACGCACACCCTTGTACCCTGACCGGGCGCTGTATCAACAGCAAAAGTGCCACTGAGCAACTCTACTCGCTCGCGCATACCAACCAGACCAAGCTGGCCGTCTTGTCCAGCCGTTTGTATATCAAATCCTCTTCCAGTATCAGACACTTCGGCAACTAACGAGCCATTTTCTTGCCGAACGCGTACCGATTGGTCTGCACCACCGGCGTGATGAAATCCATTCATCAGCGATTCCTTTAGAACCCTGTAAAAGGTAATCTTTATTGGAACTGAAGCAACTGCAGGCACATCTTCCAGCTTCAAAATGACAGGTTGACCAGTTTTACGTTGGTAGTCGCGTACGGCCCGCCGGGCAACCTCTTCAAGGGATAAACGGGTCAGTTCCGGCAGACGCAATCCGACGGAAATGGCGCGCAGATCTTTCAGGGCTGAGGTCACCGAATTGTTAATAATCTGGATGTTGTCAAGTTGGGTCTCCAGATCGGGCATATTGACGGCACAGTTGGCGCAGTACTCTGCCATGGGCT
>Ga0255055_10000980_pt1 | contig 21722 bp, 19 predicted proteins | sample JV7_2_27_MG_FD_188633 | JGI IMG/M metagenome (GOLD analysis project Ga0255055, IMG submission 188633) | Seawater microbial communities from Jervis Inlet, British Columbia, Canada - JV7_2_27 | ecosystem: Environmental > Aquatic > Marine > Inlet | place: Canada: British Columbia | collected...
CAAACCCAGAACAGTCGTTTCTGTATACATCATTCTGCGTAGAGAGATCTCTGCTTCCCACAAGACCCATTCCCTGCTCCACGATTTCCTCGCGCCTTTCAGCTTCACCTTCGTATATCTCCCTAGGTATGACCATGGGTGAAACACATGCAGACATACCGACGACGGAACATGTGAGTATGATAAGTGGTACACGACATTTCATTATTCGAAAATCCATTCTTTTTGTATAAGTATAGTCCATAATTTTGTTCTTGATGAATAATACGCAATCTAAATAAAGCAACATGAGGTTTAAATATTAACTCTAATAATACAAAGAGTTAAGAACTAATTATGTCGCTATCGCTCAAAGAGCGAGCTGGTGGACAATTCGGAAGAATTGTTCACCAGCGACTAACGGAGGATCAGAGGAATGAAAAGGGAGAAAACTACTCCTCTAGGGTCACATCGTATCCCACATCTCGCAGTATCTTCGCTGCAGCCTCAGCTTCCTTTTTGTACACAAAACCAAGCCTCAGTATACCGCCTTCTCCCTCCCGGATATTGATAATCTCGATGTCCTTGATGTTCACGTCGTGATAGTATATGAGGCTTGTTATCCGCGCCAGTTCTCCAGGTCTGTCCTGAACCGAAACCCTTATATCGATGAGGGGTGTAAGAAACCCCTTGCTGTAACGCGGTATGGTCTGCCGTTCCTTTCTGGCCACGTTGAAGGCGCTATCCAGAAAGCGGTCGGTTTTTAAATTTTCCCTGACCTGCCCAAGTGCGGATTGATAAGCCTCCAGCGCCTTTTCTATCTCGGTACTGTTCGTCTGTATGATATCCCGCCAGACGCTGTAGCTTGAGGAGGCGATACGGGTCATGTCACGAAAGCCCCCGGCAGCAAGGTTTCTGTACAGGTCGTCGTCCCTGACTGCCAGGTGGTTCAGCAACGAGACGGCCAGAAGCTGAGGCAGATGGCTGACATTTGCCGCAATGCGATCGTGCAGCTCCGGATCGAGCACCATAATCTTGGCACCGAAATCCGATATGAGGGATGAAAGCCTGTTCAACACCTTCCGGGGAGTATTTTTTAGAGGGGTGAGCACCCAGACCGCGTCATAGAAGAGATAGGGGTTGGCATGATTCACTCCCCTGCGTTCACTGCCCGCCATGGGGTGTCCGCCCAGAAAGTATACACCACGCGTCACCGACTCTTCGGCAATTCTGCAGATAACCGCCTTCGTGCTTCCTACATCTGTGATGATGGTTCCACGATCCGCATGCTCAAATATGGTTGGTATCCTCTTGCCTATGTCGAGCAGGGGGCTGCACACAAACACAACCTGTGCCCCCTGCAGGGATTCATTTATACGGTCATACTCGTACGCACCGTCAATGATGCCCATGTCAAGGGCCTTACGCAGGGATTTACCGCTGCTTACTCCCCTGACCTCAATCCCCTTTCTGCTGAGAGCAGAGCAGATTGATCCTCCAATCAATCCGACACCAATAACCGCTACAGTCTGTATGTGGGGCTGCATTCTACCTACCTCATGTACAGGCAGCAGGTTGTATTGCTCATTTCCATGTCCCTGCGACCTTGCTAAGTCTCACGTGCAACTGGTTCACCGATAAACCTGCCGACAGCCCGTGCAATGATCCGTAGTTCCTTCATCATCTGTTCGAACTGAAGGGGAAACAGTGACTGGGCTCCGTCCGACATGGCGTGCTCAGGGTCATGATGAACCTCAACGATTATACCATCTGCACCTGCCGCAACACTTGCACGGGCCATGGGTATGACCTTGTCACGTATCCCCGTTCCATGGGAAGGATCGGTAAAGATGGGCAGGTGGCTCAGTTTCTTTATGACTGGCACTGCGCTGATATCCAGTGTATTCCGTGTATATTTCTCAAAGGTTCGTATGCCCCGTTCACAGAGAATAACGTTGTGATTCCTTCCAGAGAGCACATACTCGCTGGCCATGAGCCACTCCTCTATGGTCGCAGACATACCCCGTTTCAGCAGAACCGGTTTTCCCACCTTCCCGAGCTCCCTCACGAGCTGGAAGTTTTGCATATTGCGTGCACCCACTTGCAGTATATCTGCATACTCCACGACCATGTCGATGTGATTCACATCAACAATTTCAGTCACAGCCAGCAGTCCGTATTTGTCGGCGGCATCGCGGAGAAGCTTCAGGCCCTCCTCACCGAGCCCCTGAAAAGAGTAGGGAGATGTTCTGGGTTTGAAGGCACCTCCTCTCAGTACCTTCGCGCCCGACGCTCTCACGGCCTCGGCAATTTTCATGATCTGCTCCCTGCTCTCAACTGCGCAGGGACCTGCCGCGACAATCACCTCCTGCCCCCCAATTGCCACATCACCGACCTTAATGACTGTATTCTCAAGTTTGAAGCTCCTGGATGCGAGTTTGTAGGGTTCGGAGATCCGCACCACCTCATGAACACCCTCCAGTACTTCGAGCTGTCTGAGATCAATCCCTGTTTTATCACCAACGGCTCCGAGTATGGTGTGGGTAACACCGTCAGAGCGGTGAATATCAAAGCCTAGATCCTTCAGGTGGGAGATGACGTTCTGAATCTTCTCCTCAGAAGCCTTCGGTTCCATGACAACAACCATTGCATACCTCCACGGTTCTAGTCTTTTTTTTATGCGCCCAGCAGGGCGCATAAAAAAAAGACTGCAGGCTCCTGCAGTCTCACATAGCATCTAGGTTGCAGGTCAGAGCAGCATCCACATGGCATAATAGAATACTCTGAACATACCCTGTGCACAGACTATTTCATTCTTCTTCAACACATTTTTCCTTTCAGAGAAGTATTACACAACCTTTCATGTATGTCAAGCTGTATCAGACTGGTTGTACCGAGAGGAGACATCCTTCAGTGCAGAATTCATAAAGGAGAAGCTTCCTGCAATGCCTGGTACGATGAACAGGGTTAGGCATGAGAAGATGAGCATAAGTGTGAGAAAGGAGAGGCAGTCCAGGGTAAACTCGAAGTTGTCGAAGCTTACGAACAGAGATTTTTTCATAACCCGCCAGATCGATTCATCTCTGTTCAGGATCAGGAGGGGATATACCCAATGCAAAATGAAGATAAAAAACACAAGCATCCAGACATTGATTGCCGCGATAAACACGGAGAGGTCGTTGTTGACAATAAACATGTAGAAGTAGATGTTTGTACCGATGGCTCCGACAACAACCGTAAAGAAAGCCGAGACGAGAAGAGAGCGCCAGAAAAAGCGGCGTATGGCCTCCAGGAGATAACCGAAGCTCTTCATTTCATGAAACACCACGCGCTGTGTATAGTCACTGACTCCCCCCAGAGAGCCAAAGAGAAGGAGAAATGAAGCTGCGAAGAGAATTATATGAAAGAGTATGCCCTTCCGGTCAATGGCACTACCCCTTCTGAAAAAGAAAACCTGTATCACGTTGTTCTTCACCACTTCAACATGCACCCTAGCCAGGGGCTTGCCTTCCTTGTCAAGAATGGTATGTGGCTCACCGAAGAAATGAAGTTTTGTGTATCCCAACGATGCCTCTTCGAGCGCACTGTGTCCCTGCGTATCGCCTTCGAAGAGGTGGCGTCGTATCCGGTTGAAATCTTTCCGAGTGAAAAGATAAATCCTGTCTTTGTCACCTGTCGCAATCGTAATCGCAAGCTTGTCATAGCCCTCATGCAGCCATTCGACAGTGACATTGAATGAGTCGAGGTAGCGTATGCCCTGTGGAATCAGCACGTACAGAGAATAGACGAGACCCGACAGAGGGATGAGGAGCATAAGATTGAGAAATATAAACCGCCTTATATTGCTCTGTGAGAGAAGCAGGAATTTGAGAAAGGCGCTACGGTTCATGATCATATTCGTTAACCAGAGTCGTGTATATAGAGAAAAGGAGAATGCGCAAAGCAACCCATGTACAAATAAATTACTCCGAAGCCGGTTTTTCAAGTTTAATTTGAGCAGCATGCCTGTTAAATTCAGAACAATCAGATGATGTAGAGGTGGTGGGTATGGACGAAAGGGATGGCATGAGTGTGAACGTACGTGGTCATGGCAGGGTCTCGGTGAGCAAGGGCACGACTTTGGGTGAGCTCAAGGAACAGATCGGGTCGGAGGAGAGCAACCATGCACCCGTGGTCGGCGCCCTGTACAACAATCGTGTTCTTGGCCTTGAATACAGAGTTCTCCGTGACTGTACTATTTGCTTTCTCACCATCGACACCGAGGAAGGGGCCGACATATACCGGCGGAGCCTCTCAGTACTTCTCCACGCTGCATTCATACAGATTGCACATCCTGGAGCAACACTCAAAATTGAACATTCCCTGGGGAATGGATTCTACTATAGCTATCTCAACAGCGACGAACTTACCGAAGCAATGGTCAAACATATTGAGGAGAAGATGCACGAGCTGGTCGCACAGGGCCTCCCCTTTGAAAAACAAGAGGTGGAAGTTGAGGAAGCGCTCGATCTCTTCTATGAAATCGGAGCATGGGACCGTTACTACCTGCTTCGCTATTCGGACAGACCAAAGGCAATTCTAGACAAAATAGGAGAGCTGTACAACCTCGCACAGGGACCTCTCGTGCCAAGCACAGCCTATCTTAAACGCTTCTCATTGCTGCACTACCCACCTGGACTTATCTTGAACTTTCCCCATACCGGTGCCCGGGAAAAGAAGCCACGCTTCAAGGTGCAGGAGAAGTTGTTTCAGATCTACTCCGAACAGCGGGAGTGGAGCAATTTACTCAACGTGGAATCTGTTGGCAAACTCAACCTCTTTATAATCAAGAAGCAGATCAACAATCTCATCTGGCTCTCTGAGGGGCTTCACGAGAAGAAGATCGCAAACATCGCTGATATCATTGCAAAGAACACACCCGGACGCAGGGTCATATTCCTTGCAGGCCCCTCATCATCCGGAAAAACCACCTTCGCAAAACGGCTCACCATTCAACTTCTCGCAAACGGCATTTCACCCCTTGTGGTTTCACTGGACAACTACTATCTCCCCCGGCAGGACATGCCCAGAAGAGAGGATGGAAAAACCGACTATGACAGCCTCTATGCACTGGACCTGGACCTCATTCGAAATCACCTGAGCGACCTGCTCGACGGGAAATCAATTGACATCCCCACATACGACTTCAAAACAGGCCTTCGTGAGATAAACGGCGCTCAGTTGAAACTTGACAGGGATCAGGTCATTATCATTGAAGGTATACACGGCATGAACCCCACACTCACCGAAGAGGTGTCAAAGGACGAGCCTTTCAAGATTTACATCAGCGCCCTGACACAGCTCAACCTCGATGTAATCAACCGTATTCCCACCGCAACGGTACGCCTCATCCGCCGAATCGTCCGCGACTGTTATTTTCGTCACCGTTCGGCCCGGGAAACGATCGGGAAATGGCCCCTGGTGAGGCAGGGTGAAGAGAAGAACATATTCCCCTATCAGGAGGAAGCGGACGTGATGTTCAATTCATCTCTGGTGTATGAGATGTCTGTCCTCAAGGGATATATAGAGCCGCTGCTCCTGGAAATAAATGAGGATGACCCGGCCTACACGCAGGCACGACTGCTTCTGCACTTCACCTCAAACTTTCTCTTCATAACACCTGAAAACGTACCCCTCACATCCATACTTCGCGAATTCATCGGCGGAAGCGGGTTTCACTACTGAAAGGTTCAACACTATCCCGCATTATCGCGCCCTGTTTCTCCTTCTCCATATATAGGGGTTTTCAAAGGGCAGCTCAGGGTGCAGCTTTGACGCTTCCAGTATCATTGACGCGATCTCCGGGAACCCCCCGTCACCGAACGCCGACACTGTCTCATATCCGAGTCCTGCCTCAACAATTGTAACTGACAGAGGGTAGCCATCCACAAAAAGATGCACAAGGAGCCGGTCGTATCGGTCGATGCCGTCAATCATGTAGGTGACTTTCTTTGCCTGTCGTATCTGCCGACGTGTAAACTCCTTGGCCTCTTTGCCATATGGCTGATCAACCCAGAACCCGAGCTCAGGATTCCTTATCTCCGGGGTGTCAACACCAAGAAAACGCATGTATCGACCCCGATACACAACTGTATCACCATCCTCGATTTCGAGGAGAAGACGAAGCATGCTCTGCTCTTCTTCTGGCTCACCTGCAGTACTCTGGTGAACAGTGACAATAAACAGCAGGATGAGTAAAAGAAAGAAGGCAGTTGTCCTCATCACCCATCCTTTTCTACCGAAAATAGGAATGAGACCTGTCAGCAATGCAGACTGGGCCTGTTTCCTATACTAACACGGCCGGAGGGGAGTAACAATGTCCAAGTTTTTGGTCTACGTGGTAGAGAAAAGCTACAGGGATTACTCCCTGGAAAGGCATATCGTAGAGTGCGGCGGCGGAGAACTCCGGTTTGCACACTGCTGCAGCGAAAAGGACGTCGTGGAGCAGTGCACAGACGCGCATGCACTGCTGCTGCGTCAGACCCCTGTGGGGAAAATGGTGTTTCGTCACCTCAAACACTTGAAGGTAGTCTCACGATACGGTGTTGGATACGACAACGTGGACATTGCAGCCGCAACCCGATCGGGAGTGCTCATAACCAATGTTCCTGACTATTGCATCACCGAAGTGGCCGACCACACAATAGCCCTGCTCTTCGCAGGCATACGGCATATACCGATCAGAGACCGTCTTGTACGAAACGGTGCGTGGGACCTGACCTATCACCGCCCGGTTCATCGGACCGAGAACCGCATATTGGGACTTGTGGGATATGGCAAAACTGCCCGTGAAATCCGCAAACGGCTTGGTGGGTTTCCCTTCCGTTTCGTAGCATGCGACCCCTATGTGCAGGACAGTGTGTTCACGGCAGATGGCATCAGGCGGCTTCATTTCAACCAGCTGGTGCTCCTCTCCCATTACATCTCGGTGCACGTACCGCTCAACAGCGAAACACGTCATCTGTTCAACCTTTCCGTGTTCAGACGCATGCGCAGAAGCGCATTGCTTGTAAACACTTCACGGGGACCCATTGTCGATAACCGAGCACTGGCAACGGCGCTTAAAAAGGGATATCTGGCTGGGGCGGCCCTTGACGTACTCGAGGAAGAGCCGCTCAACTGGGCAAACCCACTTCGTCGCAACGACAGAGTGATACTGTCCGATCACGCCGCATGGTACTCGGAGCAGTCTCAACAGGAATTACAGCGAAGAACAGCCCTGGAAGCGGTTCAGGTCTTGTGCGGAGAGGTTCCCTTAAACCCGGTCAACCCTGAAGTGCTTCTTGGGCGTATACTCTCCATGAATGGAAAGCGTTGCGGGGAAGAACTCCTGGCCAAACTGAGCAACTGAGCAGCATAGTATCAGCTCCAGGCGGAAATACTAAAACCTAGCCTGTACAGAGCTTTCAAGTCGCATGTCGATCTTCAAATGCTTGCGCGGTTCGATGAGAAGAAAAACATCTCTCTCCACGGGATTATTAACCACCGGTTGCCCGCAATACCTTTTCAGTACTACTTTAGCGTTACCTCAAGCGGAAAGTTCTATATTTCGATGAACGCTACACTACTCTTTGACATCGACAACACCCTGTTAAAGGGCTCGAAGAGCCACCGTCAGGCATTCCATGAGGGTTTCACACAGGTTTTCGGCATTCGGGGAGATGTGGAAGCCATCAATCCCCACGGCAAGACAGACCGACAGATTATCACAGAGGTCCTCACACAAAACGGAGTCGATGGAGAAACCATCGCAGAGGGGCTGAACGAATGTATGGGTGTTGTGGCACATACATTTACAGAACTGGTGAAACATGAACAGCTCATCGTGCTCGACGGTGTGGTTGAGCTGCTCGAGTTTCTGGGGTCATACCCCCTGCTGCTCGGTCTTGTAACGGGAAACCTGGAATCCATTGCCTGGGAGAAACTTCAAAGAACGGGGTTGAAGAAATACTTCTTTTTCGGAGGATTTGGGAGTGACCACAGTATACGGTCAAGACTTGTTGCCATTGCCCTTAATCGGGCACGGGTACACTGTTCAAAAGCTGCATCGTATCCAGTTTTTCTCATAGGCGACACCCCGCGCGACATACTGGCAGGCAAGAAGGCCGGCGTGCTCACGGTGGCAGTAGCAACAGGGGTATACACACAGGATGAGTTGCACCGCCATAAGCCGGACATTGTCCTGTCGAGCCTTAAGCCCTCTGAGGGATTTGAAGACATAATCGATCAACTAAGGACGGCGCAGCATTGACAACGGATAGGCCGCACATCGATCGCATCATTCGAAGCAGGCGAAAGTCGTTCACCATACAGATCGACGAAAAAGGAACACTCATTGTACGGGCTCCCACAACTGCCACAGACAGATCCATTTACGAACTGGTCGCAAGAAAACGAGACTGGATAGAAAAAAAACTGCAGCTTGTCCTTGAGCGCCGCGGAAACATGCGAAACCGCACGTTCAGAGATGGCGACCTGTATCTCTACCTTGGAAGGTGGTACCCACTCTCACTAGAGAGCATGCAGACGAAGGGGTCTCGCCTTCAGCTCGAGGGGGGGCGGTTTCTGCTCGACATGAATGAACGGCATCGGGCCCGTGACCTTATGATTACATGGTATCGCAGCCAGGCAAAACAGATACTCACAGAACTTGCATCCCGCTATGCCCGTTCAACCGACCTCTCTTACAGGAAGATCAGCATCACGGGAGCGCAGAAACGATGGGGATCATGCAGCAGTACTGGAAATCTCAATTTCAGCTACAGGATTATCATGGCACCTGAGGAGGTGATTTCATATGTGGTTGTCCACGAGCTCGCCCATCTCAGTGAACAGAACCACTCTCACCGTTTCTGGAATTTGGTTGCAGAGATTATGCCTGAATACAGGAAGCTCAGACATTGGCTTGGCGAAAAGGGTCATCTCTTGAATCTTTAGCTGTCGAGCAGCGCATGTTCTGGGCATGGGAAAAGAGATTGATCATTCCTGTATGCCGTGCAAACGGGCTGCTACACAGTCATGGCATCCTGGCAGACTGCGTGTACAAGATCGATGGTGGCCTGCACATCATTGAGCGCGCACATCTCACCTGAGGAGTGAATATAGCGTGTGGGGATGGATATCCCTCCGGCGAGGACACCGCTCCTGCTCAGCTGCATGGCATGGGCGTCGGTTCCCCCCTGCCTGATGACATCATGCTGATAGGGTATGCCCCTCTTCTCCGCAAGGCTGGCCAGGTGTTGGGTAAGTTTTTTTGGCACAATCACACTTCTGTCCATGAACTTCACAGCCGTACCCTTGCCAAGCCCTGAGGAACCGATTCGATCGCCCTCGGGCAGGTCTGACGAGGGTGTGACGTCCACAGCGAGGCCGATATGGGGTTTCAGAGTATATGCAGTGGTTGTTGCTCCTCTGAGGCCCACCTCTTCCTGGGCGGAAAAGACAAAGTACAATTCGTTTTTACTGTTCTTCAGGTTTTCAATCACCTCGAGCAGTACAAAGCAGCCTATACGGTTGTCCATCCAGCCGCCAGTAACAATAGTATCGGTGACCACAAAGGGAGCATACACCGTGCACATATCACCCACCATCACCTGTGAGCAGGCCTCCCCCATGCTCTGTGCTCCAATGTCGATAAACATCCGCTCCTTTAAGGGGCTTTTTCCCTTCTCGAGCTTCTCCACACCAATCACGCCGATATGACCGTTCTCGAAGACAACACGCCTTCCCGGAAGATAGGCCTCAACCTGTCCACCCACTTCAGAGAAACGCAGAAAACCCTTTTCGTCGATGTGGGTGATCACGAACCCTATAGTATCCATATGTGCTGAGATCATAATCCGCTGAGACCCTTTACCCTTTTTCCTGCTGATGAGAGAACCGGTTGTATCGTGAAAGACTTCGTCCACCAAAGGCCTGACGAAGCTTTCGATCTCACCGCGGACAGTTTCCTCTCGGCCCGAAACTCCAAAGGCGGTAAAAACAAACTCTTTGTTCTCAAAATTCATTCCATACTCCATTCAATCTAGAAAAGTATTATGCTTTGAAACGATGGGCCTCCTCAACAATGGCGGCGGCCAGTCGTATGTAATTATCAAAGTCCTTTCTGGAGAGTATTCCCCACGGGGCATGGATGTACCGAACGGGCACGGCAACAGTGATGGAGGGAATTCCCTCCCCGGCAAGATGAATTTTTCCCGCATCTGTTCCGCCCGTTACCGTGCGTTTCAGCTGACAGGGTATGGAACGGGCACGGGCAAGTTCAACTGTCCAATCGAGGAGCTTGCGGTTGGTAATTATGGTCCTGTCCATGATCGTGATCGCAGGCCCCTCTCCAAGTTCTGTGGAGGGCGAGTATGTCTTTTTCACATCCCGGTCAGCGCAGGTGGTTCCTTCGAGATTGAGGTTTAAAAGTATTCCCTCACGGTCAAAGGCAGCTGTTGAAGCTCCTCTGAGACCCACCTCTTCCTGGGCCGTGTACACCGCTGTGATGGTTGCGCCCGGTTTTTCATCGCTGTATCTATTCAGGAGTGTGGTAACAGCCGCACACCCTGCACGGTCATCAAAGGCCTTGCCGAAACAGAGGCCGCCCTGGGCCAGGAATGCAGAACGAAAGTATATGTACGCTCCCGGTTCCACATCCCTTACCTCTTCGCGGCTGGAGGCACCGACATCGATGAAGAGTTCCTTGATGTCGGACACCCTGTCCCTCTCCTTTTGTTGCAAGAGGTGCAGTGCTTTGCTACCGATAACTCCTGGAATTCTTTTCACACCCAGGGCGACTGAGGTCCCTGGAAGGATTTTAGATACAATGCCACCTATGGGATAGAAGCGTATGGTGCCGTTCTTCTCAATGGATTTCACCATGAAGGCCACCTCATCCATATGCGCAGTGAGAAGGAGGGTTTTGCTGCGGTTCTTTCCTTTCCTGATTGCTCTCAGGTTCCCCAGAGGGTTCACAGTCACATCATCGACGCTGTGCTCGATATCACGCCTGATATGGTCCCGAATAGCCGACTCATCTCCCGCTGCAGCGCACAGGTTGCTGTACTGTTTAAGATACTGTATGGACCTGCCCATTATTCCTGCTCTCCACACATCTTTTCCTCCTGCGAAAGCAGCACGAGGAGCTTCGCCGCCCTGTACACATCCTTCACCTGTATGACTTCAACCTGAGAATGCATGTATCGGAGGGGAACATACACTCCGGCTGTAAATACACCCCGCTTCGTCACCTGCAGATAATAGGCATCTGTTCCACCGGGACGAGGTTCTATCTCTTCCTGTATGGGTATGTCTTCTCGCTGTGCAATGTCGGAAAATTTTCTGACCAGGGGGGGATAGAAATTGGGACCCCTGCCCAGAACCGGTCCCTTGCCGGTTTGCACTGATATCGATGTATCGCCCGGGTCAGCGAAGGTCACGTCGCATGCCACTGCCACATCGGGCTCGATGGAGAATGAACCAACCTTTGCCCCACGGATGCCCACCTCCTCCTGCACAGCGAAGAGAAAATAGACATCATGATAGTGTCTGACCTGCGACAGGATTTTCGCAGCGGCAAGGAGGGTAAGCACACCGGCCTTGTTGTCCAGTCCGGAACTCGTGAAGTGATCGCCGAAAAGCTCATCGCTGTAGCAGTCTACAACTGCTATATCACCAATTTGTATACTCCTCTCAGCGTCACGACGGCTTTTGAACCCTGCGTCGATGAACAGTTCGTGGAGGGGCTCACCCTTTTTCCCGTCCGCACCCGTGAGATGGGGTGGCGGCATGCCGATCACTCCTGCCCTTTCCCGTCTGCCAAGCAGTCGCACCCTCTTACTGTACAGGGTGAGTGGATTGATGCCGCCAATATCAGTGAAGCGAAGCACGCCATTCTCCTCGATTGCGCTGATCATGAGACCGATTTGATCGATGTGGGCGTCGAAGAGAAGACGCTGCGGCTGTGTGCCGAACCCGTGCTTGCAGGCAATGAGGTTGCCGAGCCTGTCTCGCTCAACCCCATCCACATGGGCAGCTATGCGCTCCTGAAGCCGGTCTGCAAACTCGTCCTCGAAGCCCGACACAGATGGTAGAGAGCAGAGCCATTTAAGCTGTTCTTTAAGTTCTTTCACAGGTCCTCCACTACATACCATCTATGCAAAAAAGAGAACTGCTGGGAAAATAATCGATGTCCATATCTTCCAAGACTCTAGCAAGGTGTATGTACAAAGTCAAGAGAAAGCGTGTACACTACAAAGACAGCTTTTCCTGTTGATTTCCAGCGGCACTACATGAATAATGGAGTTGGATCAGAATCTTACCTGCTGTTTCTGCAGGTGGTGTAGAGCAACCAGTGGGAGGGGGAATTGGCAATGGCCAAGTCGGCAACAAGGACATTCGGTATACTGACAAGCGGCGGCGACTGCCCGGGCCTCAATGCAGCCATACGGGGCGTGGCAAAGGCGGCATACGGGATGTATAACATGAATATTATCGGTATATCCGATGGCTTCCGGGGCCTTATAACCGGGGAAGCGCATATCATGAAGCCCACAGACTTCTCGGGTATTCTCACCCGCGGGGGGACCATTCTGGGAACCTCACGGGAGAAACCTTTCAAGAACATAGGACAAATGGCGGATTCAAAGGAGGGAAGGACCAAGCCAGAGGCAATAGAGGAGAATTATCGAAAACTTGGCCTCGACTGCCTCGTTGTGCTCGGCGGAAATGGTACGCACAAGACCGCCAATCTCCTGAAACAGGAGGGGCTCAATGTCATTGGTTTGCCCAAAACCATTGACAATGATATCTATGGCACTGACATGACTTTCGGTTTTCACAGCGCCATGCAGATAGCGGCCGAGGCAATAGACCGGCTCCACTCCACGGCTGACTCGCACAATCGCCTCATGATCATTGAGGTCATGGGCCACCGTGCAGGATGGCTTGCCCTCTATTCCGGTATTGCAGGAGGCGGAGACATCATACTCATTCCCGAAATTCCCTACAGTATCGACAGTATTGTACGTCATCTCATGAAAAGGGAAGCTGTGGGAAAACAGTTTTCCATTGTGGTTGTGGCCGAAGGTGCACTCCCAACAGAGGAGGCCACGCTCAGCAAGGATGAGCGCAAGAAGCGTCATAAGAAGAACAAATCCCCTTCAAGGGGTTATGAGATCAAGGCAGAGATCGAGAGTGTCTACGGTATGGACACCCGTGTCACGGTACTGGGCCATCAGCAGCGTGGAGGTGCTCCGTCCCCCTTCGATCGGGTTCTGGCAACCAGATTCGGTACTACTGCGGCAGACCTTCTCTGCTGTGGCGACTATGGAAAGATGGTTGCCCTGGAGGGAAATGACATCAAGGCCAAACCTCTCGAAGATATTGCAGGAAAACTCAAGCTTGTTCCCCATGACCACTATCTGATACAGACTGCCAGGGCAGTGGGAACCTGCTTCGGGGATGAATGAACAGCGCCCTGCAACCCCCTCCCTCATCATTGTGGCGTGTATGAAGGTTCTTTTGAAGTGTGAATAGACATGGACTACACTTTATAGGTACCGTACATCAAATTTCATAGGGGAGTGGCTTTTCATGCGCAAGAGTGTAGTCGCATTGCTTCTTTTCATACTGCTCATACCCATCCAGCTTGCCGCACAGCATGCCGAAGAAATCGACAGCCTCATTGACCAGGGCATTCAGTATGAGCGGGACAACAAACTACAGCAGGCCATCGATACCTATCGTCATGTCCTCGAATTCGATCCCGAAAACATACTCGTACGTATACGGCTGGCAAAGCTGCTGAGCTGGACAAACCAGTACGACGAAGCACTCATCATACTTGATGAAGTGCTCGACCAGGACCCTGAACAGCCGGAAGCATTGTTCAGAAAGGCACAGATCGTAAGCTGGCAGGGACGGTTTGATGAGTCAATCCAGCTGTATGAGGCCTATCTGGAGCAGGAGCCCAATCACCCTGAGGGCCTCATGGGACTCGCCCGCGTCTACTTCTGGTCGGAACAGCTTGAGCAGGCCATCCAGTTTTTCAACAGGGCGATCGCGGCAGGTGGTTCTGAGGTGGACGCACGGGTCAATATTGCCAAAGTTCTCTTAGCCATGGGAAACAATGAACAGGCAGAGTCGGAGCTTGAAACAGTTCTCGCCATCAATCCCGAACATGAGGAGGCAAAACGTCTCCTGGAGGGAATTCCAAAACTCTGGAAATATGAGTATGTACCGTTGGGGTTCACCCTGTATATATTCCCCGACAGTTCACTGGGGTACAGTTTTTCGACCTCTTTCATATACCATCACAAACAGCGGTGGGACTTCATAACTGCCTATAAACTGCGGCATCTACAGGACACATTCGATCACACACTTTTATTTACCACCGTTTACATGGGTATATCCAATCTCTACCTGCTTGCAGGCGGAGAAATTACACCGCAGGCCAGCTTCTCGCCCTACGCCACGATCAATCTTGGGATTAACTACTCCTTCGCGAACTTCATCGGGGCTGGAATCAACTTTTCAACCGATTTCTTTGGCGATGCGCCACTTTCAACCATACAGAACGAAAACCTGTACGAGATACGACCCGAAATATCCAAGTACTTTGGGGATATAAGCCATGTAACGCTCTCATACAGCCAGTTTGTTTTTTCAAGCGGCTACAATACCTGGAAGATTGGTTTCGGCATGACGATCGATTACCACAAGAACAACGCTATTTTTGCAGGCCTGGCATATGGCGGAAGTGTGGAGATCAAAGACGAGACAAGGCGTGTACTCGAGTTAGATCTGGGTATCGGCTACAGGGTCACACAGAGGCTCGACCTCGGTTTCTCCTATGCATATATAGACACCATGTACGGCCAGACACATCAGATTGGTTTTCGCCCGGTACTCAGATGGTAACGCTCGGTTTTCTCACATCCATCCGATCAATTACCTTAACCGTAACCCTGACACTTTTCGGTCTTGTGCTTCTCTTCTTCATGTTCTCCCTGATCTATCAGCTTTTCAAAGCTCTGATTGTGGGTGTCAGAGCACGCAACAAGAGAAAGGCCCTCCACGGACTCATCGGTTTCATGCTCGGCGAATCGGAACTGAACCAGATTGCCGACCAGTGCAGCAACCGAAACAGCCTGATCGACGGATGCGCCACACTCATCTCCTCCATACGGGGACAGAAACAGGAACGCATGAAAAAGGCTGTCAGCGCCATGGGACTTGAGAGTGTTCTCCATCGCTGGCTTCGCTACACATTTCCCTATCGACGGATGCGCGCCTGCTACCTTCTGGGACTGATGAAGTCGAAATCGAGCACCGAGGAACTGTTAAAAACCCTTGCTGACACCAACCATGCAGTCGTTTCAGCGGCAATCATGGCACTCGGGGAGATCAGAGACAATCAGACAGTCCCTAAGCTTGTCAACTATTTCACCGGCAGCAGCTTTGCGCATGCATGGCTTATTGCAGCAATACTCCCCATCTTCGGTGCGGCCATATACGAACAGATAAGGCCTCCACTGCTCTCAGCAGAGCTTTCCAGGGAGAGAAAGGTGCTCCTGCTCAAGGTTATCGCGAATCTGCGCATTGGAGAAAGTTTTCGAGATCTGCGGAGCATATATGAAAGCAACAGCGATCTGGACATACGGGTCAACGCCCTCAAGGCAATAGGGAGCATCAACGACCTGTCCGCGGTCAAACTTGTCTTCGATGCTCTGACCGATGGGGCCTGGGAGATCAGGGCGGTGGCCTGCAACACGGTGGGCGATATGTCCCTCAAGGGTGCTGCCTACCGTCTCATACCTCTGCTCAAGGACAGTCACTACTATGTTCGAAGAAATGCTGCACGGGCATTACTCGGGCTCGGTCAGTTGGGAATTATGACGCTTGTGAGTTATCTTGAAATTGATGACGTCTATGCACGAGATGCCATTGTGCAGACCCTCGAGGAGTTCGCCGTAGTGGACCGTGCACTGGAGGATTTAGAATGCATCGATCCTGAACGTCGAAAGCAGTCGCAGCAGATTCTAAGAGCCATTGTGAAAAAGGGCTACACCAGGTATCTCCGTAATTATTCCGACTCTCATCCTCTGGTGCGAAAACTACTGCGAGAGTATGCCAATGGCTGATTTGAACCTCGCCCTCAACATCATCTTCACCTTTGTTGTTCTCTATTACTTCATTATCAACACGATCTACCTGATCGTGTTATTCCTTTCCATACTGCAGATAAACCGGATGAAAAAGCACCAATACACCTTCGATCTCGATCAGGCATTCAGATTTCGTCTTCTCCCTCCCGTTTCGATCTTACTGCCCGCGTACAACGAAGAGAAAACCATTGTTGAAAGCGTTACCTCTCTTCTCTTTATCAAATACCCGAGCTATGAACTGCTCGTGGTAAATGACGGATCAAAGGACAACACGCTGCAGGTCCTCATCGACTCCTTCAACCTTGTCAGGACAGACTATGTGTATAGATGTTCCATTGATACAGAGGATGTACGGAGTATTTACATCTCAAAGGAGTACCGTTCTCTTGTGGTTATAGACAAGAAAAACGGCGGCAAGGCCGATGCACTCAATGCCGGTATCAACATCTCACGCTACCCCTACTTCTGCGCCATCGACGCAGACTCCATACTGGGAGAGGATGCACTTGCACGGCTCATCATGCCCTTTGTGCATGACCCTGTCAGAACCACGGCTGTGGGCGGTATTGTGAAGGCCGCCAATGGCGCTGATATTGAGAAGGGCAGGCTGCTCAGAGAGCGGATGACGTGGAATCCCCTCGTCATCTTTCAGACCGTAGAATACGCCCGCTCTTTCTTTATGGGTAGAGTGGGTCTTTCGGTGATCAACTCCCTGCTCATCATCTCCGGTGCATTCGGGCTTTTCCGCAAGGAGGATGTGCTCAAGGTGGATGGCTACAAGCGCAAAAGCCTCGGAGAAGATATGCTCCTTGTGGTAAACTTGCACAAGCAGAAGCTCAGGGAGAGAAAGCCCTACCGCATCTGTTTTCTACACGACACAGTCTGCTGGACAGAGATTCCCTCAGACCTGAAAACATTGAAGAAGCAGCGCATACGCTGGCAGATGGGACTTATGGAAAGCATCTCGGAAAATAGAGATATGTTTCTCAACCCCCGCTACGGTGCGGTCGGTCTCTTCTCCCTCCCCTTCTACTTCTTCTCTGAGGTCATTCCACCCTTTCTCGAGTTCATAGGGTACGGGGTTATCGGTCTGGGACTTTATTTGGGGGCTCTGAGGCCGCAGATGCTGCTGCATTTCTTTCTTGTCTCCTGGGTGTACAGCGCTGTACACAGTTTTGTGGGTCTTGCCACAGAACACTTCATGGTAGGGGCAACGCGCAAGTTCCACCACTTTCTCTTCAAACTGCTCATTTCTCTTATGGAGAACTTCTTCTACAGGCAGATAAACCTCATCTACAGAATCACAGGGGTGTTCAAGTTCTTTTCGAATAAACGGGAATGGGGTGAGATGGAACGGCGCGGTTTCAAATAGCTGTGCCGCGTGTTAGTAGACCCTACGTCACGAAGCTCGAATTCGAGAGGCCCTATCCTGCGAATCAGCGTCTTATGATACCATGTCTGTTGAGCGCATGAAACCGACACCAGCAGTTTTCATTTCATCTCTCGTACGCGATACATTGCCTGGCGGCACATCCACGCCGCGCACTGCATCCTCGATGACAAAGGTTTCAAAACCAAGCCTGACTGCATCCATGGCGCTGTAGAACACGCACACATCAGCAGCCAATCCGCACAACCACAGGCTGCTCACACCGATCTCTCGCAGATAGGATGAAAGTCCGGTGGGCGTCTTTCTGTCATTTTCGAAAAAGGCCGAGTAGGAGTCCAGGTATGGACGCAGGCCCTTTCGAAGTATCAAATGCAGCCGCTCCACATCGAGATCAGGGTGGAATGCTGCACCTTTTGAACCCTGTACGCAGTGGTCGGGCCAGAGCACCTGCTCGATTCCATTCACCATGACCGTATCAAAGGGGTTTTTTTCTGCATGTGTTGATGCGAAGGAGATATGTCCGGGAACATGCCAGTCCTGTGTGGCCACCACACTGCCAAACTCATTCATCAGGCGGTTGACAACCCTTATGACCTCATCACCCCCGGGTACAGGAAGTGCACCACCCGGGCAAAAATCCCTCTGTATATCGATAATAAGAAGCGAAGCCTTTTCGTATCTATCTGACATGCTCATTCCATATCTCTCCTGCTGCAGTCAGCGCCTCTTCTATATCCTTTCGATCCACCTGTTTGGAAATGACAAAGCGGACAACACTGTCACTGGAGGCAGAGGCGAGCACGCCCCGTTCGCCCAGGTAGTTCACAAAAGTCGGAGCAGTGAGCCCGGGCTCCCCAAGAGTTGCAACCACGTAATTGGTCTGTGTTTTGTGCAGATCGATGCTGAGACCGGGCAACTCACGCAAGCCCTGGGCAAGCAGCGCGGCATTCTCATGGTCTTGCTTCAGCCTGGCTATGTTGTCAGGCGAAAGGGCGACAATGCCACATGCACAGAGCCACCCCGTCTGTCTCATACCACCGCCGAGCATCTTTCTGTACCGACGGGCCGCCTCAAGAAACTTCTCCGAACCTGCAAGCATGGAGCCAACCGGCGCTCCGAGACCCTTTGACAGCGACACCATCACAGAGTCTGCATATCGAGTGATTTCCCTCACCCCGACCTGCAGATACGCTGCCGCATTGAACACACGAGCGCCGTCCAGATGAACCGGAATACCGCTCTGGTCGGCGATGCTGCGTATGGCCTCAAACTTCTCAAGGGGAGGTACAACGCCTCCATAACGATAGTGGGTTGACTCAAGGCAGATCAGTGATGTGCGGGGATAATGGATGTTGTCTGATCTTACGGCCCGGGCCACACTCTCTGGTTCGGGCGCACCGTCATCACCCCTTACACCTCTGATCATAAGGCCGCCCACACATGCTGCTCCTCCGGTTTCAGATGTTCTGATATGGCCATTCTCCTCCATGATGATCTCGTCTCCACGGTTCGTGTGAGAAAGAAGGGCAATGAGATTCCCCATGGTTCCACTGGGTACAAAAAGCGAACCATCCTTGTCCAGCAGCCTGGCGGCGTATGCTTCAAGCTCCTCCTGTTTCGGGTCCTCACCGTACACGGAGTCACCCAGGGGCGCCTTGAATGCCTCACTAGCCATTATTTTGTCAGGAAGGGTAATGGTGTCACGTCTGAGATCAATGGTTTTCATGAAACACTCCTCAATGAACACTCTTTATATTATTATTATACAAGAGGTGTCAAGCAGATGGCTCAACATACGGAATTCTCCGGTTTTCGCAGTGAGTGCATTGCCTTCTATGCTTCACTGAGAGAGAACAACAACAAGACCTGGTTCGACGCGCACAGAAATGAGTATGAGCGCTATGTCATGGAACCTGCACGCAGTTTCGTGACAGCCATGGGAGAACGTCTAAGGGACCTCGTACCCGGCATTCACGCAGATCCGCGTACGAACAGGTCAATCTTTCGTATATACCGCGACACCCGGTTCAGCAAAGACAAGAGACCATACAAGACCCATATGGCTCTCTTTTTCTGGGAGGGTTCAGGGCCGAAGGTGGAGTGCCCAGGTTTTTATTTTCATTTCGACGCTGAACACCTCCTGCTTGGTGGAGGGGTATATCTCTTTCCGAAGCATATGCTGCACGCCTATCGCCAATTGGTTGTGCATCCCGAGCATGGGAAAAGCCTTGCCTCACTTCTCGATGAAATTCGCATAAGAAAAGACTACACCATCGGGGGACAGCACTACAAAGCGGTGCCGCGGGGATACGACGGAGACCATGAAAGGGCTGAGCTTCTGCTCTACAACGGCCTGCACATCGGAAAAACAGAGCCGATTCCGGATATGCTCTTTTCGAAAGAGCTGATCCATTACTGCATGGATGTGTTTGAAATACTTCTGCCTGTACATCAGTGGCTTGTCGCACTTGCCCTGCGGACAACGCAACATGACACGCATAAGTGAAAAGCGCAGAATTCCCCCACAGATATTCATACTCGGCGGCCTCATTCTCCTCCTGATTACATCTGTATCAATTCTTCACACCAACGAATATGAGTTTGTGTATATGAGATTCGCGGACATTACCCTGTTCCAGCTCTCCATGTACGATACACTACTCTATGCCGCATACCTCATCTTCGGTGTGTTTACAGGGATGGTTTCCGACCGCCTGGGCAGGCGTCGTCTCTTTGTCATCCTCGGCCCCTCAGCCTCTGCAGTCTTTTTCACACTTATGACGCTCACCTCTTCATTCACACAGCTTCTCTTGTTCAGGTTTCTGCAGGGTGCCTGCAGCGTCATGGGCTGGCAGACGCTCATGACCCTCGCACTGGACCACGCAGATGACAGCAACAGGGGTGTGAGTATGGGTGTGTTCGGCAGTTTATTAGGCCTTGCCATGGGAATCGGACCGGTACTGGGCGGATTCTTGGCTGCACGAAGCATCTTTCTTCCCTATTACACTGCAGTGATCTTGAATATACTCGTTGCTGTCCTGGCAGCCCTGCTATTGAAAGAGCCGGCTCATCTCCGACCAAGAACATCACTTTGGGACAGTCTTCTCATTGTAAAGCGCAGGCCCGCCCTCTCTGTTCCCGCTCTCTTCAATTTTGTTAACCGTCTCCACATCGGTTTCATCCTGTACCTGCTCCCCCTTTATTTGGAACTCAGGCTTGGCCTTGGGCCCTCATGGCGGGGCATGCTGCTGGGTATACATGCACTCCCCTATATCCTTCTCCACTACCCCATAGGAAGGCTTTCCGACAGGGTTGGAAGGCTTCCACTCCTTATACCAGGCACCCTCCTCTACGGCCTGCTTCTTTCCCTGACAGGCTATATCGGGAGGGGATTTACGTCCTATGCCTTCATTTTCGCCACCCTGGGCGTCTTCTCCGGGCTCACTGGACCCACAAATGCTGCACTTGTCGGGGATATGGTTGAAACAGAGGATAACGGAATGGCCATGGCTCTGTTCAATTTTGCAGGAAATCTGGGCATCATATGCGGTCCCCTCATTGCAGGCTGGGTCATGGGCCACTGGCACATTCAGGGCGCCTTTCTCGCAGGAGGCCTCATCGAGCTCGCAACCCTCGGTATAGGTCTGCTGCTTCTCAAACAGTTGTGCACCCACACATCCCAGTTAAGACAGGGTAGGGGAAGGGTCCTCGAATAAAAAGGTGCAAGATAACACCTCGCATCCTGACATCTCCTTCAGAATAGAAAGCCCTTAACTCCTTATATTTTACGGTATGGGCTGTCAGCCCACATTGGCATGCAGCTTTTGACCGTGGTTCACGCTTCTGGGACAGCATCGGCACGATTCATGGTTCCCAGAACATACAGGAATCCGTATATCACGCAGACAAGTGCAAGGGGAACGGCTATCCACAACATCTGATGCCCCACGGTCAGCTGATAGAAAAGGGTTGACACTATCCATCCAAGAACCGTCAGGTACAGGACACTGAACAGCGTGAATCCGAAACCAATCTCCCGTGCCATGGCCGCAACAGCAACAATGCACGGTACGTATATAAGTACGAAGAGCATGTAGGCGTATGCCTGTGCGGGACCACCGGTAAATCTCTTCCTCATCGAATAGAACACACCATGTTCG
>Ga0255055_10000982_pt1 | contig 21694 bp, 28 predicted proteins | sample JV7_2_27_MG_FD_188633 | JGI IMG/M metagenome (GOLD analysis project Ga0255055, IMG submission 188633) | Seawater microbial communities from Jervis Inlet, British Columbia, Canada - JV7_2_27 | ecosystem: Environmental > Aquatic > Marine > Inlet | place: Canada: British Columbia | collected...
TCATGTCTTGCTCCTTACCCAGACCACGCTGGGAAGTATGTTGCCAGAGCGGCGAATGAAGCGCATGCGTTCGGTACCCAGGAGGGCACGACCGACACGCAAGGACAGGCTGACAAACAGACCAGCGATAACGCCAGTCATCATGCCTGCGTAAGAACCAGCGAACGCGATGACAAAGCCACCGGTTACGATGATGTCCACGTATGCTGTGTATGCGAACACCCGGCGGAAGCCGATGTACGAGAGCAACCACAGCAGAGTGACTGCAGCAATAAAGCCTTGAACGATCATATCCACGTCTGTCTCCTTATATGAGGGAATGGATAACAACACGAATAGGACAACCGGCGCGTAAGCGCCGGCCATCCTATGGTAACTACCACGATGGTGGTGGGGTTGTGTCCTTGAGCCAGCAGAAGCGTGACTGGTCCAGGTGTGGGAGGAAAACGTAACCGAAGTACGAGTAGCTAGTGCCGCTCGGCCCTTGATCGTCTGGATCCAGGGCGATGTACAGGTCACATGATTCAACTATTTGATGATCCTTGTAAAAGGTCTTGAAATAGTTGTTGACCTGCAACATCTTGTGCTCTTCGAGCGCTTCGAGCGCACGTGCTGCGTAATTAGCGTCACGCGATGTGAGTTCGGTACTCTTGATGGGCATGGCCAGGCTGGTGCCACCCTTGTACTTCCAGTACTGAGGGCATGCGCCTTCGCCGTCCCAATCATGGGCACCGTAGTTCTCGAGGTCTTGCGTGTGGATCACGAGGTAATAGCTCATGTCAGCTCCTTATAGTAGCTATTGGGAAGGTCGAAGCACACGGGTGAAAGTGGTGGCTTACCTGCCTTCTCTCGTGCGGCGTTTATCGAACGGAACTCGGCGAGGTTGCGCTCGCGGTTCTTCTCGGCGAGATACTCACCGAGCTTGTCGCCCGCGTAGTAAGTCAGAGCGAACACGCCTGCGTAGTAGGCTAAACGGATCATGAGATCCATGGGACACCTCCAGGGTGTAGTGGATAGACACTCGGAAAGGGACAGCGGCGCAAGCCACTGTCCCTGTGAACGCTACGCGTCCTTCGGCTTCGGCACACGGATGTGCAGCTTGCCGTCGGTGGGGAGCGCATCCAACACGACGTTAAACGAACCGTCTTTGTTGGTCCAGGCGGAGCCGATCTTCAGCCAGTAGGCCTTCTGATCTTCGCCGCGGTCCTTAATGCTGTAAACAGCATGTGTCGGGAGGTTACTCATATCCTTCTCCTTGTGAAGGTGGTTGGAGTACACCACAAAAAGGACAACCGGCTCGTGAGAGCCGGCCATCCTGTGGTGGTTACTGCTGGGTGTATCCAGCGGTGAGGTCCATGTCGACACGAAGCATGTCAACACGCTGGGAGGACACAATCTTGAACTCGTCGTGATCGTCCAAGATGTAGTGCGTGAGGTTAGCGAGCATGCTCGCGTCCACGCGCAGCTCGAAGGTGACCTCGCTGTCCATCCAGGTCTCGAAGTCGATGCAGGACTCAACGATGTCCTTGCAGTATTTGAGACCACCACCACCGGTGATGAAGCGTACCATCTTGATGAGGCCGATCTTGTACCGGGGACCGGTAATCATGATGATGAAGTCATGCATATTTATCTCCATGTTGGGTTAGTGACAACACGAATAGGACAACCGGGGCGTAAGCCCCGGCCATCCCGGTCGTGCTAGTGCTTGGGGTCACTGTTGAAGTCCAGCGGCTCCTCGGAAGCATCCAGGCGCTCTTGACGGTTGTACTCGTCAGCGAACTCTTGGGCACTGATGTCATACGTGGTGCCGAACCACGTGCACAGCTCAACTAACACATCGAGCTGTTCTTCGATACTGCACATTTCTTGCGCAGTGAGGCATACATGCGACATATCCATCTCCTAGAGGTTGGTGAAGCACGTGAGGCAGATGTCATTCGGGTCTTGCGAGTTATCGCAGTAACCACAGGGCTCATCTACGTTGCCCTCGATCTCGTCTTTGGTGAGGCGTGTGCAGCACTTGCCACGGCCATCATCGAACAGGTACTTGACTGGTTTGTCGCACTGATAACAGTACAGAGTCATGTCCATCTCCTTCTCAGGTGAAAGGTCGAAGTCGGCCAGGTAATTGCCATCAACGACGAATACCTCGCAGGCACCATCGCGGTACAGCTGCTTGGTGTCGCTGATGATTGTGTCCAGTTCGATCGCGGTGTATGTCTTTGCGACCTCGTGAACGAACTCGTCGTAGCCATAACCGCTGCAACGAATATATTGTGCAACCAAGTAGATCATGTCTGTCTCCTTGAGGTGATTTGATTACAACACGAATAGGACAACCGGCGCGTTAGCGCCGACTGCCCTAGTGTGGATTTCTTTAGGTGATTTCGAAGTACCACTTACGCGTGTTGTTGCCACGGCGGAAGTCGATATCGTGGTCGATACTGGCGGCGCCTACGATGCCCGCGGCAGCGAAGCAGCGACCGATCAGTTTCGGAGAGGGGAGACCACCGGAGCGCGTGAGCGCTGCGTTGGTCTGGGGGTGATTGATGCGATAGACGTTATCGCGAACTTGGGAAAGAGTTTTCATAGCAGCCTCCTGGCCCTCGGTGAAAGAAAGTTCAAAAAGAAAAGACAGCCGGCGCGTAAGCGCCGACTGCCTCGGGGTTATCTACGAAGTGCGATACTGGGACCAGGTGGGGAGTTTCATCTTTAGCCACAGGCGTTTGATCTCGGGGAGATACGTGTCTACAGCAACGACGCAGCAAGCAACGAGAAACAAAAGGACGAAGAAGCGCCAGAAGACGTTCAGGAAGATAGTGCCGAAGAAGGCAAGCCAGAAAGCGCAGAAGCTAAGGACCAAGACGGACAGTGTATACACTGCAGAGACCTTCAGTACTGAGAGGATGCGATACATGTCGTACTCCTAATGGGGAATTGGATACACCCGTACTAGACAGCCGAATCGTTAGATTCGGTCATGTTTGATACAGGGTATTTTGTTTGACGTACTGAGTAACTCAGCTACGGAGTGACTTAGTAACCCAGTGCGTAGATCACTCAGTCACCCAGTAACTCAGCGACCAGGTGCTAAGTTACTCCAGTCTGGAAGGTTCCTTGGAAAGTTGGGAGTACGACTCTCTGTCTCGCCTTGCTCGGTTTTGTGGACGGGGTGACTTCGTGACTACGTTACTAAGTCCCTCACTACTACCCGGCTTTCTCTTTTTTCTACATATAATTTTTCACCCGTCAGGGGGTTGACTACAGCCCCTTTTATACCTATAGTATGGACTCAGCCGAAGTGGGCTGTAACACGAAATGACACAATCGTGTCATAGCGAATGATATAATCAATCTAGAGGTAGCACTCATGAATGACACCGACACGATCGATCCCAACTATGACGAATTCGAGCGCGACGCAATCCCCCGCGGTGACGTTGTTACCATCGATTTCAGCACGGCGCTCGCGCTGCTCAAAGGCGGTCAGTGCGTCTCGAGGCTGAACTGGAACGGACCCGGCCAGTGGCTGCATCTGCAGGTACCGGATTGGGGCTCGAAGATGACGCTCCCGTACATCTACATCAACACCGTGCAGAACGGTCGTGTACCGTGGCTGGCCTCTCAGACCGACCTGTTATCGAACGACTGGTATGTCGTTGCCGGCATCCGCGCCGACGACTCGGAGACATAAGGGTAATGGAATCAGAGAGGGGGCAATCAGGCCCCCTTGTTACCCCCACTCAGTCACCAAGTAACGGAGTAACGGAGTGACCAAGTCATGAAGAAACTAATCACGATCGCAATCGTCCTGATGTTGTCAGGATGCGTCAGCGCCCCCGCCCTCATCGAGTGCGCAGGGGATTCGAATGTCTGTTACGTGGTACGTGACGGATTCTATTCCGAAGTCATCTACCTGCGGAGGAAGCCATGAAGGAAGGAAGCAAGGGCATGCCCGCTGCCGAGTTCGAAATTTCACGCCTCCAGAATCTCGTCGCTGAGTTGGAAGAGGATAACCAAGAGGACCGGAATATGAGCACTTTCACGTACACTGACCTACCCGAGACGGCCATCGCAGTCTTCTGCGACGACGACATCATCATCTACTACGACAAGCCGAGCGGCGCCATCTACGTCGACGAGGCACCGGATCGGGATCCGTATCGTTGCAGTCCGGCGACCCCAGCAGCACTCCGACAGCTGTACCGTGATGGCGAGGCCCTGACGCGGGAAGAGTTGGCGATTGCTTATCCGGATGATTACCGTAAAATGACGTCCGGGCAGTGCGAAGAAGAGTGCACTTCGGAGCCCACGGACGACGAGATTTACATCGAGGACGCAATCGCGGCCATCAATCTTTTATCACGCTACTTAGGAGCGAAGTGATGACAGTGGCAAGACTGGAAGCAATGTTTAACCCCGCCACGCGGGACCTAACGCCCCTTGAGAATCAGCGCATCCAGCGCATCAGGGATCTATCCATGCAGTTGGCCCAGCAGTTCTACCCGGCCGACGGCCACGAGAAGCAGCAGGCCCTGGTCCACTTGGAGGCAAGTTGCATGTGGGCCATCAAGGGAATCACCCATGGCGAATGATGCGAACATCAAAGTAGGCCGCAAGGTCCTGATGGTGGGAGGTCCGGATGCAGGACGCATCCGGGTTATCCCCGAGTCAGCCGGCGAGTTCGTCAGGGGCGAGAACGATTGGGTGTATCAAATCCGCACGCTGAGGTTTGGATCCGGCGAGCAACCCATCCACTTCGCCTTCGCCGCTGACCAGCACCCCGGGCAGATGTTTGTGCAACTGTGGCGAGAGTACGCCCCGGCCATCCAGATTAAGGGTGACGAGCTGTACCATTCGTATCAGAAGATCCGCGAAAGACAGCCCAGCAGCACTTGATCTATGCCATGGCCTAAAGGCAAGCCTCGACCGAATGCGGCGGCCACACGTGCTACGCAGCACTTCAAGACGTGTGGGCATTGCGGCGAGGAAAAGAGTCTGGCGGAGTTCCCCTTCGCGCACTGGCGCAAAGGGTGGAAAAAGAAGAAGGCCGCTGACCCTACGAAGTATCGGGACAACTGCAAGGATTGCACGCGTTATCAAAACGCGGTTGAGGCCGACCCGGACTTCCCTGTTGACCGGGGAGTACGTCCGGGTAGGCCCCCCAAGGATCGGCCGCATCGTAAGCTGACTGAGAGGGAGAAGAAGGATCGAGACAATGAATATAAATCCAAAATACGGCGCAAGACTCGCATCGCCTGCCTACGTTACCTCGCTCAGAAGGGGTGCGGGGTTTGCGGTTGTAAAGACCCTCGCGTCCTTGAGTTTGATCACCTGGATCCACGAAAGAAAAAAGGATCAATTGCCACTCTGATCTCACAAGGGTATAGTTGGGCAAATGAGAAGCTTCGGAAGGAGATTCGCAAGTGCCGTGTACTGTGCGCGAACTGCCACAGACTCCATACAATAGAACAACAGGGGTACTACCAGCATGATGACGTTAGACGAGAGCTTAACAAGTTGCTCGAAGCGGCGGGGGTTGACCAGTGAACTCATTGCGCAAATGCAGGCCGGTACCGCTGCCTTGGACCAGATTACCGTACAAGACTGGCTACAGATCGCTTTTATCCACGCCATCGACTCTGGGATCATACATTTGGAACAGCCTGTCGTGTACGGCGGGCAGCGCTTCAACGTCCACATGTGCATCGACAACATCGGACCATCACAGTCGCTAGACGACGCACTGAGTAGCAAACAATGACAGACAAACAAAGCTTTTTTCCCGAAAAGAAAGAATCCTCGAACCTTTCTTTGGTCGAGGAGCCAACGCTGCCGGAAGACCCGCGGCTGTCGGAACTGTTCGAATTTTATCGCGAAGAGGGCATGGTACGCGTCGTGCCCATGACCGTGAAAGAGGACCCGACCGATACTCGGCTGCTGCTCCTCGTAACAGGTGACATCGAGACTTCCTCGGTGATCTTTGCGCAACTCTACCAAGCGGTCACGGATTTGGCCGACATTCAGGCACAGCAGGAAGCTAACGATGAGTCTCGCATCATTACTCGTTGACCTGACGCCCAAGGAAGCACGGTACGTCGAGCTACGGCTCGGCGGGATGGGGAAAGTCGCCTCTGCCCGAGGCGCCGGCTACGCAGACCCCGGCAAAAACGCAACTCGGCTCGAGAAACACAAGAAGATACAAGCAGCGTTGGTTGAAGGGATGCATGAAACCGCCCAAGAGGTTGGTTTCACGCGCAAGGACGCGCACGACATGCTCTACTCCGCTTATCTGAGCGCCGCCACGGCCACCGAACAGGTCATGGCAGTGCGCGCGATGATCGACTTGCACGGCATTGCCGTTCCGCAGAAGGTCGAGGTCGAACACAAGCACACTCACACCATGCAACTCGAGCATCTCGAGACGTCCGAGCTGATGAAGTTGGCCAACATGGACGGGCTGACGCTCGAGGGTGAGTACGAAGTGGTGTACGACGACGACCCAGAGCTTATCGAGCATGACAAGTAGCGACTATATCCAGAAACAGTGCCCAACGTGCGAAGAAGAGACGTCCCATTGGGTAGATAACATGAAATGCATTCCCTGCACCGACAGGGAAGCCGCCGAAATGCTCGTTGCGACCAAAGCCAACACGGCCGCGAAGAAGAGAGCCCGGAAAAAGAAGAAAAAGCGGGAATCTGAGCGCAAGAGGTCCGCAAAAAACCGCGCCGCGGACATTTTGACCGACAAAACGGACACTGAGCGCGCTCAAGAGGAGTTGGCACGCCGCGAACTCGCAAAACGGCACCTTTTGGCCTTCATTTTGCGCTATGAGCCGAAATACTTGGTTGGCTGGATGCACAAAATGCTCGCCGACGAGTTGATGGCGTTTTCAGAGGCTGTCGCGAACGGAGAATCGCCCAGATTGATGATTACGATGCCCCCGCGGCACGGAAAGTCCATGCAGGCGTCGCAGTACTGGCCGGCATGGCACCTCGGCAGGTATCCCGAGCACGAATTCATTAACACGTCGTATGCGCAGTCGCTCCAGATGGACTTCTCGCGCAAGATCCAGGAATTAGTAAAGTCGCATGACTATCACTTGCTCTTTGGTAACCTCGGCGTTACTAAGAAAAACGAAGCGATCGAACGCTGGAGTCTCTATGACTACGATAACGAATGCAGGACTGGAGGCGGAATTCTGGCGGCTGGTGTCGGTGGCCCGATTACAGGGCGTGGCGCCCATGTACTGCTTATTGACGACCCCGTTAAGAACCGCGAAGAGGCTGAGTCCGAAACTGTCCGCGAAGGCGCTAAGGCGTGGTATTCGTCGACAGCATATACCCGTCTTGCCCCCGGCGGGGGAGTCCTCGTTATTCAAACCCGGTGGCACGATGACGACCTGTCTGGTTGGCTACTGTCCGAGATGCGAGAGGCTGAGAAAGAACTTCAAGCGACCGGTGTGTGGCCAGAAGACGCAGACCACTGGCGCGTCATTGATTTCCCTGCGATTGCTACAAAAGATGAGAAGTACCGGCGCAGGGGCGAAGCCTTACACCCCGACAGGTATCCGATCGCTGCTCTCAAGAAAATCAAGCGCACGCTGGCTCCGCGAGATTGGGCAGCGCTTTATCAGCAAAATCCGCAGGTAGAAGAGGGCGCATACTTCCAGAAGAAGTTCATGCGCATGTACAAGGACAGGCCGGCGTACCTCGACATCTTCGCCGCCGGTGACCTCGCTATTTCCAAGAAAGAACACGCGGATTGGTCCGTCTTCTATGTGGCGGGGCTCGACGAGCAAGGCAACGTCTACATCCTGGACGAGTACCGAGGTAAGTGGGATGCCAGCGAGATCATTGACGTTATGTTCGAGATCCACCGTGTGTGGAAACCGAAGGCGTTTGGCTTGGAAAAAGGGCAGATTTCGCTTACACTTGACACATTCCTCCAAAAGCGAAAGGAGGAGGAAGGGCTGGTTGATCTGTATGTCGAGGAGTTACCACCCGGCAAGCAGGACAAGGAGCTTAGAGCAAGAACGATTCAGGGCATGATGGCGCTTGGTAAAGTTTGGTGGCCAGAAGGTGCTCTGTGGGTTGACGAGGCAATTAACGAGTTGCTCCGTTTCCCATCCGGTGTAAAAGATGACCGTGTGGACGCCGTCGCATGGATTGGCAAAATGATTGCTGAGCGCAGGTTCGCTGGCGGGGGACGAGTAAAAACCCCTGACAGCAAAAGCTGGCGTAAGAAGCTTGCCGGTTATTTAGGCAAGCAAGGTTCACCGAGCAAGAAACCACACATGGCGGCGTAATATGGCACCTCATCAAAATATCTATGGCGGCGACGAGCTTCTCGAGTCTGACAAGCACCCGGTCACGAACGACACCGCCACCGAAGACAGCATCGTCGAAAATCAATGGAGAGCTTACACGCGGGCACGCGACGCCGGCCACCTGGATTGGGTGGAAGAGGCACGCGGGTTCGACGACTACTACTACGGTGATCAGTGGGACACTGACACCAAGACCACACTCGACTCAGAAGGTCGACCATATCACACCGTAAACCTCGTTTTATCGACCGTTAACGCGGTTACTGGTGAATATATCAAATCCCGACAGGACATCAGCTTCCGGCCGATGGGCAAGGGAGCAAACCAAGAGACAGCGACCGCACTGCGATTCCTATTCAAGCAGATTGCGATCAACAACAAGACCGAACACATCGAGAAGATGATGTTCATGGACGGGTTGATCCAAGACCGCGGTTTCATATACTACTACATGGACTTCACCGACAACCTTGACGGAGAGGTACGCGAAGAGGCTATCGACCCCACCGACGTTATTCTAGACGCCGGCGCAACAGATTATGACCCGCGTACGTGGAGCGAGGTCCACATCAGCCGGTGGATGACACCGGACGAGATTGGCGCGCTGTACGGGCTGAAGTATAGAGAGCGGGTCGAACTCGCAGCAGCAAACGGCACATTCGGGCATGACAGCCTCGAATGGGAGGCACCGACGTTCAGCGGCGAACGCTATGATTCGGAGGTCTTCTTCGAGGCTTCTGGCGAAGAGGTCAAGCGCGTCAAGCGGATCAGAGTCATTGAGCGCCAGTACCGCAAGCTGGCCCGCACTGCGTACTTCGTAGATCGAGAGCGAGGCGACATGCGTCGCGTCCCCGAAGGTTGGGACCTAGACAAAGTCAAAGCATTTGCAGAGGTCAACGAGCTGGGCCTCATGTGGAAGCCCGAACGCCGGATCCGCGTAACGATCACAGCCGACAAGATTCTCTTGCACGACAAGTGGTCGCTGTTCGACCAGATCAGCATCATCCCGTTCTTCCCGTACTTCCGCCGCGGTCGTCCGTTCGGCGTCGTACGCAACCTCGTCAGCATTCAGGATATGCTGAACAAGGTATCCTCGCAGGAGCTGCATGTAGTCAACACCACCGCGAACAGCGGCTGGGTGTTCCAGCAGGGCTCGCTCATCAATATGGACGCGGATGACTTGCGCTCGCAGGGCTCGAAGACCGGGCTCGTGCTCGAGATCGCCCAAGGCTATGAGCCGCCAGTGAAGATTCAGCCGAACCAGATCCCCACCGGCCTCTCCGAGATCAGCTCGAAAGCCGGCATCTACTTCCGCGAAGTGTCAGGCGTTAACGAGGCCCAGCTGGGTATCGGTCGCTCTGACAGTTCGAAGGCGCTAGAGTCGCGCCGCCGGGGTGGATTGATCCAGCAGGAGATTGTGTTCGACAACCTCGAACTCACCCGCAAGCTGCGCTCGGAAATTATACTCGAAGCAGTGCAGCGCTACTACACTGAGACCCGGCTCATTAACATCCTCGAGAAGAACGAGGATGGTGACGACGAGCAGATCGAGCTTCAAGTCAATCAGCCTACATTCGAGGTAGATCCCGAGACTCAGGAAGCGATCGAGATAATCCGCAACGACCTGACCATCGGCGAGTACAGCACAGTCATATCCACCGTGCCCCGCCGTGACACGTACGAGGAAGCCCTGTTCGACCAGCTCATGCAGATGCGTGAAGCCGGCGTTCGGATCCCCGACTACGTGTTGGTCGAGGCATCACAGCTGCCTGACAAGAAGGACGTTGTCGAGGTCATCAAGAAGATGGAAGGCCTCGCCGCCCCGACCCAGGAAGAGATGGAACGGCAGAACCAGCTGGCCGATCTCGAAATGCGGTTGCTCAGTGCAGAGGTCATGGAGAAGGAAGCACAGGCGCAAGAACGGCAGGCCAACGCCCAGCGTTATCAGGCGCAGGCCGGCGCCGAGTTGCAGAAGCCAGAGGTCGAGAAGTTGCGCATCGGAACAGAGGCCCGCACCAAGATGGAAGGTATGGGCATGCAATACCAGTCAAATCAGGACGATTTGATGACCAGGATTCGCATTGCCCAAGGAAAAGAGGGTACAATGCGGGATATCGCGAAGATCGAGTCGATGACTCGTCGGAACGAAGCAGGGATGAAGAGAGCAGCGTCTCTACAAGATTCCCTGATGACTATCAGAGACAAGGCCCGGGATCGTGCCGCCGGTGCTGCCGAGAAGGCGGCGAAGAAAGAACAGGCATGATAACTCGCCCCGGTAGGGCGTTAAACGAAAACAGGAGCAGTACCCATGTCCAAGAGCAAACAGGACACGTCGGGCCGCCCGGATGATCCGGATCTGGCACCAGACGCAGCGTTGGCGGAAGACCTCGGTGACGAGGATGAACGTCGGACTAAACAACTTGAGTACACGGGCGGCGACGTCGATGACATCGACGATTTCGACCCAACAGGACTCGATGACGGAAGCGACCTGAACTTTACAGCCCCGGACAACGCAGAGGGCAGTGACGACGGGGAAGCTGGCAAGGAAGAGGAAGATGGCGAAGAGTCTGCTGGAGAAGATGAAGGAAAAGAAGGAGAAGACGAAGCCGCCGCTGCTGCTGCCGGCGAGGCCGACGAGTCCGGAGAAGAAGCTGAAGCAGAAGCAGCCGAGGCCGAGGGCGACGACGACGGAGAAGCTTCTGGAGAAGCTTCGAAACCGCAAGGCATCCCGAAGCGCCGCTTCGACGAAGTAAACGAACGCCGCAAGGCAGCTGAACAGGAACTCGCCGATCTGAAAGCCGTGAAAGTGGCTGAGGAAGAGGGCGAGGCCGAGACGTTTGACTTCGACGCCAAAGAGGACGAGTACATGGAACTCCTCCTCGACGGCAAGACCGACGAAGCCAAGGTAATCCGCCGCGAGATCCGCACAGCTGAACAGGCTGCCTGGACGTCGCAGACCAAGAGCGAGACCCACTCCGAGATCCAGCAGTCAGATGCCGAGGGAGAGATCACTTCCCTGTCGACCGAAGCCGAGAAGATGTTCCCCTGCTTCGACGAGGACCACGAGGACTACGACTCAGCGATCACCGGCAAGGTGTTGACGTACTACCGCGGCTACTTAGTCGGCGAAGAGTTCGACAACATGCCTGATGCCTTCGTGGCAGCGCTCGCCGACGTGGTTGAGCAGTACGGTCTGGTCGATAAGTACAAGGTGGACATGGGCGGCGAGCCGAAACCCAAGCCCAAGAAAGATGATCCGCCGCCCAAGAAAGACACAGCGAACAAGGAAAAGCTGAGTGAGCAGGCCCACACACCGGCGATTAAAGCCGGCAAGGGTGCTGACGAAGCAGGAGTAGCTGCTCCTGACATCATGGAAATGACCGACGAGGACATGGACAAGTTGTCAGAGAAGCAACTCGCGCGGATGCGAGGCGACTACGTCTAGTTTATACCGCAAAAAAACTGCACTGAGCCCGCAGGAATTCACGTTTTTCGTGAATTATGCGGGTTCTTTTATACCGTAGGTATTGACATCTGCGGTATATATCGTCGATAATCAGACCTCGTCCTACGCTCCGGACGGAAAACCTGCAGCGGAGCCGTCCTCCTAAAAAGCGAAATCACGGCAGGCACGCCGGTAAACTGATCCAAAAGTGATTGATTTCGTTTTTTCCGTTAAGAGGAGGACAGTCTAATGACTGTTACAAATTTTAATGCGCTAACCGACGAGCAAAAGACCGTATGGTCCCGTCAGGTATGGAAAGCCGCCAGGAATCTGGCTTTCACGACCAAGTTTACGGGATCGGGTCCAAACTCGATGATCCAGCGCATCAAGGAACTCACGAAGAGCGAGAAAGGAACTCGCGCCGTTATTACACTGGTAGCCGACCTCGAAGAGGACGGTGTCGCCGGTGACCGCCAGTTGGAAGGCAATGAAGAAGAGATCAAGGCGTATGACCAAGTCATAACGATTGACCAGCTTCGTCAGGCTAACCGACATAAAGGTCGCCTCGCGGACCAGAAGAGCGTCGTAAACTTCCGTTCGAACTCGCGTGACGTTCTCGCATACTGGCTGGCCGACCGTATCGACCAGCTTGCTTTCCTGACGCTTTCTGGCGTTGCCTATACGTTCACGAACCGCGGCGCAAGCCGTAGCTCGGCCGCTCTCTCGGAACTCGAGTTTGCTGGGGACGTAACTGCTCCCTCGACGAATCGTTACCGTCGTTGGGATGCCACGAGCGGTTTGGTCGCCGGCGCAACGAATGTTGTTGCTGCTGCTGACACGCCATCGTGGGCCATGCTGGTTGAGCTGAAAGCCTACGCCAAGGACAAGTACGTCCGCGGTATCAAGGGCCCGGGTGGACAAGAGTTCTACCACGTGTTCATGAACCCGCAGGGCATGGCTAAGCTGCGCCAGGATCCTGATTACCTCGCTAACGTCCGTAACGCTGGCGTCCGTGGCGGCTCGAATGAGCTGTTCAAGGGCACCGACAGCGTGATGGTCGACGGCCTGATGATCCATGAATTCCGTCATGTCTACAACACTCAGGGCGCCGCAAGTGGCTCGAAGTGGGGTTCAGGCTCGACGGTTGACGGACAAGCCGCTCTGTTCTGTGGTGCGCAAGCACTCGGACTGGCAGATATCGGCGCTCCGGAATGGGTCGAGAAGGGCTTCGACTACGACAACCAGCAGGGCATCAGCATTGGCAAGTTGTTCGGCTTCTTGAAGCCTGTCTTCCGTTCACAGATTGACGCATCCGATGAAGATTTCGGTGTAATCCGCGTCAACACTGCAATTTAGGGAGGGTTGAACAATGAGCCTTACATCTGACGTCCGTCAGTTCCCCGTCGTGGCATACGTAGAGTTTACGTACGCTGAAATTCCAACCACAGCGACTGCTTACACATCAGTTGCCGTCCCCGTTGGCTCGATTTTCACCCTGATGAAGATCTTCATTACCACAGCTTGGGCTGCTGGTGACCATGATCTTGACTTCGGTGATGCGACCGACGCGGACGAATACTCCGGTACGATCGTCGAACTGGATGGCTCGGCTGGCTTCCCGGCCAACCAGCCCGTCCTGAGCGGCTTTCAAACCACGCTCTCTGAGCCAGACCTTGTCTTGACGCCGACGCATAGCGCGGGAGCAACGGCAGGCGCCGCCCGGTTGTACGTTGAGTACATCACGGAAGGCCGGTTCCACGAGAACTACGAGTAACCGACTGCTACCTGTAGGTCCGCCTACGCCCCCCCGGTAATCCGGGGGGGATTTTTGGTGCAAAAGAGCCTACCAGTCTGGTATGATTGGTGGGTTCTTTTAATTACAACAGAGGAAAATCCAATGCCTTGGATGAGAGCCCCGTATACGTCAGTGGTCAACTCGCTGACAGGACACTGCATAGCAGCAGCAGCAGACGAGATCGTCCACGTCCCCGAAGATGTCTTCGAAGAAGCCAAAGGAATTGGCTGGGTTTTACACGAAGCACCCGCAGAGGAAGAGACGGTAGAAGCCCCCAAGCAACTGAGCGACAATGTCACAGAGTCACCTAGTGTCGAAGTAGACGACTTCCAAGTCGAGCTGGACCAGGCTGTGCTCAGAGTGATCACGCGTAATCTCGAATCCGATTTCAAACCCGACGGTAAGCCGAAGGTGAACTCGGTAGTTGCTGAAATGTCCCCGGATGTGAAAAAGCGTCCATCGGCGGGCCAGATCGGCAAGACGTTCGAGCGTATGCAGGACAACGTCAATCTGTCAGACGTATAGGACAAGTAAATGGCAACCGCGCAAGTATTGATTACGGAAGTCCGTCGTGTCATCCATGATGAGAGTTCCCCATATCGCTGGTCAGACTTAGAGCTGATCGACTACATAAACGCGGGAATGCGCCAAATCGTGCAACTTCTCCCGGAAGCCAACACCATCACATCAGCGGTGCAGCTTACGAACAATCTGGCCAGACAGGTATTACCGTCAGGGGGCATCAAATTTATCAAAGCGTCGCACAATTTCAACGACGCCGGCACAGTCCGCTCTGGCACCATACGTTACGCAGAGAAGGACGCGCTCGATACGTACGACCCGGATTGGGAAACCGACGTTGCGATCAAGGCGGACACCGACAACTTCTATCTCCACTATTGCCATCTGTCGGAAGAGCCGAAGGTCTACTACATGTATCCGCCCTGCTCGGCGTCGAAGTACATCGGGCTGGTCTACTCGAAGATCCCCACGGCTCTGACTGCTGTCGGCGATACCTACGGGCTCGACGACGAGTACATCAACGCGGGGATCACGTACGTGACCTACCGCGCACTCACCAAGGAAGCGCGGGACACTTTACCCGACGCATACCGCAATGAGTTGTGGAACAACTTCCTGAACACGCTCGGCCTTGAGAAAGAGTCGAAGTGGAAGGCCCGACCGCCCGCACCACCGGAGGGTGAATAATGACTGTTGCTATTTCAACGATGGTTCCCGAGCTGCGCGTAGAGCTGCCGGGGATGATCGAGCCCGTCCTCGAGGCGGCGATATTCAGGGGACTGCGCAAGTTCTTCTGGTTCTCTGAGGCATGGAAGTACACCTGTGACAACGGGCTCGACTACACGTCCGGACAGCAGGCTATGAACTTGCCGGTCGCTGGTACGGACATCCCGGCCAAGACTGTACTCAAGCGCGTCGACACTGTCCTTTGGGACGCCGGTGGCGACGATTGGGAGAAGCGGATCGAGTTCCGGACTCGCGACCAGCTCGATCGCATCGATGGCAACTGGTTTACGACGACGGGCTCCGAGCCGAAGTACTGGACGTATGACAACACGCTGCCGATCTGGTATCCCATATCAACGGCTACCGTCACTGACGGGGCGCTCCTGCGCTGTGTTATCGCTCCCGTGTTTACACTGGTGGCGGACACACTCCCGGATCTGCTCTACTACGAGTTCGAAGACATATTTAAGGCCGGCATCCTCGCCGACCTGATGAAGATGCCAGGGAAGGATTGGTCGAATCCGGAAATGTCCGTGTACTACGCGGCCATCTATAAAGCCGGCGTCGATGCAGCCAAGTCCCGGGCAGAGGCCGATTTCGGTCAGCCTAACAGGACGATGGCATATGGCGGGCTTTAAGCTAGACTTTTTCAAGGGGCTGCGACCGCGCATCACCGCAACGAAACTTGGTGTGGGTGAAGCGCAAACAGCGCAGAACTTGCTCCTAGGCTCTGGTGATCTCGAGCCGATCCCCGACAAGGCGACAGAGCAGGCGCTCAGCATCGAGGCCGGCACGATCTATCGGTACAAGGATACCTCCGGCAACCTGTGGTTTGAGTGGATCGCTCGCGTCAACGTCGCGCAGGGCCCGATCAAGAACGACTCGTACAACCGCGTCTACTACACCGGTGCCCTGCAGGGCGACGGCAAGCCGAAGTTCACGACCAACGAGCTGGCAGACATAGACAGTGTAGGTCCATACCCCGAGGGGTGGCAGTACATTGGTGTGCCCGCGCCTACGTCCCCGCTGACAGCCAGTGTTGTGCAGCTGCCAGAAGACGTTGACCCCGGCCTCCGACAAGCGAATCAGTTCTTCACAGATACATTTGAGGTCGATCAAATCCTGTACAAGACATACCCCGGGTCTGGCGACGACGTCGAGATCTGGAATCTCGCCAGCGGCGCCGAGGGGGGCATTCTATTCGACTTGCTACCCGGCACGGCTTTCCGCGTCAAGTCCGTCATCAACAACAGCAGAGTAACGCTAGAGTCCGCTACTGAACCCGGCATCACTATGCGGACACTCAATAGCGACAAGACGACCGTATACGATTGGGATCCGTTTGACTACAGCGGGTCGACCAGAACGGCTGACTTCATCGGCTGGCGCGTACCGGCTGGCATGCAGGTAACGATCCCGGATCACAAGCTGTCTGTCGGCGATATCATCGTCTGTTCCGCGACTAACTTCGCCCCGATTCTTTTCCCGGGCGCCGCGCAGGATTTCCACGAGAATGATTGGGCAGTGGATGCTTCGCACTACCTTGCCGGTCTCACCGTCTGGGACGTGCGCGATGCATCCGTGACCCCCACTGCAACCGAAGGTGAAGATCAGTTCTTCATGCTTGGTTCGTTTTACTACGACGTGGACCGGGCAAGCTCTGAGGTCAGTGAATTGGAAGACCGTACGTACGTATATACGTACGTCAATTCCTACGGTGAGGAAGGTCCGCCGAGTGACCCGAGTGAAGTAACTCCGCAGCTCGACGGCAAGGACGTAACGCTAACAGACATCGCCATGCCCCCGACCATCGGGTATGACGTAACCAACATACGCATCTATAGGTCGAACTCGACAGAGGCCGGCACTGAGTATCAGTTCGTCAAAGAGATTGGCCTGTCGGTCTCGGCCACCGATGACGTGCTGTCTGAGGATCTCGGTGAGGTCATCCCGAGCACGTCGTGGGATCCGCCACCGTCAAACATGAAGGGCATTGTCGACATGCCGAACGGCATGATGGTTGGATTCAGCGGTAAGACGGTCCACTTTGCTGAGCCGTACTTCCCGCACGCTTATCCGCCCGAGTACGACCAAGCCATTGCCTATGACATCGTCGGTACGGCAGCATTTGGTACGTCCGTGGCCATCCTCACAACTGGTTGGCCGTACATCGTTACCGGCACTCACCCGCGCAACGCTAGCGTGCGACCGATCAAGGTCAACTACGCATGCGCCTCTGCTGAGTCGATCGCTACTGATGGCGACAATGTTTATTATGCTGCGGAAGAGGGGCTGGTAGAAGTTGGTGCGCGTGGCGCACGGCTCGTGACAGAGACGTTTGCAGACAAGAGCGACTGGTCCGCCTACTCACCGTCGTCCATGATCAGCGGGTTCTTTGACGGCCGCTACTACGGATTCTGGGGATTCGATGCGGAGTCGGTCGCGACTGAGATCGTCGCAGAAGTTAGCGGCACGGTTACCGATGCCGACGAGAGCGATATCAGGGATGGCGGCAAGACGATCATCCTGACGCTCACGAATGATTTGTGGGTTACTGCGGGCACGTCCTTCGACAATCAGCGACAGAACATAATCGACGGCATCAGCGACACCGCTGCGTCGCCGCAGACCAACGGCTGGGACAACATCCTCCGCGATACGACTTTGGTTGTAGGTAACGTGGTACGTACCAGTGACACAGTCGTGACGATCACGTTACCTGCGAGCGTGACATACTCAATCGATTCCGCAGAGACCATTCAACCGACGATCCCCGCCTCCGCTTTGCAGGTATCCAACGCTGCAATAGCGACCGGGTCAACTTTCAAGATCACATATGAGCGCGCAGTTTCGTCCGTCGCTATCACCGGTACCATCGATGGTGCTGCCGAGGCAGATATCGTCACGGGTGGCGACACGGTCATACTGACGCTCACGAACGATACTTGGATCTCCGTCGCTGACGGATTCAACGCCTTCCGCTCCGTACTTGCGTTAGGCTTGATCGCATCGACCAACGAGACATTTGGGTGGAACGACACCGTTCCACACGAGATACTCGTCGCCAGCGTCGTTCGTACCAGTGACACAGTCGTGACAATCACGCTGCCTGCTATCGCAGACTACGCTGTGACTGATAACGAGTCGGTCACTGCCGTGGTGCCGCACGGGATCCTCGAGACGCAGGAAGACGTCGACGTAACGGCAGGCAACTCAGTTGGCATCCTCGCAACAGGCGAGCCATCTGCCCTGTTCAGTGGTACAGCAACTGCCAGCATGACCGAGAACGAAGTTATCGCCGGCGCCAAGGTACTGGACATCACGCTGACCAACGAGACCTTCGTCGCAGCAGGCACCGGGCCGATTGGCACGACTGCGCAGTCAGAAGCGTTACTCGCCGCAATCTCCGCGGCTGCGGATCCGACCACCGGCTGGAACGCCGAGGTAAGAGACAACTTCGTAGTTGGTGACCTCACTCGAGTGTCGAGCACGGTCGCCAGGGTCACGCTGGGCGCAGAATCCGCTTACAGCATTGACGGTAACGAAACGATCAGCTGCATCATCCCCGCGGGCGTACTGACAGGCGCCATTGCGCTCGCGGTCTCGAATTCATTCAGTGTCATCAACCAGAACCCCGTCACTGCGGTACTGAGTGGCACAGTCGATGTTACCCCGAACATTCAAGAAGACGTTATCGTAGACGGTGGCAAGACGATCATCCTCACGCTGAGCCAAGATACATGGCTCGCAGCCGGCACTGGCCCGATAGGATCAACTGCTAATACGCAGGCCATCATCGATGGCATCGATTCCGCGCAGGCAGAGGGCACTGGCTGGGATGCCGAAGTGAAGGCGAACCTCGTACCGGCCACAGACGTAGTGCGCACCAATGACACGGTATGTACGATCACTCTACCCGCTTCGGCCTCTTACGATATCACCGCCCAAGAGACCATTACAGCGACCATACCCGCGGCAGCTTTGAACATAAGCGCGTCAGAGGTAGTCGCATCACCTACGTTCGAGATTGACGTGGACGTAGCCGCATCGTGCGCAGTTACCGGTACGGCAGATGGTGCTGCGGACACTGACATCATCACCGGCAGCAAGACGATCTTGCTGACGATCTCTGATGATGAATGGGTCGCCGCTGGCACCGCATTCGATAATCAGCGCCAGAACATCATCGATGGGCTCGACGCTGCATCCTCACCGGCTGGGGGCTGGAATACTCAGGTCCGTGATGTGATGGGCGTGAGCACGGTAGTACGCACCAGCGCCACGCTCGTAACGATCACACTCCCAGCCACCGCTGCCTACGACATCAACGCCGCGGAAGTGATCACCGTCACCGTTCCGGCAAGTGCGCTCGAGCAGAGCGGCATAGCCGTAACCGGGGACGTTACAGTCGATGTGTCCGCTACGACCAGCGCTACAACGAAGCTGGTATTCACGTATTCGGACGCATCTTCTAGCGACGACTTCATCCAGCAAACGCATTACGACATAGCCTACCAGTACACAGCCGTAGAATCATTCGGCGGCGCAACTAGCGGCGAGAGCGCGCATAAGGGCGCCTACTCTGCCAGCCTTGACCGGTGGGTATTTTGGGTTGGCGATGTGTTCGGATTTGATAGCCTGTACTCGATCGAGGGCGATACATACGGCACCGCCACCGCTAGAACTTCGGCCATGGCGAGCCAAGACTCCACTGGCCAAGTGTTCAGATCTGACGCACTCGGCTACTTCTTGAACCGTAGCAGGGCCGGCCTGGAGTATTCCGTTAACGGACAAACTGGCTGGACCGACATTACGTCCGCTGCGGAGAACCCGCTGACAGCCGGTGGCTCGCCGACTTGGGACTTACACAACGAGTCTGGTTATGCCAGACATGACATCCTTTATGGCGGCGCAGACTACCTGTACGCAGTCATCAAGAATTACAACCACAACATACTGGTGCGCAGCGCCGATATGTCGGGTGCCAATACACCAGCGACCAACTGGACGCACGAGCTTACGACTCCGTTCACGACCACGAACGACCTGTACGCCGCCTACGGCTCCGGCAACGGGCGCATTGTCATGTGGGGTTCGGATACCGTCGACGGCAATGCGCAGTACCAAGGCATCGGGTATGTCGCACACGGCGGCACCACACTCCTCCAGTGCACCAACTTAAGTAGCACCCCATCGTTCGGGTCAGGCGGAGCCGATATGCCGAAGTGGGTTGTGTTCGGTAACGGTGTGTGGCTCGCCATGAACACGGATGGCGAGATCGCTACCGTCGCCGCGGACAGTGAGACCGACGCATCAAACTGGGCCAAGGGCACAACGATCGGCATTGGCACGGACCACATAGTACGATCGGTGTGGTACGATATCGGCACAGGATCCGACGACGGGCACGGCTTCGTTATGGTGGCAACTAAGTACCTGACTGGTGAGTTCGAAGTGTGGACTAGCACGAACGGTACCAGCTGGACGAAGGAAGTCGATGACACCGACAAAAGGAGCCTCCGCGCCTTCACCAAGTACTTACCTGATGGATCGGACTTAGCATAATGCCGGGACTAATCATATTTGACCCCAACGACCAGAACATCGGTCTCTCGGTGGGGGACGACCAAGCGAACTCAGTGTTCCTCGACATTGAAGAGGGCAAACTGTACATCGCTGATCTGTCCAACATCTACGAGTGGGAAGGCGACTCAGCTAACATGACGTACACGTGGAAGTCTGGCAAGATCCGGCTGCCGCGCGAAGTGAACATGGGGGCTGCAATGATCGAGGCCGAGTCATACGACAGCATTACGTTCAAGCTGTTCACAGTACTTGCCGGCGTCGACACACAGATTACTTCTGTATCAGTGGCGAGCGAGGTTCCGTTCCGGTTGCCGGGTGGGCACACCGGAAATGTGTACTGGGTTGAGATCATAAGCACGGATCGCATATCGCGTGTGAGCGTCGGTCAGAGCGTATTCGATTTGGCAGAGGGGTAGCATGGCAGGCTCCGGCACTGGCATCTCGGCTGGCAAGCGTGCACAACAGTCGCGCGCCCGCACACGTCGACTCCCGTACCTCGACGTTCCGAAGGTAGAGGACCCCGCGCTCGCGCGTGCGTTCGATACCATCGCAGAACACTTCCGTGTGTATGACGGGGAGTCCAATGCGCCCAAGGAACGCTTCGTAACTCTCCAGGAACTCGTCGACGCCGGCCTCGTAAGCGCCAGCACGAAGGGTGGGCACTCGTACATAGCACAGATTCTCAACCAGGACGTGTCGCAGAAGGCGGGCTCGACTGCTAACCCGTCTCTCAAGGGCACCGTCCTGAAAGACACAGCACTCGGCTCCCGCACACCGGGTGGCGCGGGCGGCAGTAATAACCCGATCGAGCAGGGCAAACGCGGACTGATCAACAAGCTGAGCGACATCGGCAATGTCAAAGTGCAGAGCCCAGCGCAGCGTGACTTCTTGTATAACGATGGCGGCAAGTGGACCAACTACCCGCTGTTCAAGCGCAGCAACGCATGGAACGCTCGGCAGGACTTCGCTGGTGGTATCACAGTCGAGGGTGTCGCGTATTCGGCGCCAGCTGCCGAGGTCAACGACCTCTCGGCTGCTGTTACGTGGGCCAATGTACCAGACGCGAACATTACGGAGTCCTCAGTAACACAACACTCCGCAGCAATAAGCACGGCTCTTAGTCTCAACGTAGCAAATTGGGATACAGCTTACGGGTGGGGAGACCATGCAGGTCTCTACGAAGCAGCGGATGCGGCCATCGTCAAGTCAGACGAAGCGGAGGTAATTACCGCCGCATGGAACTTTGCTACACCAGACCTCATAATGAACGCTCGGACCGCGCTC
>Ga0255055_10000983_pt1 | contig 21676 bp, 22 predicted proteins | sample JV7_2_27_MG_FD_188633 | JGI IMG/M metagenome (GOLD analysis project Ga0255055, IMG submission 188633) | Seawater microbial communities from Jervis Inlet, British Columbia, Canada - JV7_2_27 | ecosystem: Environmental > Aquatic > Marine > Inlet | place: Canada: British Columbia | collected...
CAACGAGGCCGGCCGGCTGGTTCGACTGATCCAGGCGGAACGAGCCCGCCGGAAGGCCCCGAGCATCTGGCAGTTCCGAAACGCCACGGTGCGGAGCTTCGACCCCGCGAACCCCGAAGCCCCCCCTTCCGTCGAGCGCTCCCCCAGCATCACTCTAGAACTCGCCGAGGAGCGCAGCCCCAGGCTACTGGAGGCCGAACTCGCCACCCTGCCCGTCTGGACCCTGGCCCGCCACGTGATCGCCGTCAGGGAGAGCGGCGACGAGGCACCCGGTGCCGAGGCGTTCCTGAGCGAGCGGCTGACCATTCCATTCCTGGTCATCCTCTTTGCCCTTCTCGCCATCCCCGTCTCCCTCCGCATCGAGCACACCCAGAGCATCGCGCTTCCCGCGGTCCAGGCCGTATTGGTCCTCTTCTTGTTCCTCACGGCTCTCGAGTACGTACCGAGATTCGTGAGCGGGGGATCGGTGGGGGCGTCCTTCGCTCCGTGGCTCGTCCTCACCCCGTTCTTCGCATTCGGCGCCTGGCGACTGGCGCGGGTTCCCCGTTAGCTGGATTTCTCACCAGCTAAGCCTCGTCCCGCTCATTCGGAGGATTCGGCGGATCCCGGACCGCCGCGGTCGCTTCCACGGCTCAGCAGCCGGAAGAACTCGTGGTCGGGAGAAAGCACCATGGTCGTACCCGCCCCGAGCGTCTTCCGATACGCCTCGAGGCCGCGAAGAAAGGCATAGAACTCGGCATCCCTGGAGTAGGCCTCGGCGTAGATCCGCGCTGCCTCGGCGTCGCCCTTGCCGCGCTCGATCTCGGCCTGGCCGCGGGCCTCGGCCACGACGACGCGCGCCTCCCGGTCGGCCTCCGCCCGGATGCGCCGGGCCTGCTCTTCGCCCTCGGCACGGTATTTCCGCGCGAGCCGGTCGCGCTCTGCGCGCATCCGCGCGAAGACGTTCTCCTCGGCTCCACGCGGGAGCTCGGTGCGGTTGATGCGAACGTCGTTGAGCTCGATCCCGAAGCCCTTGACCGCTCCGGCACTCTTCGCGGTGATCTCGCTCATGATCTCGGCCCGGGCGTCCTTCAGCACCTCGGCCAGGGTCCGCCGCCCGATCACCTCGCGCACCTTGCCCCGCACCTGCTGGTTGATCTGGGTCTCGGCCTCCGTCATCCCGGTCGGAAACTTCTTGTAGAAGAGCAGTGGATCCGCGATGCGCCAGACCACGTAGCTGTCGATGACGATCCGCTCCTGGTCGGAGGTCGGGATCTCCTTGCGCTCGGAGCCGAGGTGCTGCCAGCGGCTGTCGAAGGTGCGCGTCTCGACGAAGGGAACGGTGACGTCGATCCCGGGCTGGGTGATCACCGCGGTCGGATCGCCCAGGAAGAGCGCGATCTTGAACTGGTCTTCCCGGGTCACGATGAAGGGCCCCATGCCCGCGATGCTGAGGGCGAGTGCGAGGATCAGCAGAGCGAGCAGCAGCAACAACCCGAACCGCATCAATCCGCCCCCCCCTTGGCCGCCCCGAGCGGAAGGTACGGCAGCACCGAGGCGGTACCGGGCTCGATGATCACCTTCTCCACGTCGGGCAGGATCTCCTCCATCGTCTCCAGATAGAGCCGCTTCCGCGTGATCTCCGGCGCCTTCTCGTACTCGCGAAGGAGCGCGAGAAAGCGCTCCGTCTCGCCGCGGGCTGCGGCGATCTTGGAATCGCGGTAGGCGAGGGCCTGCTGCACGACCTCGGTAGCCTCGGCGCGGGCGTGGGGCAGCACCTCGTTGGCGTAGCCCTCGGCCTCGTTGACCTTGCGATTCCGATCCTGGTTGGCCGCGATCACGTCGTCGAAGGCATCCCGCACCGACTCCGGGGGCTGGACATTCTGGAGCTCCACGCTACCCACCCAGAGGCCGGAGTCGTAGCTGTCGAGAATCTCCTGGAGCAGATCGGCCGCCTCCTGCCCGATGGCGCCCCGCTTCTCCGTCAGCACGCCATCGATGGTGTTGCGCCCGATCACCTCCCGCATCGCCGCCTGTGCGCTGTCGCGCAGGATCTCCTCGAGGTCGGCCACGCGGTAGCGCGATTCGAAGGCCTTTCCGACCTTGTACTGAACCATGAACTCGACGTGGACGATGTTGTTGTCGCTGGTCTGCATCGCCGTCTGCGCGAGAACCTCGGGATCGGTCGCGTCCACATCTCCGAATTCCCGGCGCTGGCTGACGCCGATGTTCACGATCTCCTGGATCTCGACGGGGCTCGGAACCACCTTCAGGTGGAAGCCCTCCGTCGTCACCGTCCGGGAGTACTCGCCGAACCGCAGGATCACCGCCACCTCGCCGGGATTGAGCACGAACCACCCGGCCACCGCCCACCAGGCACCAGCCGCTCCGACCAGCAGCGCCAGCAGGAGCAGCCGGCCGAGCAGCCGCCCCACCTTCCGGTCCTCGGAGACGTCCGTCCGGGCCATCTAGCCCTTTGATCCGGGATCGCCCTGGTCCCCGCTCTTGATCGCGCTCATCTCGTAGAAGGGCTTCAGGATGTCAATTGGGATCGGGAACACGATGGAGGAGCTGTTCTCGGTGGCGATCTCCGCGAGGGTCTGAAGATAGCGGAGCTGAAGTGCGGCGGGCTCGGCCGCGAGCACGCGGGCGGCCTCAGCGAGCCGCTGTGCCGCCTGAGCCTCACCCTCGGCGTGGATCACCTTCGACCGCTTCTCGCGCTCCGCCGCGGCCTGCTTGGCCATGGCCCGCTGCATGTCTGTCGGAAGGTCGATCTGCTTGACCTCGACAGCACGCACCTTGACGCCCCACGGTTCAGTCTGGAGATCGATGATCTCCTGGAGCTTGCGGTTGATGGCGTCGCGCTCAGCGAGCAGCTCGTCGAGCTCGGCCTGACCGCAGACGCTCCGCAGTGTGGTCTGCGAGAGCTGGGAGGTGCCGTAGAGGTAGTTCTCCACCTGGATCACAGCCTTTTCCGGGTGCAGCACCCGGAAGTAGAGCACCGCGTTCACCTTCACCGACACGTTGTCACGGGTGATCACGTCCTGCGGCGGCACGTCCATGACGATTTCTCGGAGGCTGATCCGGACCATGCGATCCACCAGGGGGATGATCCAGCGGATGCCGGCCGGCTTGACGCCGCTGTAGCGTCCAAAGCGGAAGATGACGCCGCGTTCGTACTCCTGAAGGATCCGGACTCCGGCCAGAAAGACGACGACCAGAATCACGACGAGAATCGCAGGAAAACTCAAGAACATAATCCCCCCTAAGAATTGGTTCCTCGTTCAGGTAAGTGGTCCGGCGCGCCGAACCCGGAGCTCCATCCCTTCGACCGCGGTCGCTTCGACCCGGTCCTGGGCATCGATGGGCTCTTCCGCCCTCGCCGTCCAGTACTCCCCGCGGATGAACACCGTACCCACAGGGTCGAGCGCCGTGGTCGCGAGACCGTTCATACCGATCAGCTCCGAGACACCGGACCCCTGGCGGCGGCCCAGGGTGCGACCCACGGCGTATACCACGAGTCCGCCGAAGAGCGCCATCCCCGTGACGATCGGCACCAGCACCGGCCAGAACGAGACGTTGAGGTCGCTCAGGTCCGGACGGTCGAACATCATCGAGCCTCCGATCAGAAAGCAGGCCAGTCCCGCGGCGAAGAGCAGCCCGTACGAGGTGACGAAGATCTCGGTGACGAAGAGGGCGATTCCGGCGGCGATCAGCAGCAGACCGATCCACGAGAACGGCAGGATCTGCATCGCGATCAGAGCGAGCAGCAGACACACCGCGCCGACCACGCCGGGAACGACCGTGCCCGGCTGGTTGAACTCGATGTAGAGACCCAGCAGGCCCGCCATGAGCAGGAGCACCGCGACGTTCGGATCCACGATGACGTTGAGCACTCGGGTCAACGTGTCCATCTCGATCGGGCGCTGGCTGGCATGGACGACGTCCAGCACTACCATCTCGCCCTCGAACTGGAAGGGATGCTCCAGGAGCTGTGTCAGGAGGTCGCTGCGGGTAGCCGCCACGATGTCGATCACCCCCAGCTCGAGGGCCTTGTCGGCTGTGACGGCGACGGATTCCCGGACCGCCTTGGCCGCCCACTCGACGTTCCGCTTCCGCTGCTCGGCGATCGACTCGATGAAAGCCGTTAGCAGGTTCTCCGCCTTCCGCGCGCTCTGGTCAGTGGATTCGCGATCTTCGTCTTCGGAGGGCGCCCCGCCGCCGATTCCTACCGGATGTGCGGCGCCGATGCTCGACCCAGGCGCCATCGCCGCCACGTTTCCGGCGATGGTGATGAAGGTTCCCGCCGAGCCAGCCCAGGCACCCTGGGGAGCGACGTAGACGATGGTCGGCACCCGCGCGTTCAGCATGGCCTGGATGATGTCCTTGGTCGACGCCACCAAGCCACCCGGGGTATCGAGCTCGAGCAGCAGGGCCGCAGCCCCGTCCGTCTCGCTTCGGGCGATGGCCTTCTGGAGGTAGTCGGACGAGGCGGGGTTGATGGAGCCGTCGATGGTCACGATATTGAGGTGACCGGTCCTCGTCACCGGCGCTGCCTCGGCCGCTTCGATCCCGGCAGCTGCGGCGAGGGCCAGCAGCCAGCCCATCCCCCTCAAGACCGGGCTCCTCGCAGCTTTTCGACCCGATCGAGGATCCGGGCAGCCACCTCGGCCTTGGACAGAAGCGGCAGCTCCTCGGCCTCGCCGCCGGGCGAAACCAGGATCACCGCGTTCTCGTCGGTATCGAAGCCGGTGTCCGCCCGGGAGATGTCGTTGGCCACCATCAGGTCGCAGCCCTTGCGCTCGAGCTTCCGCCGCGCCGCCTCCACAACCTCGTGACTCTCGGCGGCAAAACCCACCACCACCCGGTCTCCGCGCTCGCGGCTGATCTCTGCGAGGATATCCGGGTTGGCGACCAGATCGATCCGGATCCCCGCTCCCGGCGAGAGATCCTCCTTCTTGATCTTTCGGGTCGAGGGATCGGCAGGCCTGAAATCTCCCACTGCGGCGGCCATCACCACCGCGGTCGCGGAGCCGAACTCCGCGTGGACCGCCTCGCGCATCTCGAGCGCCGTCTCGACGTCTACCCGCCGGACTCCGGGCGGCGTCGCAAGAGCGCTCGGCCCGGCCACCAGAACCACATCGGCTCCGCGCAGGGCCGCCTCGGCCGCCACCGCAAATCCCATCTTGCCCGAGGAGCGGTTGGTGATGGCGCGAACCGCATCGATGGGCTCTCTGGTTCCCGCGGCGGTCACCAGCACCCGTTCACCGACCAGGCTGGGCCGGCCCAGAAGGAGCTCCACCGCGGCCTTGATCGCCGGCGGCTCCGCCATGCGGCCCTCACCCTCGTGGCCGCATGCGAGCGGGCCGCTCTCCGGCCCGACGAAGCGAACGCCCCGATCCCGGAGAATGGCGACGTTGGCCCGTGTCGCCGCGTGCCTCCACATGTTCACGTTCATGGCAGGCGCGACGAGGACGGGGGCGCGGGTCGCGAGCAGCAGGGTGGTGACGAGATCGTCGGCGATCCCGGCGGCCATCCTGGCCAGAGTGTTGGCTGTGGCTGGGGCCACGGCCACCGCCTCGCCCCAGTCTGCCAAAGCGATGTGATCGATCTGGCCCTCCTCCCCCGGATCGAAGAGTTCGGTCCGGACCGCGTTCTGAGAGAGGGTCTGGAGTGTGAGGGGCGAGACGAACTGCTGCGCGGCGGGCGTGAGCACGCAACGCACTTCATGGCCCGCCCCTTTGAGCTGACGGACCAACTCGGGGATCTTGTAAGCTGCGATCCCGCCGCTGGCGGCGAGCAGCACGCGCCGTCGCTCCATGGGAAAAAACCTTCGAAAAACGCGCGACTCCACGCGAATGTACAGCGATTCCAGAGACCGTGCTAGGAGCCCGGCTCAGAGCCAGGGGCCCCGCCTCCGCAGGGCGCCACGACCTTGAGCCCCTGGTATTCCGGGGGGTTGTGGCTCGCCGTAAAGACGATGCCGGCGGCGCCCCCCGTTCAACTCCGGTAGAACTTCTCCCGCATGCGCTTCGCGACCAGCGGAGGCACCCACTCGCTGATGTCCGTACCGAACTGCACCAGCTCCTTGAGCCTGGACGAGCTCAGGTAGAAGAACTGCTGGCTCGTCATCAGGAACAGGGTTTCGATCTCGGGACACAGGTGCCGGTTCATCAAGGCCATCTCGAACTCGTACTCGAAGTCCGCGTTGGCTCGAAGCCCCCGGATCACCACCCCGGCGCCGATCTCCCGGGCGTAATCGACCACCAGGCCCTCGAACGCCGTGACGCGCACGCCGGGGAGATCGCCGATCGCCGACTCCAGCATCTCCACCCGCTCCTCGACCGGAAAGGTGCCTGCCTTCGCCACGTTGTGGGCCACCCCCACCCTGAGATCAGGGAACACCCGGCGGGCGCGGTGCACCAGATCCAGGTGACCGTTGGTGACCGGGTCGAAGCTCGCGGGAAAAAGAGCCAGTCCAGCCTGTGCGCGATCCATCATTCCGCTCCTCCGCATCCGTTGCAGTTCCGAAATCGCAGCATGACGGTATCGCCATAGCGTCGCGCGTCCAGCCTCTCCAGCCCTGCGACCTCTTCGGGAAGATGGTGCCGCGAGGCCTCGAGCACCAGCGTACCGCCGGCGGAGAGGATCCCGGCCTCGAGCACCGCGGCCATGGCCTTCTCCGCCTCCTCGGAAGCGTAGGGGGGGTCCATCAGGATCAGGTCGTAGCACTCGCCGCGGCGCCCCAGCTGTCGGATGGCGCTTCGCACATCCGATCGCAGCACGGAGCTGCGATCACGCAGCCCCAGCTGCGCCAGGTTTCGGCGCAAGGTTCCGAGCGGTGAGGCGGCCCGCTCCACAAAGACCCCGTGCTCGGCTCCCCGCGAGAGTGCCTCGATGCCGAGCGCTCCGGACCCGGCATAGAGATCGAGAACCCGAGCGCCGTCCAGCGGGCCCATCGTTGCGAAGACGGACTCCCTCACGCGATCGGCGCTGGGTCGCACCCGTCCACCGCTGGGCGCCCGCAGACGGCGCCCCACCAGCTTTCCCCCGGTGACACGCAGCGGAAAAACCCTCCCGTCGGCTTTCGGAAACACCGCGGCGAAGCCGAGCCCGCCCGTCACCCCCGCGGTGTGGCGGCCTGCGAAAAACTTCTCCTCCGACACCGGAATGCACAACTTTGCAATTGCAGCAACCCGGCGAGGTTCCCTAGAATGCGCCTGCTGTGCAACCGACTTGACACGATCGCGTGACGCGGTCGGATCACAGTGCCAACAAGAACGCGAGTTCCGTACATCCGAGGTACCCGACTGGAGAGAATTGCGCTCGCCCCCGGGGAGCCTCCCGCGCTTGCGGGGAGGTGCGGTCTTCAGGAATCAACGCAATCGCAATCATCAGGAGAATGTCAACGATGGCTACTGCGGCGGTAGAACGAAACAAGAGGAAGCTTCCGGAGCGGTTGGCGCAGGTGCGCGGCGATCGGTCCCAGCGGCAGTTTGCGCGCGATCTCGGAGTGTTCCAGCAGAATGTCAACCGTTACGAGAGCGGTACCACACCGCACACCGATTTCCTGATCCAGCTCGCTCTCAAGGAGAGCATCTCGATCGACTGGCTGCTTCTCGGAAAAGGAAGGATGCGGCGAAGCCGCTGACCCAAGAACGGAAGACAACTACACACCCCCTGGGGAGAAGCCGTACCCACGGGGTCGTCTGCGGCGCATCCGCGCCCGGAAGCCGGCAGATTCCCTCATTGTCTCGATCCGAAGCTCTGAAGGCACGGATCTTGCGATCGCAGTGGTCATGGTGCACCTGCTCGCTGCCATCACCTTGCTCGTGTCGGCCTTCGACCACTGGACGACCTACCTCTGCTTGCGCTCCCCCGTGAGCGGATTCGAGGTCACCGAGGCAAACCCGCTCTCGGCCTGGCTCTTCCAGTACGTCGGTCTGACCGAGGGGCTGATCATCGACAGCCTGCTGACGATCGCCGCCCTCGCCTTCCTGATCACCACCCGCCTGATGCCGCGCTCCGCCAAGGTGATCTTTCTGGTCGCCGTGATCGGCTGGACGGGCTTCGCCGTCGCCAACAACCTGAAGGCGATCTACCTTTTGGGTCTCTCCCCCATCGGCGCGGGATAAGAGCTCACGAGCACCTCAAGGAAGCGGTCGAGGGCACTCATCGCCTCCTTATCGCTTCCCCGGTAGCCATTGACGAGCACCGAGAAGACGAGTTCCCTCCCTGCCACACTCTTCGCGAATCCCGATAGACCGGTGACCCCTCTCAGGAGCCCAGTCTTCGCTCGCACTCGCCCCACGGCGGCGCCGGCTCGTTTCTCGAGGGTTCCGTCCGCCGCCGCGATGGGAAGGGCGGCTGCGAACTCCGGGCCAATGTCGAAGGACGCGTCCGCAACCCGAAGCGCGGAGACCAGCAGCCGGGCCGGCACCCGGTTCTCGTAGGAGAGTCCAGACCCATCGACCAGCCGGAGTCCCGTGGTGTCGAGGCCAAGTGACTCGAGCTGGCGAACCTGTTCGGGGATGCCCCTCTCCCAGCTGCCCCGGCTTCTCTCATCCGAAACCCGAATTCCCATAGATTTTACGAGCACTTCTGCGATGAAGTTATTGCTGTTCTTGAGAAATAGTCGGGTCACCTCGGCCAGCGGTTTTCCGTCGAACCGGTACAGAGTCGAGGCGCTGTCGGGAACCCTCGCCAGGCGAACGCCGCCCTCCACCGCAATCCCGTTCGCCTCCAGCTGCATCTGCAGGACCGCCCCCGCGTATCGCGCCGGACTCGTGACGCTGCGCCAGAACTCGAGGGGCTCACTCCCAGCGGGAATCGACCCCATCACCACGATCCTCTCGAAATCGCCCGCCGGCCGCCGTTTCACCTGGATCGACGCGGGCGATCCGGCGACCCCGGTACGCGCCTGGTTCACCACCTGGAGGTAGGAAACCGGGGGATCGACGCTGATCCGGACCGGGCCGCCCGGCTCTGAAGCCGCATCGACGGCCACGAAGAAGGCGCCGTAGTTGGCGGAGAGGGCTCCGACCGGGGCGTGGTAGGCGCGGGAGCTGACCTCTCCCCACGAGGGATGCCATCGCTCACTGTCGAAGAGCGTGTCATCCATGACCAGGTCACCGCGGACCCTGCGCAGGCCGCGGATGCGCAGATCCGCGGCCAGTCGCCACCACTGCTCCGAAGTGAGGGCTGGGTCTCCGCCGCCGCGGATGAAGAGCGTCTCCACGGCGCCGCCGCTGCCCGTCTCCCCGCTCGCCAACACCTCGGTGGTGAAACGGTGAGCGGAGCCAAACGCAGCGAGGGCCGCGACACCCGTCAGGACCTTGAGATTCGACGCGGGCACCAGAGCGAGGTCGGGATTCCGCGCAAAAAGCTCTACGCCCGTCTCGCGATCCAGCACCAGGGCCGAGATTCGCGCACCGCGCAGTGCCGGAACCGCCAGCGAGCGATCGAGGCGCGCCCGCGGGCTCTCGGGGCGCGGATCCGCCTCTACGCGCGGGGCGGCGCAACCCACTACCACGAGCGCCACCGCGAGTGCTCGGCACACACCGAGGCCCTGAATCATCCCGATCTCGCAGCGGGGGGAAGTACCTTGACTGCGAGGAGCTTATCCCCGACGCTGCAAGGGAGCAATCGCGACCCCCCGTCGATATCCAACCGGGAAGGCGAGGGCCTCGCCGCATGGAGGCGCGGGCTTCCGTGCGCCGACCCGCCGCGGGGGAACTCGTGCTCAACTGGATCTGGCTGGGGCTGGTGCTCACCTCGGTCGTCTTCGCCGCCTTCACCGGGCGAATGGAGGCGGTTTCCAAGACGTCCCTGGAGACCGCCAAACGCGCCATCGAGCTGGTGATCGGGCTGACCGGCGCGATGGTGTTCTTCCTCGGACTGGTGCGGGTCGCCTCGGACGGTGGGCTGCTCCGGGTCATCATCCGCGGCCTGCGGCCGCTGCTACGGCGGCTCTTCCCGGCCGTGCCCGCCGACCATCCGGCGATGACCGCGATCGTCATGAACTTCGCGTCCAACATGCTGGGCCTCGGCAACGCCGCGACGCCCTTCGGTCTGAAGGCCATGGTCGAGCTGGACAAGCTGAACCGACACAAGGGTGTCGCCACCAACGCGATGGCGCTGTTCCTGGCGATCAACACCTCGTCGATCGTACTGCTGCCTCCCCTCGGCACCGTCGCTGTCCGGGTCGCCACCCACTCCGAGTCCCCCTTCTCGATCTGGGTCCCGACCCTGTTCGCGACGATCTGCAGCACCGTGGCCGCCGTGACTGCCTGCCTGCTCCTCCAGCGGCTTCGCTTCTTCGCCGCGAAGCCTCTTCGCGGCGCGAGCGGGGAAGAGATCCCGGCCCCCGAGGTGGAGAACCTTCCCGACCTGGAGCTGCCGGGAAAATCCGAGAAGCGCCCGCCCCCGGGCCCCTGGCGATGGGCGATCCTGCTGAGCTTCACCCTCGCGGTCGCATTGGGCTACGGGCTTCACGTCTCCGATCTCCTCCCCGAGGTGGGTGCCTTCGGCGTACTCCAGGACACCGCCAACGCGTGGCTGCTGCCGCTCTTGATCTGCGGCTTTCTTCTGATCGGCGTAGCGGGTCGCGTGGGCGTTTACGACGCCCTGGTGGAAGGCGGCAAGGAGGGACTGGAGGTGGCGGTGCGCATCGCGCCGTTCCTGGTCGCGATACTCGTGGCGATCGAGATGTTCCGGGCATCGGGTGCCCTGGAGGCGCTGATCGGCGCCATCGAGCCGTTGACATCGGCCATCGGGGTTCCCGGCGAGGCACTCCCCATGGCCCTCATGCGTCCTCTTTCGGGTAGCGGGGCCTTCGGAGTCATGACCAGCACGCTCGAGACCCACGGGCCGGACTCCTTCGTGGGGCTGCTGTCGAGCACCCTGATGGGCTCTACCGAGACCACCTTCTACGTGCTCGCAATCTACCTGGGCGCAGTACGAATCCGTGATGCCCGTCACATTCTTCCCGCCTGTCTGACGGGAGACTTCGCCGGATTCGTGGGCGCTGTGGCGGTGTGTCACTTCTTCTTCGGGTGAGCCAGGCCCGTACCGGGGTAGGAGGCGAGTGGAGTCGGCCTCGATGAGTCCCCACACTCCACTTCGCGAATCATCGGCCGGCTAGGGAGATCACGGAGAGCGGGGGTGATCGAAGAACACGCGGTGCCCGAGACGATCGTGACCCGAGTCGTCGAGCGGGAGCTCGACGTGACCGTGAAGCAGATCGAACCGCTCGCGGGGGGACTCGGACTCCGTCGTTTCTACAGAGTGATGGCCACCGGCGAACCGGGCAGCGTGATCGCCCGGGTGGAGGCCCCCGACGATCCCGCCGGGAGACCCGCCGGTACGCCCCCGGAACCGGCCCTCGAGCCCCTGCGCAGCTTTCTGGAGGAGCGAGGGCTGCCGGTGCCCGCGCGCCTGGGCGGTGATCCGGAGCGCGGAATCGAGCTTCTCGAGGATCTGGGGTCGCGCACTCTTGCGTCCGCGGTCGCCGGCGCGTCGGCCGGGGAGCGGATGACCCTGTACACCGCCGCGATCGGCCTGATTCCGCGCCTGCAACGCCTGGAGGATCCGGCAGGCGAGATCCCGGCATTCGAGCGCCGCCTCGACGCCAGACTGTTCGATTACAAGGCCGATCTGTTCGTGCGCTGGAGCCTCCCCAGCGCGCTCGGGCGCGAGGCGCGAGCGGGCGAGGCGAATGCAGTCCGCGGGGCCTTCAGGTGGATCGCGGCGGAAGCCGCGGCCGCTCCGGCTCGGCTCGCCCATCGCGATCTCCAGAGCCACAACCTCTACCTGTGCAGCGACGGCGCCCGCGGGGAGCGGCTGGTGATGATCGACATCCAGGGCGCGCTCCTGGCGCCGCCGGAGTACGACCTGGTCTGCCTGCTTCGGGATTCCTACGTCGAGCTTCCCGACGACGAGGTCCGTTCTCATCTCGCCCGGGTCCGCCCTCTGCTGCCGGACCGGCCCGATGCCGAGAGCTTCGCCCGGCGCTTCGATCTTCTCACGCTGAGTCGCAAGGGAAAGGACCACGCCCGCTTCGTCTATGCGGCCAGTAGCCGAGGCGACCCTCGCTTCAACCGCCATCTGTCCGCGACCGTGCGCGCCCTGCGCACCGCCGCCGCTCGGGTCGCCTGCCTCGATTCCAGCCTGGCCCGGCTGGCCGAGATGGTCCACGCGCTGCCGGAGTCACCATGCGTGGGATGATCGTCGCGGCAGGCATCGGCACCCGCCTGCGCCCCCTCACGCATCACCGGCCGAAGCCCGCGGTTCCGGTCCGCGGAATTCCCGTGATCGCCTATCCCCTGGCATTCCTCGCCCAGGCCGGTGTCACCGAGATCGTGATCAACGTCCACCATCTCCCGGAGCCCCTGATCGCCGCCGCCCGGCGTTGGTGCCCGGCGCATGTGAAGCTCCACTTCTCCCACGAAGCGGAGCTCCTCCACACCGGGGGCGCAATCCGACGCGTCGCCGCGTTCCTGCGAGAAAGCGACCCCTGCGTGGTCCTGGGAGGCGACATGATCCTCGACTTCGACCTGGCAGCGATGATCCGCCGCCATCGAGCGGGGGACTGCGCGGCGACCCTGGCGCTCCGCGAGGACCCCCGAGCACCGGTCTTCGGTACGATTGGGGTGGATGGCGAGGGGCGCGTGCGACGCATTGCACGGCGATTCGATCTGGGAGGTGTGGACCGGGCAGGCGTCTACACGTGGGCGAACCTGTTCTCGCCACGCGCCCTCGACACCCTGCCAGATCGCCAGATCTTCAACCACCTCGATGACTGGCTCGCACCGCTCTTGGCGCGAGGAGCCGACGACATCCGGGCGATGGTCCTTTCTCCGGCCGACTGCGCATGGGAGCCCGTGGGCACCCTTCCCGAGTACCTCGAAGTGAACCTGCATCCGCCCCGCCTCTCCTATCTCGAGCCGGACGCCCTGGCGCGCGCGGACGGCACCCGGATCGAGGGGGATTGCATCATCGGGCGCGGGGCCGCGATCGGAACAGGAGCCCGCCTGCAGCGGGCGGTGGTATGGGACGGGGAGAAGGTCCCGGACGGCTTCGAAGCAGCGGACGGAGTGTACGCGGGGGGCGCATTCCATTCCTGTGTCGCGAGACCCGGCGCGAAAGGGGAAGCGCTCGGATGACCGAGGTGGTGTTCGTCGGAACCAGCGATGCCTTCGGTTCGGGAGGACGTCGGCAGTCGGCGTACCTGGTGCGGGCCCCCTCGGGAACCGTGCTCCTCGACTGCGGAACGACCACCGGCACCGGGCTCGCCACTCTCGGTGTCGAGCGCGACGAAATCGACACCATCATCCTGTCACACTTCCACGCCGACCACTTCGGCGGCATCCCCCTCTTCCTTCTGGGCGCTCTCCACCAGGACTCGCGGCGCGAGCCGCTTCGGATCGCCGGTCCTCCCGAAGTGGAAGAGCGAGTTCGGCAGGCCGCGACGGCGCTGGGCCATCCGCTCGACCGACAGGACTGGAGCTTCCCGATTCTCTTCCAGGAACTCTCCACGGGAGCCGAATCGGAGGCGGGTCCGGTCGCGGTCCGGACATTCCCGACCCGACATGCGCCCGAGTCCCATCCACGCGGCATCTGGATCCAGGCGGGAGGCCGAAGCCTGGTCTACTCCGGAGACACGGGCTGGTTCGACGAGCTCCCCTCGCGGGTCAACGGCTCGGACCTCTTCATCTGCGAGTGCACCCAGGTGCAGAAGTCCTATGAATTCCACCTCAGCCTGGAGGAGTTGGCCGACCGAAAACACGACTTCGATTGCGGAAAGCATCTTCTCACCCATCTGGGCCAAGAGATGCGTTCTCTCACGGATTTTGGCGGGTTCGAAGTGGCGGACGACGGCCTCGTCATCAAGCTCTGATCCCTAGCCTGCATTTCTCACCAGCTCGCTACTGCGGCCGCCGACAGCACCGCATCTTCGCGACCTTCTCCCTCCGGCCGCCTCGACGTACTGCCCAGTACGCCCTCGGCGCCCTCGCTACGCGACCCGGTGAGAAAAGCAGGCTAGTCCGGCCCCCCCCGGCACGATCTCGCCCAATACCGCCGCCTCCCGGGCGCCCGTGCAGCGTGGGAGGTGGTTGGGGACTCCGAGAAGCGCGTTTCGACCCATCAGCGAGAAGGCCATGGCCTCCGCGGCCTCCGCCGGAACGCCGGCGGCGTCGAAGGGCTCGACCGGAATCCCGGCAAAGCGATCGGCGAGAGCCCGCATCAGCTCCGGATTGCGGGCGCCACCGCCGCCCACCAGCACGCGGTCGATCGGAGACCCATCGAGGAAGGCCCTGCTCGCCCGCACCACCGCCTCCGCCGTGAAGGCGACCAGGGTCGCGACGAGATCATCGGCCGAGCGCCCGCATGCGGTCCACTCCTCTGCGATGCGTTCGGCTTCGGCGAGGCCGTAGCGCTCGCGGCCGGTCGACTTCGGCGGATTCCGGTCCAGGAACTCGTCTTCCAGGAGTCGCTCGAGCAGGTCCCCGGCGACGCATCCCCCACGCGCCCGGAGCCCGTCGCGGTCCATTCTCTCCGCACCGCCGCTTTGCGCCGCGACGACTCCGTCGATGAGCGAGTTGGCGGGGCCCACATCGAAGGCAACCACGTCCTCCGGTGTCGCACCGCGGGGAATCCAGGTGAGGTTGGCGATGCCTCCCAGGTTCAGCACCACCCGCCCCTCTCCGGGATGGCCCAAGGCGGCATGGTGGAAGAAGGGCGCCAGGGGAGCCCCCTGTCCACCCGCCGCCACGTCCCGCGGCCGGAAGTCGGCCACCGTCGTGCAGCCCGTGCGCTCAGCGATGACCGACGGATCACCGATTTGAAGGGTGGCGCGATGCTCCGGGTGGTGGGCCACTGTCTGCCCATGGGAGGCGATGCCGTCCACCGCCGCCAGGGGAATCCCCAGCGCAGCGGCCAGGTCCGCTGCGGCCGTTGCGAACTGCTCGCCGAGCAGGACATCCAGGCTGGCGAGTTCGGCGAGCGCCTCCGACCCCGGTACGCGACCCGCCGCCAGGCGATGGATCCTCTCCTGGAGCGCGCGCGAGAAGGGTGTCTCCCGGTAGGCCAGCAGCCGAAACGGCCTGGTCGCCGGGGACGGGGGCCACTCCACCAGGGCCGCATCCACCCCGTCCGCGGAGGTCCCCGACATCAGGCCGATCACCTTCACGCCGCGGATCATAAGCCGCGACGCGCCCACACGCCGGCTTGGACTCGACTGTTTGGAATCGACTCCTTAGACTCGACCGATTCGATCCAGACCCGGAGAGAACCGAGAGCTTCAACTGAGAGGGCGAGCCGGAGGCTCGCCGCGCGGGCAGAGCGATCCGATCGCTTTTCGGCCCGCGGGACCGGAGTGTCATGACCGATTCTTCGCGCACACAGGGCCGACTGATCTGCGTCGGTGTCGCCGTCATCGGAGTGGTGTTTCTGCTCGGTCTCATCAACGGCGCTTACTGGGCCGTTGCCATCCCCGTGGGAATCCTGCTCGCCTTCGTGCTCGGACTCACCTTCTGGGTGGGCTGGACCATCGCAACCGTCGAGGTGGAAGCCGAGCCCGATCCGGGTGACGAGCCGGCGAAGACCGAAGCCCCGTCCGACTCCGACGGATCCGTCTAGGGCACCCGTGCGAATCGCGCTGCTCACCTACCGGGGCAACATGTACTGCGGCGGCCAGGGGATCTACACCGCCCACCTGGCCCACGAGTGGAAGAAGGCCGGCCACGAGGTCCACGTGATTGCGGGCCCGCCTCTTCCCGATCTCGAACCGGGGATTCCGCTCCATGTCATCCCCAACGAGAACCTGTTCGCCCTCCCGTTCCGGGAATGGGCGGCGCAAGGGGATCCGCGGCGGCTGCTGACGCCGATCAACCTCTGGGAGCTCGGAGTGTCGCGGATCGGCGTCTTTCCGGAGATGCAGAGCTTCGGCCTGCGCTTGCTGATGCGCTGGCGTCGCCTGCAGAGGCGCCATCGCTTCGATGTGGTCTTCGACAACCAGTCCCTCTGCTGGGGACTGCTGGGGTTGCGCGCCACCGGAGTCCCCGTGGTGTCTGCGATTCACCACCCGCTGCACATCGATCGGGAGGCGGATTTCGCCATCGACCCGCGCCTGAGCAAGAAGATCAAGCGCACCCTCTACTTTCCGCTCTTCATGCAGCAGCGGGTGGCGCCCCGCCTCGACAAGATCGTCACGGTGAGCGAGGCCTCTCGCAACGAGATCGAGCGCTACTTCGGGATTCCCCAGAAGAAGATTGCCGTCGTCCACAATGGAACCGACACCGATCTCTTCCACCCGATCGAGGGCGTCGAGAAGGAAACCGACCTGATCTTCGTCGGACGGACCGAGGATCGGAAAAAGGGCATCGGAACCCTGCTCGAGGCCCTTTCTCATCTCCCGGACGCCGTCACTCTGAAGATCGTCGACGGCCGCATACCCGAGAACGGCCTGGTGCCGCGGCTCATCCGCAAGCATCGGCTCGAGAACCGGGTCGTCTTCCAGAGCCGCTTTCTCGAAGTAGCGGATCTGGTGCGAGAGTACTCCACGGGGAGGATCGCCGTGGTGCCCTCGTTCTTCGAAGGCTTCGGATTCCCCGCCAGCGAGGCCATGGCCTGTGGGCTCCCGGTCATCGCGAACGCAGCCGGTGCGCTTCCCGAGGTGGTGGGCACCAGCAACGAGGCGGGGCGGTTGGTTCCGTCGCGGGATGCACGGGCCCTGGCCGGGGCGATCGCCGACGTGCTCTCCGAGCCCGAAGCAGCGGAGCGCATGGGCCGCGCTGCTCGTGCGCGGGTCGAGCGCATCTTCCGTTGGAAGGACGCCGCCGCCCGACTCGTGGACGTCTTCGAGGACACCCGCCGTGCTGCTCACCGTCGATCTCGAGCGACTTAGGATCCGGCCCGGAGACACCCTCCTCGACGCGGGCTGCGGCGAGGGCCGGCATTGCTTCGGCGCCCTCGAGCAGGGAGCGCGGGTGCTGGGGCTCGATCTCGACCGCAGCGCGCTGAAGGCGGCCGCGGGTGGACTGCGTGCTCGGGGCGAAGAGCTGGGATCCCTGGGCGCCATGCTCCAGGGGGATACCTTCGCCCTGCCCTTTCGGGACGAGAGCTTCGACAGGGTGATCTGCGCCGAGGTGATGGAGCACGTCCACGATTTCCGCGGCGCCGCCCGCGAGCTGGCGAGGGTGACGAAGCCCGGCGGCAGGCTGGCGATCACGATCCCGACGGCCACCAGCGAGCAGCTCTATCTGCGGCTGGGCGACCACTACTTCGAGAGCCTCGGCGGACACATCCGGATCTTCGCACCCCGGCGGCTCGCCGAGGGACTGGCCTCCGTGGGGCTCGCCACCGAAGGGGTCGGCTTCGCCCACGGGCTGCACACGCCCTACTGGGTGTTGCGGTCGATCGCCGGCCTGCCGGGAGCCGATCAGAGCTCTCTGGTGCGCGCTTTCCGCCTCTACCTGATCCGGGCCACCGGCTCCAAGGTGATGGACTGGCTCGAGCGAAGGATCCTCAATTACATCTGCCCGAAGAGTCTCATTCTCTATGCGGAGAAGCCGGCGGCGAGGCCCACCGGATGAATCGGCAGCTTCGCATCTGCATGGTGGGCTACCGCGGCAACATGCATTGCGGTGGCCAGGGGGTCTACATCTGGTTCCTGGTACGGGAGCTGGCGAAGCTCGGGCATCAGGTGGACGTGCTGGTGGGTCCGCCCTTCCCCGACCCCATGCCCTTCGCCCGCGAAGTCGTGACTCTTCCCAACCAGCAGTTCTGGGCGAAGTGGTTCTCTCGCGACTGGGTCCACTTCCTCCCCCGCCCGAATCCGCTTCGCGTCTTCGAGCCACTCAACTTCTACGAGCTCGCATCGAGCCGGCTCGGCTTTCTTCCCGAACCTTTCGCCTTCAGTCTGCGCGCCCTGCGCGCAATGGCGGAGCGGCTGCGCCGTGGGGTGCGCTACGACCTGGTGCACGACGTCCAGTGTCTCGGCTACGGCCTGCTCGGAATCCGCGCCTTCGGGTTCCCGATGGTGACGACGATCCACCATCCGCTCACCGTGGACCGTCGCGCCTCCTTGGTGCGGGACCAGACCATGATCGACGCCATCGGAACCATGCAGTTCTACCCGATCGGTATGCAGTCCTTCGTGGCTCGGCGCATGGACCGCGTACTGACCTCCTCGCGGGCCAGCGGCCGCGAGATCCTTCGCGATTTCGGCGTCCGCCGCGACCGGCTCGAGATGGTGGGAAATGGTCTCGACACCCAACTCTACTCGCCCGACCCCGCCGTGCGGCGCAGCGAGAGAGAGATCCTCTGCGTGGGCCGAGCGTCGGATCCAAACAAGGGAATCAGGACCCTGATCGCGGCTCTCGCCAGGCTCGCATCCCCCGTACGCCTCACCCTCGTCGACGACGGCGCCCCGGGGAACGAGGCGCGCAAATGGGCCTCCTCACTCGGCTGCGCGGATCGCCTCCACGTCACCGGCCGCATTCCCACCGACGCCCTCGTGCACCTCTACCGACGCGCTGCGCTGGTGGTGGTGCCCTCCCGGTACGAGGGTTTCGGCCTTCCCGCAGCAGAGGCCATGGCATGCGGTACCCCGGTCGTCGCGACCTCAGCCGGTGCGCTGCCCGAGGTGATGGGGGTGGGCAACGGTGGACTCCTGGTTCCCCCGGACGATCCCGAGGCCCTCGCCAAGGCCATCGCCACCCTGCTCGAGCAGCCGGACACGCGGCGCGAGATGGGCATACGCGCCCACCCCCTCATCGAGGCCGCCTTCTCCTGGCCCCGCGTCGCGGAAAGGACCGCGCAGATCTACCGCGAGGTGGTCGGAGAGCGGTCCCTGACGAAGCGGGGACGTTGTTGAACGTTCAATTTTTCGACGAGGTCGAAAAATTGAACGTTCAACAACGTCCCCGCTCTACGCCGAGGCGCGACTTCTGGGACGCCCGGCCAGGACCACGACATCCGCCAGGGTCGGCACCCGGCGAGCCAGCCAGTCGAGACTGCGGAGCGCGAGCTCTGCCACTGCCCCGGGGAGGTGATCCACCGCGCGGGTCCAGGCCGGCAGACCCCAGGCCAGGGAGATCCCTTCCACCACCTCGAGGTCGAGGCTACCGGAGGCCTGCTCCTCGATCAGACCGATCTCATAGCGGGTGAAGTGATCGGCGGGCACGTCGTGGTGGCGCCGGCCGCGGCGGACGGGACAGCCGAGCCAGCCCTCGCGAATCTCGTCGGAGAAGAGGGCTGCGCGACAGGCCAGGGACTCGAAGTTGGCGATCGCCAGCACCACCCGCCCGTAGGCGGAGGTCACCCGGGCCATTTCGGCGATCGCCTGCTCGGGTCGATCGAAGTGGTCGAGTGCACCCTTGCAGAGCGAAGCATCGAAGCTGCCCGTTGCGAAGGGCAGCGCGTCCGACCAGCCTCGCACCCATTGGGGAGCCGGCCCTTCTTCTTCGGCGCTCTTCAGGCGAGCCCAGGCGGACATGCGCTTCGAGGGCTCGACACCCACCACCTTCGCCCCGCGTCGGGACATCGCGATGGCGTCCTGGCCGAATCCGCTGGCCACGTCCAGGATCCTTCGCCCCCGCCCCGGGTCCGCCAGGGAGAGCGTCACCTCCGTCATCCGATCGAAGAGAAAGGCGCTGTCGCGCGTGGTTCCCGTCGGGATCACGTCGCTCATGTCGCGGTCGAGGTCCACCACCCGCATCGGCCGGCACTCTAGCAGGAGAGCGCCGGCGAGCGGAATCACCCTCCTATGTCACCCCGGCTCTGGACGCGGTGGATCAGAGGCGTCCGGCGACGTAGTTCTCCAGGAGCTCCGCCAGATCCACATCGACCGCTTCGAAGCGCAGGCCGAGGCTCTGGGTTCGCGTGTCTGCCCAGGCGACGCAGGCGGGGAGCTTGATGGGAACGAAGAAGCCCGGCAGAGCAAACTCGCTCTCCACGACTCCCTCGCTGAAGGGGTGAGGTCCCCCGAGGGTCAGCCCGATCCCGCGGGCGGACAGATCGCGTCCCCGGGCCATCCGTTGAGCCTCACCCGTGGTAAGCCACACCCAGCCCTCGAACCTGGCCCGGCGACTCTGCCGTCTCTCCCCTTCCATCGACTCCCCCTCCAGCCTCTGCGAATTCCGATGCAAGATTCGTGCGAGACCGCGCGGCCCCCAGGGAAGCGCCAGGAGACGCGTGGCGCAGTATTGGTGTTGGGGAGTGGCAGCGAACGGTATGCTTCGCCCCGGGAATGGCGAATTCTCTTCCGCTGAATGGAAAGAACTTTCCGCGCGATCCCTCCACCGCGCCCGATGACGGGCCGAAGGGGAGGAGTCCGCTCGAGCGCCTCGCTTCGTTCAGGTTCACCTATCTCTCGATCTTCGTCTTCCTCGCCGCCTACGCATTCACGATGGAGGGCTTGGAGAGCCTATTGAGTCAGCACTTCGAGACCGCGATCCAGGAGGCGGCGGACGTGGATCCCTCCGAGGCGGCGGTGGTCGCCCGGATCCAGGAAGGGATCGACAGGGTGCTGCGAGAGTCGCAGTGGATCCGCCTCGGGGGCGTCCGGGTCCGGACCATCGCCTTGGGAGCAGACCTGCAGACCGTGCTCTACGCCGGCGTCAGCCCAGTCGAACTCCCCGCCGGATCCATCGAGCTCCTCGAGGTAGCGCTCCTGCCGGTGAGGATCGAGGTGTACGTCACGGTCCCACTGAGTTCCGTGGCCGCCAATGCGATCCTGGTCGTGTACGCGGCACTGCTGGTGACCACCCTCTTCATCTACACCCGGACCCTGACCAGACGGGAGGAGATCCGGCTGGGTGAGGTGGTGGCGACCCGCGACACCATTGCGGGCAGGACGAGGGAGATCGAGGACGAGCTCGAGACCGTCCGCAACCGCCTCGCCCGGATCGAGCCCGAACAGGAGGTCTCGGCCGAGGAGATCCGCGCTCTGGAGGACGAGCGGGAGCGGCTCGGCGCGAAGCTCGCGGAGCTCGAGCAGAGGGAGGAGGGGCTTCGCGCGCGTTCATCGCGCATCCAAGGGCTCGAGGAGGAGCGGCAAACCCTGGAGGAATTCCTCGACGAGGCGGTGCGGGAGCTCGGGCAGAAGGACGACGAGATCCAGGCCCTCGAGACGCGAATGAAGAAGGCCCGCAGGTCGTCGGGGTCCCGGGAATCCGCCCGTGAGGCAGAGGTGCTCGCCAGGCGCCTGCGCACCCTCTACAAGAATCTGGAATTCGACGATCGCGCCGTCTCGGATCTCGTCCGCTACGGGGACGAGGCCACCAAGCTGAAGGCCGAAGCGGCGCTCAAACGCCTCTCCGATGAAGCCGAGAACGTGGCGGTCCGCCGCAAGGTGGGAGGCCTGCCCCCCCAGCTCTCGATCTTCGAGCTGGGATTCGGCGGCAAGGGTCGCGTCTACTACACGAAGGGCCGCCACCGTCGTCACAGGATCCTCGCCATGGGCGCCAAGAACACCCAGAAGGTCGACCTCGAATACCTGAGCCGTCTCTCCAAGGACTGAAGCGCGGGCTAGGTGTGGTCGCGGAGGGCTGACCTGAGCTGATCGTCGTCCCAGGGCTTGGGGATCAGGGCGCGGATTCCGAGGCGCTCGATCTGGGCGGCGGGAATCTCCTCGGGCCATCCGGTGATGAGGAGGCGAGCGACGGTCGGATGCCGGGCCGCGACCTGCTCCAAG
>Ga0255055_10000985_pt1 | contig 21644 bp, 20 predicted proteins | sample JV7_2_27_MG_FD_188633 | JGI IMG/M metagenome (GOLD analysis project Ga0255055, IMG submission 188633) | Seawater microbial communities from Jervis Inlet, British Columbia, Canada - JV7_2_27 | ecosystem: Environmental > Aquatic > Marine > Inlet | place: Canada: British Columbia | collected...
AATGTCCTGCGCTCTATGGTCTACGCCTGGTTGCTGACAATCCCGCTCACCGTCGTCATTGCTGGAATCCTATATCTGATTCTGAACCAATTCAGCCTCTGATCAGGGCTAAGCCAGTCACAGATCCGGTCGGTCAACCGATCCGCAGCTAACCGGTCTGCATCCAGGATTCGATCCGGTCGACCAGCCGATCGGCCAGCCCATCACCTAGATCATTCCACTCGATATCGGGATCATCCACCTTAAACCAGTTGGCCTGCCGGCGCACGAACTGCCTTGTCAGTCGACGCATCTCCACCACGGCCTGCTCGAGTGTCTGATTGCCAAGTAAGTATTCACCAATTTGCTGGTAGCCGATGCCGGACATAGGTGAATGATCCAATTCGACCCCGCGGTCCAGCAGCGCCTGTACTTCGTCGACCAGTCCGCGCTCCAGCATGCGATCGATTCGCTCGTCGATGCGAGAGTAAAGCTCTGGCCTCGGAAGATTAAGGCCGAGTCGAAGGATCCGGTAGTCCGGCGGGTTGGCACGGCGCTGCTCGCTAGGTCGAGTTCCGGTGAGTTCGTAGACTTCAAGCGCGCGAGCAACCCGGCGGACGTTTTTGGGATCGATCGTGGCTGCCGAATCGGGATCGACTTTATCCAGTTCCGCGTGAAGCGCAGAGGTGCCGTGCTCGGCAGCGAAGTCTTCGTATCTGGTCCGAATGGCATCGTCGGCTGCTTTCGGCGGCGGCGCCCAGCCTTCCAGGATGGCAGTCACGTACTGCCCGGTCCCTCCCACAAGCAGCGGAAGTTTTCTCCGTTCCTGCACCCCTACGATCGCCTCATCCGCCGCCTGCTTAAATCTCGCCAGGCTCCAACTCTGCTCGGGATCCACGATATCAATTAAATGATGAGGAACCTGGGCGAGCTGTTCTGGGCTCGGCTTGGCGGTACCAATATCCATTCCACGGTAGATGAGCCGCGAGTCGGCGGAGATGATCTCAGCCTCCAGCGCCTCAGCAACCGCGATCGATATTTCTGTCTTGCCGACCGCAGTGGGGCCGACAATAGCGACAAGCGAGGCTGTCCGATCCATCATCGCAACCTCGGCTATCCCTCCACCGCCGAGACAATGTGTTCGAGGCGAATCACACTGCCGTCTTGCTCCATGTCGATAGCGATCACATCGATTCGCCATTCAGCATCATCGCGATTTTCGCTGCTTAGATAAGCATAGGCGGTTTGGATCAGCTTCTGCTGTTTTGAGCGAGTGATCGACTCTTCCGGCAGTCCGTACATCTGGCTGCGGCGGGCTTTGACTTCCACAAATATGATCTCTTCCCCTTGCTCCGCCACAAGATCCAATTCACCCTTTCGCCATCGCCAGTTGCGTTCCAGGATGCGGTAGCCCAGGCTCTTGAGGTGCTTTTCAGCCACCTTCTCACCGTGAATTCCAAGCTCGTGCGGCATAAGTTGAGGCGTCATGGGCGATTTGACCCAATTCTGCAATGAGTGAATCGGTTGACAGCCAGCTTAACACAACATTAGAATGTGGCATCTGCTTTAAAGCGGCCGAGACCCCCTTGGCCGTGGAATCGCCAATCTGCCCCAGGGCAGCAACAGCGGTGAAGAGGAGGAGAAACGCCGAAAATCCATCAATTTCTAGTTAAATCAAGACTTGGCCAAGTTATTAAAGCAACAAACACATATCCTGAGGAGGAGGAACCATAGATGAATCGTAAAGTTCTTATGTTTGGCGGCCTTGTGGTGCTTGCCTTAGCGCTAAGTGCCTGCGGTGCCGCAGCTTTTGAATGCGACGACCCAATCGGTTGCGTAACCTACGGACCCGACGAGCCGATCCACCTCGCATCCATGCTGACTATCTCCGGAGCAACCGCCTTTTTGGGCGATGACTCGAATGGCGCCCTCGAGATTGCACTTGAGGATCGAGATGGCACGCTGCTCGATCACGACATCCTGCTAACAAAAGAGGATTCGCTTTGCAGCGCCGAAGGTGGACAAACGGCTGCTACAAAGGTAGCTTCGGATCCCACGATCATTGGCGTTGTCGGCACAAACTGCTCGAGCGCGATGACTGCAGCCATGGACACCCTCACGGGTGCCGGGCTATCCATCATCTCGCCTTCCAATACCGCTCCCGCGCTGACGCTCGAGGACGGGACCTGGAAGGAAGGCTACTTCCGAGCCTGCCACACGGACCTGTTCCAGGGCAAGGTAGCGGCAGAGTTTGCATATAACGAGCTAGGAGCACGCTCCCTCGCCACGATCCATGACGGCAGTCCCTATGCCGACGCGCTTCAGGAAGTAATGGCAGCGGTGTTTGAAGAGCTTGGCGGCACTGTGACGTTCCAAGGTGCGGTCAATGTCGGAGACACCGACATGCGCGCGGTGCTTACATCCGCAGCCGCCGATGAACCGGAAGTGCTGTACTTCCCGATCTTCCAGCCGGAAGGGGACTTCATTGTCCAGCAGGTGAGCGAGATCTCCGGATTGGAGAACACAACTCTGGTCGGTGCCGATGGCATTCTTGTCGACGGCTTTGCAGCCAGCGCAGGCGAAAATGCGGTCGGAATGTATTTGTCCGGCCCGCATGTCACAGGTGCTTTCTATGATGACTTCATTGACAAGTGGGCTGCTAAGTTCGGCGGCAGTCCCCCAGCCGGGTTCCACGCATTCGCCTATGATGGCATCAACATCATGCTAGATGCGATTGAGGCGGTTGCGGTCGTTGATGACGACGGAACTCTTCACATCGGACGCGACGCCCTGCGCCAGGCCATGGCAGCCACAGATGACTACCAGGGGCTAACCGGAAGAATGAACTGCGGGACCAAGGAGTTTGCCGCGGGTACCAGCCACGGCGATTGCGCCACCGGTGATGCACTGGCTATCTTCCAGCTCACCGAGGCTGAAGTCGCTGGCAACTGGCCTGCCCCGGTCGTATACACGCCGTAGTGAAACAAGCGCTACAAGTACGGGCTCGAATCGAAAGTACAAGCCCGTAGAGGTGAGCCAGGGAATAGCACTTTCCCTGGCTCACCTGAATATTTCCCCCTGTAAGGACCACTAAAAACATGCTTCGTAGATTCTTCGAACGCTTTTCGTGGGTCGACTTCATCCTCCGATTATTTCAAATCGGCATCATTATTGCGATGATTGTTGGCCTCATCAATACGATCTCCGCGGGGCGCTACACGAACGCCCAGTGGGCGACCTTAGTCTTTGCAGGTCTTGCTCAGGGTAGCATCTACGCACTCATCGCATTGGGCTACACGCTGGTATACGGCATTCTTCGCCTGATCAACTTCGCTCATGGCGAGGTCTACATGTTCGGCGCCCTCACGACCGTTTTCCTCGCAAACGCGCAGGCTCGCTCCGGCTTTCTGGATGAGCATCCGTGGCTTTCAATCCTGTCCTGGTTCTTGCTTGCGGGCGTTGTCTCGACAGTAATCGCAGTTCTACTGGAACGTATCGCCTATCGTCCGCTGCGCAACGCGCCGCGGTTGGTGCCACTGATCACAGCCATCGGCGCCTCCTTCGCCCTGCAGTACACAGCTCGCGGACTCTACGGCGCCGAATTTCGCTCTTATCCAACGGTCGATGCCTTGGCCGGTACGATCAGCATTCTGGGATTTAATGTTCCAGTCGTCCAGGTGGTTGTTATCGTGGCGGCGGTCATTCTCATGATCGGATTGATCGGATTTGTGGATCGCACCAAAATTGGCACTTCGATGCGCTCCGTCTCTGAGGACAAGGACGTTTCTCGCCTCATGGGGATTGATGTTGACAAGGTCATCGTAATCACCTTCGCCATTGGAGGACTGCTCGCTGGAGCGGCCGGCGTCTTTAATGGACTTTTCCGCCCCGTAGGGGTGTTCTTTTTTATGGGCTTTTTTCCTGGTCTCAAAGCCTTCACTGCTGCAGTGCTTGGAGGCATCGGCAGCGTTCCGGGCGCAGCCATCGGCGGATTGTTGCTGGGCATTGTCGAATCCGTGTTCCCAAATTTGATTCTGGAAGGTTTGGGGATTCCGTCAGCCAATCAGCTGCGTGACGCATTCGCGTTCACGATGCTGGTACTGATCCTCATCTTCAGGCCGCAAGGTATCTTCGGCGAAAAGCTGGCGGAGAAGAAGGCATGATTCAGAACCGCGCCCCTGAACCGATCTCGCGCATAGTTACCAAGTATGGACTCATTGGCAGCCTCATAGCGCTCTATGTGAGTGCACTTGGGATGGTGGAATCTTTTTCTTTGCGTCCCGTTGTCGGTGATTTTCTAACCCTGGGCTATGTGATCTTGGCGGCCGGCCCAGTCGGCGCCGGAATCCTCACCGCCCGGGCATTGCGCGATCGTACATCTCGTAGGTCCGCGATTGGTGCAAGCTTCGGGGCGGGCGCCGTTTCCAGCAGCCTGCTGCTCGTGCTGCTCGTTGTGATTGTGATCTTCGTGATTCGGCCTGATGAGGCTGGCGCGGAGGTCACACTCCAGGTCATGTTCGTCAATTTAAACTCTGGACTTGCCGAGATCCTGACTTTCGGCCTTGGGAATCTGCTCGGTGCTCTGATGTTGATCTTGTTTTGTACGATCATGGGCGGCGCAGGTGGCGCAGCAGTTCTAGTTCGTGACCCGCTTCGAGCCGGACTCGTCACCGGCGTGATTCTTACGATATTGGTAGGCATCTTTTCCGATACAGTCAGCCAAGTTCTTCAGCAAGTCAGCGGGCGCGTAATCATCAACATTGTGTTTGTCCAAAAGTCGCTTCGGCCGATTCCTGCAGTATTGGTATTTGCCTTGGGTTTCTCGATGGCTTACTTCCGGGTGCCGCGTCGCTCAAAGGCTCGCTGGCAGCAGGTGCCAGACACCCGCCAAAAGAGCGCAAAAAGAGGATTCTTTATTGCTGGGCTCTTGCTACTGATCATGCTTCCCTGGCTCACCGGCTTGTTCCTTAGCCAGGCTTTATTCCTAATTGGGCTCTATATCATCATGGGGTTGGGCCTCAACATCGTGGTTGGCTATGCTGGATTGCTTGACCTGGGATACGTGGCGTTCTTTGCATTTGGTGCATACGCCATGGGAATTCTAACCACCACCAGTGAGCTTGGAATTACCAACCTAACGTTTTGGAGCGCCTTGCCCATTTGTGTTGCCGCAGGTGTTCTCTGGGGGTTGCTCCTCGGGTTTCCTGTACTACGCCTGCGGGGCGACTATTTGGCGATCGTTACCTTAGGCTTTGGCGAGATTGTTCGGATCCTGGCGCTTTCGGATTGGTTAGGTCCAATTCAAGGGGGCCCGCAGGGGATCCTGCACATTCCAAATCCAGTGATTTTCGGGGTCACGCTCAATACGCCGCAAACCATGTATTATGTTGTGCTCTTGGGCGTAATCCTGGCCGCGTTCGTGACCATTCGCCTGCGGGATGCACGCCTTGGGCGGCAGTGGATGTCCATGCGGGAGGACGAAGATGTCTCCGAGGCGATGGGCATCAACCTGGTATCCACTAAGCTGTTGGCTTTTGCTATCGGGGCTGGCTTCTCGGCCCTGGCTGGCGCGATTTTGGCCGCCCGTCAGAGCACAATTTTCCCTCACAGTTTTAACTTGATCATCTCCATCAATGTCTTAGCTGGCATTATCGTGGGAGGGCTGGGAAGCATTCCCGGCGTGATCGTGGGGATGGTCATCCTGGTCGGCCTTCCGGAGTTGCTGCGAGAGTTTACCGAGTACCGTTTCCTAATGTACGGAATCCTGCTGATTGTTGTTATGCTCGTCAGACCTGAAGGCTTCCTGCCCGAAGCGACCCGCAAACGTGAGCTGCATTCCGATGAACCCGGCATGGCACCAGCCGAGGCCGCGCCTCTCGAATCAGTGGGCGCGGGGGGACAGGAATAGATGGCTCCGCTGCTAGATGCAATTGATGTCACAAAGAGCTTCGGCGGACTGGACGCCGTTAAGGATTTCGATTTTCAGATCCAGGAGGGCGCCATCGACAGCATCATTGGCCCTAACGGCGCCGGCAAGACAACCTTTTTCAACTGTGTGACTGGTTTCTACGTTCCGACCGAGGGCAAGGTCTTCTTCGATGGACACGAAATCCAGGGCATGTCGACTGATCGCATCACTCGCTTCGGGATCTCAAGGACTTATCAGAACATACGTCTGTTCTCGCAGATGACCGCTATCGAAAACATCCTGGTTGGTGAGCAGCCTCGATTGAAAACATATTGGGTAGAGGCTCTTTTTCGCACTCGGCGCTATAAAGAGGAGGAAGAACACGCACTTCAGGAGGCACAAAGGGTGCTCGAGTTTGTCGGCCTCAAGGGAATGGGTGATCAAGTAGCTCACAATCTTCCATATGGCGCGCAGCGGCGGCTGGAGCTAGCAAGAGCATTAGCGGCAGAGCCTAAATTGCTTCTGCTTGACGAGCCAACGGCGGGGATGAATCCCAATGAATCTGCTGAGATGATGGAATTCATTCGAAGACTCCGGGACGAGGTAGGGATAACCATTTTGCTTATTGAGCACGACATGAAAGTGGTAATGGGTGTCAGTGAGCAGATCAGCGTGATGGATTTCGGCTTAAAGATCGCGGAAGGCACTCCAGCCGAGATACAGGGAAATACGGACGTGATTGAGGCGTATCTTGGGAAGGGCGCTGCCTCCGGCTTACAGCTCGCGTCGGGAGGCTCCTCCAACTGATGGACGCCCCAATGCTCGAGGTCAGCGATATCCATACGTACTACGGAAATATTCACGCCCTGAAGGGCGTTTCTTTGACTGTCAATGAGGGCGAGATCGTGACCCTAATTGGTGCCAATGGTGCCGGCAAAACAACCACCCTCCGAACCATCAGCGGATTGCTTCACCCAGCGCAAGGTGGGATTACGTTTGAGGGGGAAGACATCTCCGAAGTCCCCGCACACAAGGTTGTGAATAGGCGGATTGCTATGGTCCCTGAAGGCAGAGGGATTCTTGCCAGGTTGACGGTTTCTCAGAACCTGGATATGGGTGCCTACAGCCGGACGGACAAGGGAGAGATTGAAAGTGATCGCGAGCGCGTTTTTGAGCTCTTTCCGCGCCTAAAGGAGCGTCGTAAGCAGGTTGCCGGGACCTTGAGCGGCGGCGAGCAGCAGATGCTGGCTACTGGCAGAGCCCTGATGACCCATCCGAGACTCTTGCTGATGGATGAACCGTCCATGGGCCTCGCTCCGGTGCTTGTCGAGCAAGTATTTGAAGTGATCCAGGAGATCAACAAGGAAGGCACGACCATATTGCTGGTCGAGCAAAACGCTCTCATGGCGCTGAACGTGGCCGCTCGAGGCTACTGCCTGCAAACGGGCGAGGTCGCCATCAGCGGCGCCTGCACTACCTTGGCGCTTGACCCCACGGTCCAAAAGGCCTATCTGGGGATGGACTAGACCTCCCGCAATCGCAATTCTCGCAATCCACAATTCGCCGCTTGCTCAGATTTCAACGAACGCCTTCCGCGGCCTCCCCCCGTTGAGCAAATCATCCATTACACTCTTAATGAATCCGTCAACATGTCGATATCATTAGGCTAGGTTTCCGCACCACTCCGATGGTCCGCAGCCCACACAAATGAGATTACGAGTCCTGGGAGCAAGAGACACCCGAGCAGCGCTCCCCATGCGCGAGCTAATCGAAACGACGAAATTGGCGTTTGGCCAGCTCTCTGCCGGTCGAGCTTCGGTTCCGCTTCGAGCCCGTATCGATGTAGATGGCCGCGATGGAATGTCGCTATTTATGCCTGCCCTACTTCCGGACACCGGCGAACTCGCGATCAAGGTCGTTTCAGTATTTCCAAAAAACACGCAACGCGAGCTTCCCACTATCCACGCGCTGGTAGTAGCCCTTGATCCGGAAACGGGGAGGCCGATCGCACTAATTGAAGGTGGCACCCTCACCGCTATCCGTACCGGCGCGGGATCGGGCGCTGCTACCGATCTTCTGGCCAGACCGAATGCAAAGCGTGTCGCAATTCTCGGAGCCGGCGTTCAGGCGCGGACTCAACTTGAGGCAGTGTGCACCGTGCGCGATATCGAGTCGGTTTGTATCTTCAGCCTTGAGCCGAAAATGTCCCAATTATTCCTGGCTGAGGTAGCCGCTGCAGATTGGGCTCCGACATCGATTGATGTCGCTCTCACGGCTTCGGGCGCAATTGAGGGCGCGGACGTAATTTGTGCCGCGACCACTTCCTCCACCCCCGTTTTCAAGGGCTCGGCGCTCAAGCCCGGTGTGCACATTAACGCCATTGGATCGTTCTTGCCTACCATGCAGGAGATAGATAGCGATACCGTCGAGCGGTCGCTGCTTTTCGTCGACTCGCGAGAGGCTGCACTGGCTGAAACGGGGGACCTGATCATCCCCATTCAGGAGAGCCGTATCTCCGAAGATCATGTCCAGGCAGAACTTGGTGAAATCGTGAATGGAGTTCATCCAGGTCGCACAGATGAAGATCAGATCACGCTCTACAAGTCAGTCGGGAATGCGGTTCAGGATGCGGCCGCGGCTGGTCTGGCGCTGCGCAACGCCGAAAAGTTCAGTATCGGTAAGGTGATCGAACTCTAATATGGCAGAGCCTAAGAGCGCGCAGGTTGTGATCATCGGGGGCGGCGTGATGGGAGCCAGCACTGCCTACCATTTGGCCAAGGCAGGAAACAATGACGTCGTGCTAATTGAGCGAACAGCTCATTTGGAGGACGGCGCTACTGGGAGATGTGCGGGAGGGGTGCGTTATCAGTTTGCCACCGAGGTCAACATTCAGCTGTCCAAAGTCAGCCTGCCGATGATCGAGCGGTTCAAAGACGAAATCGGCGTGGATCCACTTTATCGCAAGTGTGGATACTTTTTCGTGCTGACTGATCCTTCCGACGTCGACGCATTCAAGAAAAATGTTGAGCTACAACATAGTTTGGATGTGGAGACCGAATGGCTTGAGGGAGACGAAGTGAGGCGGCGACTCCCGTTGATGAAATTAGATGATGTGCTTGCAGGTACTCTCCATCACAAAGATGGGCTGGTGGATCCCAGCAGCGTCAATATGGGTTATCTCGACCGTGCTCGAGATCTGGGCGTCAAGATCATGATGAATACCGAGGCGCTCGGGATTGATGTTGAACACGATCGCGTGGCCGGCGTTCAGACTGATCGTGGACGATTATCGTGCGAGCACGTAGTCAATGCAGCCGGCCCTTGGGCGGGGTTGATCGGAAAGTTTGCTGGAATCGACATTCCAATTGAGCCAGTTCGTCGACAAATGGTCACCACCACCCCTCTGCCCGAGATCCCAGACGATTTTCCATTTGTGCTTGACTTCACTCAATCGCTGTACTTTCATCGGGAGGGAGAAGGGCTGCTCACTGGGCAATCCAACAAGATGCAGGCGCCCGGCTTTGATCAGCGTATCGACGATGATTGGGAAGCAAAAGCGCTTGAGGCGGCGATGGAACGGCTTCCGCTCCTCGAGCGAGCAGGTCGCCTATCTGGTTGGGCTGGACTCTATGAGGTTACTCCAGACGCCCACCCCATCTTCGGGCCAACGAGTGTGGGCGGACTCTGGGTTGTTGCGGGTTTTTCCGGCCATGGTTTCATGCACGGACCGGTAGCAGGAAGATTGATGTCAGAATTCATACTCGACGGCCAGGCGAGCACTGTCGATGTCTCCATGCTCGATCTAGCACGTTTTGAAGAGGGCAGACCCATCCCGGAGTACATCGTCGTTTGACACGCGCAGAAATCCTTACGATCGGAACCGAACTGCTGCTGGGTCAGATCGTTGATTCCAATACGCGCATGATCGCGGTTGCGCTGCGCGAGAACGGATTCGATTTGTTTCGAACCGCTACCGTTGGTGACAATCCGGAGCGGATCGCGTTGGCTGTCTCCCATGCCTTCGAGCAATCCGAAGTTCTCATCACTGCCGGCGGTCTTGGGCCGACCGTGGATGACGTCACACGTCTGGGCGTTGCCCAAGCGCTGGGAGTAGAGCTAGAGTTTCGCGACGAACTTTGGGCTCAGATCGTCGAGAGATTCAAAGCATTTGGGCGCGAGCCGACCGAAAACAATCGGAGTCAGGCCACCGTCCCCATGAATGCCATCGGGATCGAAAATTCGGTTGGCACAGCTCCGGGATTCATCGCCGAAAAAGACGAAAAGATCGTGATCGCCTTGCCTGGAGTTCCGGCCGAGCTAGAGTATTTGCTGGAGCATGAGGTTCTCCCGTACCTGCGTACTCGTCTTGGGACTCCCGCTGTGATCAAATCACGAACAGTACGAACCGCGGGGCTCGGTGAGTCTTGGCTGGACGAGCGAATTGAGGATCTAGAACGAATGACCAATCCTACCGTTGGATTGGCAGCACATCCGGGAAGGGTCGACATCCGAATTACCGGCAAGGCCGGAACGGAAATGGAAGTCGATCAGATGCTGTGGAAGGTCGAGGCTACCCTGCAGCAGCGCATCGGAGACCGGATTTACGGTACCGATCGCGAAACGCTCGAAGCCGCGGCCGTGGAGCAAGTCCGAAACGCGGGATGGCGACTTGCGACGGTCGAATTTGGAACCGATGGTGCCTTGGCAGAAGCACTCACCTTATTCGATGACGTTTTCGTTGGCGGAGAAACTTCCCCCGCGCAACTCTCAGAAGATGAGCTACAACAAGAACTTCAAGGGGCGATGAAGGAGAGGCAGGCTGCTGCGGGTCTCGCGTTACATGTCACCGCGAGCGAAGAAAATATCGAGATCCTGGCACTCTTTCTTTCCCCCGATGGTGGTTGGAAACTCGAGCGTTCATTCGGAGGCGCTGCACCAAACGCCACGCGATGGGCAATCAGCCTGGCACTCGATCGTCTGAGGCGCAAACTGGGCTCCGCCGAGGATTGATTTAGGTAGCCGACGCCTCACCCATCGGATGACTTTGGATGAGCCACAAAGAAGTCCCAGATCTCATCTGTTGCGGTCGTCACGGTGGCATAGCGGCCTTCCTCCCACACAAACTCCAGCCCCAACCAGCTGTGTCCGCCGCCTTGCACGGTGATCAAGGAAACCGTAGTCGAACCATCGCATCCACTCCAGGTTTCCTTTATCACTTCGGAGTAGGGCTCGCTTTCGGCTGATTCGGGTGGGCAGTTGTTCCGCGCTGCCCAGGCTTCGACCCAGGTACGGACCGGAGGAACATCGCTGCCGTTCCCTTCGTATGGAATAACCCTATCGTCGGTGCCATGAATCGCTAACACCGAGACCGGTTCGCTGACATCGCAGAGCTGAAATCCGCTGTGTGCTCCTGCCACCGGAGCGATTGCAGCGAAAAACTGCGATAGATCACAACCCAGCCGATTCGACATCGTTCCACCATTTGACAAGCCGGTCGCGTAGATACGGTCGGGATCGATATTTAGCTCTCCCTGAAGCTCGGCCAGCATTGAAACGAAGAAACCAATGTCCGGGTCACCCAGGTCGTCGAGAAATACACCCAGCCATACACGCGCCGGCTCGATGGCTTGCGGCGCAACTACGACAAATCCTGCCTCATCAGCCTTCTGAATCCACTGACTGGCGTTTTCTTGCGCCAACGCATTGCTTCCAGCGCCATGAAGGTTGAAAACCAACGGCGCAGGATAATCGGACTCGTAGCCCGTTGGAACATGCACCAGAAACAGTCGTTCTTGATCTCCGACAGCGATGCTATCCAAATACGTCTGTGAGTCCAGGAAAGTGCGGCTTGAGGTTACCGGTTGCGTTGGCGGTTCTGTGGGAAGAAGCGTCGGATCAAGGGTCTCAGAGCAGGCAGCGACTGCCAGGAGTATGGCAATTGCAAGGAATGAGCGGGGTCGTATCAGCGCTGTTCCTCTTGCCAATCCTTGCGCAGGTCTGCCGCGCCTTGCATGTATTGGTGCTTGATCTCCGCTTGCGCCAGGTCCTTCTCAATGAGAACCCGCACGCGGATACACATTTCCAGCCCGCCTTCGACGTGCATTTCTTGAAAACACATCAGCGCGACCTCGGTCCAACCCAGGCTTCGAGCGGCTTCGGCCGGGTAGGCTCGGTTGAGATCCTGCGTAACTGAGAACGTAGCAGCAACCACCTGGTTTGAATGAAGATCATTTGTTTCGATGATCGCTTTGAGTAGCAGACTTGAGGCCTCAAGAATCGCCTCTCGAGAGTTCTCGGAGGCGGTAATAGCGCCGCGAATCGCTCGAATGGGCATTGGAGCCGGCATATTACCATTGATCAGATTAGGGTCGAGGCCTTCGATGAACACCCTTGACCGGGTTTTCATCACTGTGCTATGATCTCGCCAATGAATCGCCGAAGCTTCACTTATACCTATTTTAGGGGGTTGAGCGCTCAGCCGCTGCTTCGGCGTGCATAGGTAGACTATTCCGACCTTCCAAGCACCGAGCAACGGCTCGGTGCTTTTTTTGTTTTCTGGATAGGAGTTGAGAAAATGATCATCGTCATGAAACAAGGCGCATCGAAATTGCAGATCGAATACGTTGTTTCCAGGATCGAGGATCTCGGCTACGAGGGGCACTTGATCGAAGGGGAGGAGCGAACAATCATCGGCGTGGTAGGCGACGATCGGCCAATTGATCCTGGCAAATTTGGGTCTATCGACGGGGTCGACAAGATCCTTCCGGTATTGAAGCCTTTCAAGCTTGCCTCACGGGAAATGCATCCGCTGGACACCATGGTAAATGTGGATGGGCTGACGGTGGGCGGGAATGAGATCGTGATCATGGCCGGACCGTGCTCGGTTGAAGATCGCGATCAGCTTCTGGAAACCGCCCATGCGGTGAAGGCGAACGGCGCCACGGTTTTGCGCGGTGGCGCCTTCAAACCTCGTACGTCGCCCTACAGCTTCCAGGGGCTTGGCGAGCGAGGTCTCCAGCTTCTGGCTCAAGCAAGGCTGGAGACCGGGCTGAAGGTGGTCACGGAAGCGATGTCTCCCGAACAAGTGCCGCTGGTTGCCGAGTATGCCGACATCATCCAGCTTGGGGCGCGCAACATGCAAAACTACGAGCTGCTTCGGGCCGCAGGTGAGGCCGGCGTTCCGGTGCTGCTCAAACGGGGGCTCAGTGCCACTATCGAGGAATGGCTGATGTCTGCCGAATACCTGCTCTCGTTCGGGAACGATCAGGTCATTCTCTGCGAAAGAGGAATCCGCTCCTTCGAGAGCTACACACGTAACACGACCGACATCAATGCCATCCCGGTCGTAAAAGAACTCACCCACCTGCCGGTTATTTTGGATCCCAGTCACAGCACCGGTAAATGGGAGTATGTGTCGGCGGTTGCCCGAGCGGGAATTGCGGCCGGCGCGGATGGATTGATTGTGGAGGTACATCCAAGGCCAGATCAAGCGCTGTCGGATGGAGCGCAGAGCCTTCGACCAGAGCGATTCGTCGATATGGTGCAGGGGGTTCGACAGATCGGGCGCGCCGTTGGACGGGAAATAATGGAGATGGAATGGAGCTCGCGGACAGCCGCATAACCATCATCGGCCTGGGACTCATGGGCGGATCATTGGCACTCGATCTGGTTGAGCAAGGCATGCAGGTGTCGGGGGTGGACTCTGATCCAAACACCGCCAGTTTGGCGCGCCAGGCCGGGATTACGACGGTGGAGCTCAGCGCAGCGCTGACAAACAGCGATGTGATTGTGCTGGCGACGCCTGTGCGGGAGACCCTCCGGTTGATGGAGACATTCCGAGCTGAACCGCCTGCTCTCGAGCTCGTGATCGATCTAGGATCGACCAAGCGGCAGATTGTGGAAGCGATGGATGCGCTTCCAGACGACCTGTCTGCGATCGGAGGTCACCCGCTGTGCGGCAAAGAACTCTCTGGATTTCAACAGGCTCAAGCCGGGCTCTTCAAGGGCAGTCGCTTTGTGCTCACCCCCAGCTCGCGCACGACTCCCGCTGCCCTGGCAATCTCTGAACAACTGATCGACAAACTTGGGGCCATGCCGCTACACATGGACGCCGCCAGGCACGATCGACTCCTGGGAACTGCCAGCCATTTGCCGTATCTACTGGCAATGGCACTCACTGGCACAGCGGAATCTCTGGGCAAGGAAGATGCTGTAATCTGGGATGTGGTTTCCTCAGGCTTCTTGAGCGGCTCCAGGTTGGCCGCCAGCGACCTGACCATGATGATCGACATCCTCACGACCAATCGGGACATGGTTCTTGCCGCACTTGCGCGCGCCCAGACAGAATTCGATCAGCTGAGCGATCTACTGCAAGCTGGAGACGAAGGAGCCTTGCGCGGCCTGCTGCAGCCGCTGCAACAGCGGCGATCCTCGCTTCATGTACATAAGGGGATTCCTCATGGAGCTTAGAGTTTCTGGTGGCGCAGCAGATCTGCGCGGGACCGTTCGAGTTCCGGGCGATAAGTCGATGACTCACCGAGCATTGCTGGTCGGCTCTATGGGGAACGGGCCTTCGCGCATTCACGGCTCGCTGCGCGCCGGAGTCGTTGACGCAATGGAAGGCTGCCTAGCGGAGCTCGGCATCGATATCGAGCATCCCGAGGCGGATGAGACGATTGTGCTTGGTGGGCGCTTTCGGTCGCCAGAACGCGCCCTCGATTGTAAGAATTCAGGCACAACCATGAGATTGCTGCTGGGAGCATTGGCGGGCTCCCAGGTTTCAGCGACGCTGGCTGGAAGCCATCAACTCTCTCAGCGTCCCATGGACCGGGTGGTAAAGCCGTTGAGGAGCATGGGCGCCGACATCTCCGGTCACAACGGCGCGGATCAACCTCCGCTAAGTATCGAAGGCTCTCGTCTTCATGGAATTGAGTACGATATGCCGGTAGCCTCCGCCCAGGTAAAGACCGCCATAATGCTGGCAGGTCTCCACGCCGATGGCCCCACCCATCTCCACGAGCCTTCTCCCTCCCGTGATCACACCGAGCGGCTGCTGCGCGAGCTGGGTGTGTCCGTACACACCAATAACGCCAGCTTAATTCTGGAACCGATCCGTACGCCACTTCCCAATTTCGAGACTGTGATCCCGGGCGATTTCTCTGCTGCAGCATTCGTTGTGGCGGCGTCCGTACTTGTCCCCGGTTCTGAACTAGAAATTGAGCGCGTGGGATTGAATCCGTCACGTCTTGGACTGTTGGAGGCGCTGAAGGGCATGGGCGCGCGGATCGCTTTGGGACCAGTAAGCACTCAGAATGGCGAACCCGTTGGGGACTTAACTGCCCGCTTCTCGGAACTGAAAGGGATTGAGGTCGGACAAGATCGCGTCGTCTCGATGATCGATGAGATACCCATTTTCGCGGTGCTCGCCACACAGGCTCACGGTGAAACAGCAGTGCGTGGAGCGAGCGAATTGCGATTGAAGGAGTCTGACCGGTTGTCGGCCATGACCCACGAACTCAGAAAGATGGGCGCCAAGATCGAAGAGCATCTGGATGGAATCACGATTGAAGGCCCCACTCCCTTGAACGGGGCTCAGGTGAGCGCTCGAGGAGATCATCGGGTTGCGATGGCACTGGCTATCGCTGGGATTATTGGAAACGGCCAAACCACCATTACCGAAGCAGAGGTCATCCAGCAATCGTTTCCGGAGTTCGCGCAGACGCTGCGTTCGTTTGGGATCGGGCTGCACTGATGCGCTTCGTACTTCTCGGGCATCCGGTTGGACACTCTATCTCTCCCGCCATCCAGGGCGCGGCCTTTGATGAGACAGGTCTGGATTGGATCTATGAGGCAATCGACGTCGCACCGGATGAGCTGTCGGAGGCGGTCGATCGTCTACGAAAAGGGTTCTGGCATGGCGCCAACGTCACTATTCCCCATAAGCAGGCGGTCATACCGCTGCTCGATGACCTGACAGAGTCGGCCGCCCACACATTCACCGTAAATACGATAGTGCGCAGTGGAAACCGTTTGGTCGGCCACAACACGGATCTGCCGGCGTTCATCAAGGACCTCGGCGCACGCTTCGACCTCACTCTCGATGTTCAACATGGCACAGCCCTGCTGCTTGGGGCAGGCGGCGCGGCGCGCTCGGTCGCCTTTGGACTGGCCCAGCAAGGATTTAGTTTGAACGTCATCGCACGGACTGTACGCCCAGCTCAGGCGCTGGCTAAAGATGTGCTTCGGAACTACCCGGTCGATGTGGAGCTTTTGCCATGGGAAAACGATTCCTTTGCTGATGCGGGACGCGATTGTTCACTAGTTGTGAACGCAACTCCGGTGGGCATGCTGCCTCATGAGCAGGACACTCCGTGGCCTAGTGAGATTGCGCTGCCCGAAAAGGCATTTGTGTACGACCTGGTCTATACGCCAAGCGAAACGCGCCTCATGGGTGATGCCCGGCATGCTGGCTTGCGCGGCGCTACAGGCGCGGGGATGTTGGTTGAACAGGGAGCGCTCTCATTCGAGCTGTGGACTGGTATTCGCGCCCCCCGCCGAGCGATGCAGGCCGCGTTGGAAGCAGCGTCTGAGAACTCAGATTCGATCTCCGGAACTCGCGAGGTGCTGAATGCTTAGATTTCTGACCGCAGGCGAATCACATGGCCCGGGCTTGCTTGCAATCCTCGAAGGATTGCCGGGCGGCATGCAGCTCGCGGAAATCGATTTGCAGCCCGATATGGCCCGCCGCCAGGTTGGCTATGGAGTGGGCCCAAGGATGAAATCCATTGAGCAGGATGAGGCACGCATCGTTTCCGGCGTTCTTGCCGGAGTCACCATCGGATCTCCTATCGGCCTCCACATCGAGAATCACGATCACGCAACGTGGCAGGGGCAGCAGGTTGCCGCAATGACCGTCCCGCGGCCGGGCCATGCAGACCTCACCGCCGCATTGAAGTATGGCTATAGCGAGTTACGATTTGGTCTCGAGCGCGCATCTGCGCGGGAAACGGCCGCACGCGTGGCCGTTGGCGCGGTGTGCCGCAAACTGCTCGCCGAATTCAACATCGTGGTCGGCAGCTACGTTGCCGAGATCGGTTCGGCCGCTGCGGACCTCGATGGTTTGAGCTATGAGCAGCGCTTCGCAGCTGCTGAAACCAGCGACGTTCGCTGTCCCACCGATGAGGGCAGCCAAGCGATGAAGGATGAAATCCGGGCGGTCATGCAGGCCAAAGACACGCTGGGAGGTATTTTCGAAGTTGTCGCCCTGAACGTGCCGGCAGGCTTAGGTAGTCATGTGCACTGGGATCGCCGGCTGGGGGCGCGGGTTGCTGCCGCCATGATGAGCATCCACGCCATGAAGGGGGTCGAGATCGGCCACGGTTTTCAAAATGCTCGTAAGCTAGGCACCGAGATCCACGACGAATTTGAGATCTCCGACGGCCTAATTTCTCGGCCCACCAATAATGCGGGCGGGCTCGAGGGGGGCATCACCACCGGTGGCCCACTCGTTGCGCGGGTGGCCATGAAGCCCATTTCGACAACGCTGACCCCGCTGAAATCGGTCGATCTAGCCACCGGCAAGGCAGCAAAGACCGAGTATGAGCGTTCTGACTTTTGCTCCGTGCCGCGCGCGGCGGTCGTGGGCGAGGCGATGCTGTGCTTCGTATTGGCCGAAGCTTTGCTCGAAAAGCTTGGAGGAGATTCAGTGCGGGAAATGCGGCGTCGCTTCGAGGAATTGCCGCATGGTCAAATAGACGACCTGGAGATTGCGAGTGACTCAAGCATCTTCTGGGAATAGCCTGGGCTCGCTGCGGCTGCAGCAGCCGAACATTGTGCTGGCCGGGCCGCCGGGTTCCGGGAAGTCTACGGTGGGTCGATTGTTGAGTCAGCGTCTACATCGCGAATTCGTGGATACCGACACCGTGGTGGAAGAGATCGGAGGCAAGTCCATCGAAAGCATTTTCGCGGAGGATGGTGAAGCGGTGTTTCGCCAGCTAGAGGCGGATGCCTGTCTGCGTCTGGCGGAACCGGCCGATCGCGTAATCGCCTGCGGCGGAGGCGCCCTGATGAACGAGAGTAATCGCGCGCTCCTGGAAGGCGGCGGCTATCTGGTCTGCCTGACGGGCGAGCCTGGCACATTGATGCAGCGGATCGGATCCAACGGGCGCCGTCCGCTTATCGCAGGAGAAAATCTAGAGCAGCAGCTCGAACTCCTGCTGTTAGAGCGGCAAGCGACCTATGATTCGATCCCGGTTCAAGTTGACACGACCAGCCTCACCGTGCAGCAGGTCACAGACAGTGTCGCGAGCTACCCGTTCGCAAGAAGAATCCATCGCATGGTCGCCAGACATCCTCGACCTGGCTACGACGTTGTGGTTGGCCATGAGCTGCTCAGCAGCCTGGCCACCTATCTTGAACAAGCCAACCTCTCCCCGCCCTATTTGCTCGTATCCGATACGATCGTCGGACCACTTTTCGAAAAACAGATACGTTCGGCACTCGATTGCTCGTACGTCATGCTTTCGGCTGGGGAGGTGAATAAATCCCAGGAAACAATTTCATCGCTCTACTCCGCGCTCATTGAATCCGGCCTCGACCGAACTGGAACGGTACTCGCGTTGGGAGGCGGAGTACTTCTTGATCTTGCCGGTTTTGCGGCCGCAACCTACATGCGGGGTATCAGCTGGGCAGCCCTGCCCACGAGCTTGCTGGCTGTCGTGGATGCCAGCCTGGGCGGAAAAGTAGGGTTCAATCTGTCAGCTGGCAAAAACCTGGTTGGCGCCTTCCATGCTCCCGGGCTCGTTCTAGCTGACCTTGCCACGCTTGCATCTCTCCCGTATGGAGAGATCAAAACCGGTCTAGCGGAGATCGTCAAGGCCGCGCTGATTGGCGACCCCGAACTGTACGCTCGCATGGAATCCGGACCCGGTTGGATCAGCCAGGATTGGATCCAGCGTGCGATCAGGATCAAGCTGGGTATCGTAGATGAGGATCCTCAAGAACACGGTCGGCGCGCCGCCCTAAATTTAGGGCACACCTTTGCACATGCGCTGGAGGTGACCAGCGGCTACAGCCTCACCCACGGCCAGGCAGTGTCCGTTGGTCTGCTGGCCGCTGCGAGGCTGGCGGATGCGATGGGGCGCTGTGAAGCAGATCTGCCGGCTCGCGTAGAACACGTGCTGAGCCGATTTGCGCTGCCAACGACCTATCCAGGTCTGCAAACAGATCCAGTGCTCGAAGCGATGACGCGCGACAAGAAAGGAAAGGCCGGACGGGTTCGGTTTGTATTGCCGATTCGACCGGGGAAGGTCGAATTCGGGATTGAATCGCCTGAAAACCTTGTCCGCCAGGTCCTGGAGGGGCTGAAATGACGAAAATTCTCATCCTGCATGGTCCCAACCTGAACCTACTCGGCGAGCGAGAGCAGGAGATCTATGGCGCTTTGACGCTGGCCGAGCTAAACGAACGTATTCGCGACCAGGGCGAGCAGCTCGGATTGGAGATACAGACGATCCAGTCCAACCACGAAGGAGTGCTCATTGATGAGCTGCATGCTGCCCGCGCGTGGGCCGCGGGAGCAATGATCAACCCAGGCGGCTTATCCCACACTTCGGTTTCGCTGCGAGATGCGATCGTGGCGGTGAAGTATCCGGTGATTGAGGTCCATTTGTCCAATATCCACTCTCGCGAGCGCTTTCGCAGGCGCTCACTGACGGCAGGCGCTTGCCAGGGGGTTATCGCCGGCCTGGGCTGGCGGGGCTACACTATGGGCCTCCAGGCGATCGTGGAGTGGATCACGGACCAAGGATCACGTCCTAATGGCTGACACACGCGCAAAGTTGCAGAACCTCACGATGAAGTTCGGTGGGACCTCCCTGGGTTCAGCCGACGCAATCAGGCAGGCTGCCGAGATCACCAGATCGGCGCTCGCAGAGTCGGCCGATCAAGTGGTGGTAATCGCTTCAGCGGTAGGCGGCGTTACAGAGCTTCTCAAAGAGGGCACTCTCGAAGCGGCGAGCGGCAACACCCGCTACACACAGGTCGCCGAAGAGCTGCGAGCGAAGCATGCGGCCTGCGCCGATTTCTTACCCATCAGTGAGAGGGAAGCAGTACTAAAGGAGATCGACTCAATGATCGAGCGCTACCTCCAATTCTGCGAAAGCGTTCGCGTTCTTGGAGAGGCTGGATCGCGAGCCCTTGACCATACAATGGCCCTAGGCGAGCGGATGAGCGTGCAATTGCTCTCGTCCGCCCTCCGGGCGGTTGGCTTACCCGCGGTAGTGGTTGACTCCGCCGATTTGATCGTGACCGACGACCGATTTCAGGACGCTGCTCCGGATATGGCCGCCGCTCGGGAAAAGGTGAACGAGAGACTATCTCCTCGGCTTGCGAAGGGTGAATTGCCGGTCATCACCGGGTTTATCGGAGCCACCCCCGGCGGGGTGACTACGACGCTGGGCCGCGGCGGCTCCGATCTGAGCGCGGGCGTAATCGCATCGTGCCTGGGAAGCGATGAGCTGTGGATATGGACCGACGTGGACGGAGTGATGACCGCCGACCCACGAGTGGTGCCCTCTGCGCGCACGATTGAAGCGATGGAATATCGGGAGGTGAGGGAGCTTTCTTATTTCGGAGCCAGGGTGTTGCACCCGCGCACCATTCAGTCCGTTCTAGAATCCAATATCCCGGTTCGGGTGAAGAACACCTTTAATCCGTCGAATGTCGGAACCCTGATCGTCCCTAATCTCGAGCATGAAAACGGCGCAATCAAGGCCATCACCGCAATTCCAAATGTGAATCTGATTACGCTGGAAGGCAAAGGGATGCTCGGCATCCCCGGTATCGCCGCGCGTACGTTCGAGGCGGTGGCCCGCACGGGCGCCAGCGTGCTGCTGATATCGCAGGCCTCGTCTGAGCAAAGCATTTGCTTTGCGGTTCCGCGGACCAATGCCGCGGCTGCCGTCGAAGCGCTCGAATCGGAGTTCGAGCTAGCATTGAGCCGAAACAATATCGACCGGGTGTGGGCGCAGGACGAGATCACGATCGTGACGGTGGTTGGAAGCGGGATGAAACAGACTCCAGGCGTTGCGGGCCAGGTCTTTACCGCCACAGGGAATCACGGTATCAATGTCGTCGCCATTGCCCAGGGATCTTCCGAATGCAGCATCTCGCTCGTTGTAAAGAGCGAGGATGGGGACGAAGCGGTGCGCGCCATCCACCAACTGGTCATCGAGGAATGAGGTCGGTCGAAACCTCTAAAGTTGTCCGGGCAGCGCATGGCTCATGGAGGCATTGATGGATCAAAAGATTCCGGTAGCAATATTAGGCGCCACAGGCGCGGTCGGTCAGCGCTTCGTCAGTCTGCTTGCCGATCATCCTTGGTTTGAGATTGCATCGGTTACGGGATCAAAGCGCAGCCAGGGGCAGCCCTACGGCAAAGCGGTCAAGTGGCTGCTGCCCGGTGAAATCCCGACGGCTATGCGCGAGATGGTGATCGAGCGCACCGACGCGCTTTCATCCGATATTCAGTTGGTCTTCTCCGCGCTTCCTTCACGAGTGGCCTTGGAAGCCGAACCCGAGCTGGCATCTCGGGGCTACCTGGTCTGCTCCAATGCGTCGGCCCATCGGATGAAGCCTGACATCCCCCTGCTCATTCCCGAGATCAATGCCGACCACCTGGCGCTAATTGATCACCAGCGCGCTCAGCGAGGCTGGCCCGGCTTCATCGTTACGAGTCCGAATTGCGCTTCGACCGCAA
>Ga0255055_10000986_pt1 | contig 21640 bp, 20 predicted proteins | sample JV7_2_27_MG_FD_188633 | JGI IMG/M metagenome (GOLD analysis project Ga0255055, IMG submission 188633) | Seawater microbial communities from Jervis Inlet, British Columbia, Canada - JV7_2_27 | ecosystem: Environmental > Aquatic > Marine > Inlet | place: Canada: British Columbia | collected...
GCCATAGACCCCGTAAAGCAGCAGTGCCGCTCCAAGGATAACAAAGACTGTGCCTACCACCCGTCTGGCCAGTTCGATGCCGATCAGCACCCCAATCATGGCTACGAACATGTCAAAAGAGGTTTCTGCACCGGTGCGGTAGTTGATCGCTTCAAAATTGAGAATCCAGTACCCGACGCTGAAGATGGAGAGGAGCATCAGTACATAGTCAACGATTCTCAGCAATTTATGCTTTGATTTGTAAAGCAAAAAGACCAGGATATAGGTGATGATGACGTATATTCCCCGGTGGTACTGGGTGGACGCCGGTTTTAGAACCGCGGAATAGGAGTAAAAAAGGACCAGACCGACGGCTAATATATCAAATATGATTTTTTCTATTTTGTTTAATTTGTCATACACTTTTTTACCTGCCCGTCGTTAGAATTTAATAGCTGGGAAAGGTGAACACAATCTTCCGAATCCGATGATGGGGGAGGTGAGACAGGGGATGTGGTCAAACATGACCACACCCCTATCTCTTACATTGCCGTATTACGCGGAAAAACCGCGTTTAATAAAATCACGGCACAGTTTTATTTTAACATCCCTTTTTCTTTCCAGAACTTTTCGGCCCCGGGATGGAAGGGGGTCACGATGCCGGTGGCGCCCGTTGACACACTCATATTTTTAAACGTCTTTTTCTGGGCTTTCATGTGTGCGAGCCCCTCATCCGAGTAAACAATGGAAAGAAGCTTGTAAACGATATCCGCCGGGACTTTGGAATTGGCCGCCCACAGGGCGCTGTCGAAGAATGAAGGTGAATCATAACCCACACCCCTGTACGTATTGGCCGGAACCGCTAGTTTTCCAAAATAAGGATACTTTTTGTAAAATCCCGAAGCTTGGGCGTCGGCATTGAGATCGATCAAATCTATTTTATTGGTCTGGGCCGCCATAATCACCGCGCCGCTGGGAAATGCCGTAAACAGCCAGAAGGCATCCAGTTGCCGGTTTCCGAAAGCGGCGGCGGCGTCATTGTATCCCATGGCATTGCGCTCGATCCTATCCCAGATACCCATGTGGCTGAAAAACAGCTCGCAATTGGCAAAAGCACCGGAACCGGCGTTGCCCACACCGACCTTTTTGCCCGCCAGGTCTTTGACGCTTTTTATTCCCGAACCCTGGCGGACCACCAATTGAGCCGGCGCACCGTACAACCAGGAAACGGCCAACACATTTTCATATTTTTTGGTGTCATTTGTCAGCATACCGTTTCTGCCCCGGAACAAAGTACCGGAATAGACTACGCCCATTTGTACGCGTCCTGCATGGAGCTTTCGCAGGTTTTCTAGATCACCCGCAGATGTTTGCGCCTTTACGGTGAAATCCTTTTGAGCTTTTACCGGCTTATATACCTGGATACCGTTGGCAACCACCTGGAAGGTTCCCCCGGCCGGCCCGCCGCCGAAAGTGATTCTTTTTTTGGCAAAGGCGGTTCCGGAAAAGGTAAGGGTAATCATTAAAAACGCACAAATACTAATAATCGCAAAATACTTGTTTTTCATTATAATCCTCCTTTAATTTTATAGGCTGTCACACAATTAACAGCTCAAACTTTCAAAAAAGTGAAAGTCTTTAGCCTAAATTTATAACGTGAAAAAAAATTCATACCAACCAAACCTATTTTTTATGGTACTACCTCCTTCTATATTTAATTATTTATACAAAGGTCAAATGATTTGATATTTCACCAAACCGGACCTTTTATTCAGAGACCCGCCAATCGGGGGGGACGACAAAATTTGACGTCGCCAGGTTTTGGGGCCAGACACACTCGAATTTGTCGTTGACGATCTGCAGGACCTGGGTGGGAAGGCTGTTCTGACGCTCAAATTTGCCATATGATTTAAATTTCACCGGGCCGAAAGGGGTTATCATATCGGTTTTATCTAAGGCGGCCCTTATGCCGTCGGGGCGGAATGATTCGGCCCGTTTTAAGGCATCGGCCGCCACCAGCAAGGCCGAATAGGCTTCGGCACCATGATAGTCCGGCAGTGTGGAATATTTTTTGATATACTGGTTATAATAGTTTTTTGTACCCGGATATTGCAACTGGGGGGTCCATAATGTTGCCGTCAGCAAATTTTCAGCGTTTTTGCCGGCTGTGGTGATAAATTTCTGGCTGGTAAAACCTCCGGCACCGCCGGTAAGCAATGCCTTGATCTTCAATTCCCTTATCTTTTTGATCAGTAGGGCACCATCTTTGAGGTATGAGCCCATATAGACAACATCGGGAGGTTCTTCTTTCAACGGCCTAATAACACGCTGGAAATAAACCGCCCCGATGCTTTCTTCTTTGGCCCTTTCTTTGTGGTAGGGCATGATTGCAGTTATTTTGATGTCATTATCCCGGCAAAAATACATCATCCTCAGTGCCAGACCGGTTCCAAAAGGGCTGTTTTCATAAAAGACGGCTATGGATTTCGGCCTGATTTTTTTCAGAAAAAAATCTTCCAACCCCTTGGCATATTCGCTAACCGGCGGATTAAGTCTGTAGACATTTTTCCATTTCATTCGGGTAATCTGGTCATCCGCAGCAGTGCAGACCAAAAAGGGTCTGTCCAGTGCATCAGCTATCCCGGCCATATTTTTTGTATTGCTACTCTGATAGGCGCCGACCAGCATAATTGCCCCACGCCGCCTGACCAGCTCTTTGATGATTTCTACCCCTGCCCTGATTTCGCCCCGATCATTGCCATACACGAGCTTTAAGGGCCGACCCTTGATCCCGCCTTTCTTGTTGATAACTTCCAGCGCCATTTCAAATGAATTTTTCATCATGGTCGCATAGGTATACTCCTCCGAATGTGGGACACCAATAATCAGTGGTTCGACGGCCGCAATGGGTTCTGAGGACAAATAAAATAAAAAAACAACGAAAATAATTATAAGACTGGATATTTGTGTTAATTTCTCTTTCATGACCCACCCCCCATCATGGTCAATTAAGGTCAAAAATATCCGCGAAAAGACACGTGAGTTCCAAATCGAAATGGACAAAGCAGTATTAATCTATCAGCCTATACCAATCGTAAAAAAAATAGTCAAATTGACAATTTCTGATAAATATCCATCATCTTGAGCCAATGAAATCCTCTGGGGGAGATTTTGCTGAGCGGAAACCAAGGGGGGAGCGTCTACATGTCTGTTTTCCATATATCTTCCGGTTCGGTTTTTGCATCCGGCCGTTTGGTGTACTCGGTGGGGGCCGTACCTTCCTTGAAAACTTCAAATAGGATCTCTTCAGACTCGGGTACGGGAAGAAGACCGGTCTTGGCATCGATTTGAACAAAAACAACGCCTTCCGGTTCTTGAAAAATCCGAACCGATTTGTCGGTTAGTATTCGCTTCATAAAACCGACCCATATCGGGCTGGCGGCCCGGGATCCGGTTTCATGGACTCCCAGTGAACTTTCTTCATCAAAACCAACCCACACCCCGGTGATGTAGCGGGGTGTGTATCCCACAAACCAGGCATCAAAAAGATCGTTGGTGGTGCCGGTTTTGCCGGCCGTCGGCCGGCCCAAAGCTTTGGCTCTCCAGCCGGTGCCATTTTGAACGACGCCTTGCAGCAAATGCGTCATGAGATAGGCGGTGTCTTTTTCGATGACTTTTTCGCTCTGGGCAATGCACTCTTCAATTACATTGCCATCCCGGTCAACGATCTTGGTAAAAAAACAGGGTTGGACAAGATGGCCCTGGTTGGCAAAAACCGAATAGGCGCTGACCAGTTCCAGCAGGGAAATTCCGGAGGAGCCCAAAGCAATTGAAAGATCTCTGTTCATGTTCGAGGCGATACCCAGTTGGTGGGCGTAATCAATTACATAGTCGACACCGATATCCTGCAGAATCTTTATGGTGATTACATTCATAGATTTTTCCAGCGCCATTCGGAATCGGGTAGGACCCCGGAACTTCCTGCCATAGTTTTTCGGTTTCCACTTGGAGTCCATTTCATCATCTTGATAGACAATGGGTGAATCTATGATGATGTTTGCCGGTGTGTAGCCCATGTCAACTGCTGCTGCATAAACGATTGGTTTAAAAGCAGATCCAGGTTGTCGCCGTGATTGTATGGCCCTGTTAAACTGGGTTTCCCTAAAATCGCTTCCACCCACCATCGTTTTGACCCAGCCGGTTTCGGTTTCGATACACAGCAAGGCAGCCTGCACCATGGGTGCCTGCTCCAGAGCAAGTTCCCATATATCCGCCGTATCGGTTTTTTGGCCTTTAACCCTGATCAAAATTACATCGCCCACTTTAAGCACCTTGCCGGGGTGTTTCACCGCGTCTTCACGGTAAGGAACATCCGGGTCGGGTTTTCTGGCCCACCCCATGTCGGCAATTTCAATAACCCCCTGTGAATTACCTATTCGAACCGCGACAGTGTTAAGCTTATCATCAAGTTTTATGGCCACACCCTGGGTAGTCAACCCTATTGCAAGCGGGTTTTCCTCCAGTTTGGCCTGGAGTTCTTTTGAAAAGGATTCGATTTCCTCCGGTTCAAGATGTTTCAATGAACCCCGATAACCCTGACGTTTATCCAGGGCTTTTAACCCTTTGTCGATTTCTTCCCGGGCCGCTATTTGACTACCTAAATTTACGGTCGAATAGACTTTGAGTCCTTCGGTATACAGTGTATTGGCCCCGTATTCCTTTTCGATATAGCGACGGATATGTTCCGTGAAAAATGGAACTTCTTCTATGTACAGGTTTCGCCGGGGTTTAATATCCATGGGGGTATTAATGGCCTCGGTGGCTTGAATATTGGTGATATAGTCCTCGGCCACCATCCGGTTTAAAACGTAGATTTGTCGCTGTTTGGCTCTTTCGGGGTGGCGGAAAGGGGAATACCGGCTGGGCGCCTGGGGCAATCCGGCAAGCATAGCACATTCTGCCAGATTCATATCTTTGGCTGATTTTCCGAAATAATTCTCGGCGGCCGCTTCAACCCCATAGGCGCCGTGTCCCAGATAGATCTGATTGAGATATAAATATAGGATCTGTTCTTTATTAAAGGCTTTATCAATGCGATACGCTAAAATGGCTTCTTTAAGTTTACGTGTATAACTTCTTTCGGGTGTCAAAAAAAACGATTTTGTTACTTGCTGGGTAATTGTGCTGCCGCCCTGGACAATCGTGCCGGCTTCGATATTTTTAAAAAAGGCACGCATAATACTCAGAAGATCAATGCCCCTGTGTTTATAAAATCGTGCATCTTCCGCGGCCACAAAGGCCTCGGTAAGCATATCGGGCATTTCAGGCAATGGAATCACAATTCGACGTTCTTTGTAAAATTCGGCTATTTTTTTATGGTCCTCTGAGTATACTTCGGTGATGACGGACGGATGATAATCGGTTAAGGAGGAAATTTTAGGCAAACTTTCACTCAAAAAGAAATAAGCACCCAAAAGTCCAAGACCGCCGACCACAATGATAGAAACAGCTCCCCAGATTGCCAAACGGATAATAAACCGGACAATGCCGCCTTTTTCATTTTTAGAACGCCTTTTGAGTATATCGGACGTACTTTTGGGTTTTGGCATTATCTTTTAGCTCCCCGGTTTTGGGTTGGCCATGGATGATTCCAATATCAGAGGTACCCAATAACAAATTTCCAATTTTTAAGCAAGCAGCTAGAACGATTCTCAAAAAAAGAAATTGACATTGTTGCATGTTATGGTTACTGAGCATAACTTATTGAAAAACCGTCGTGTTTCCCAAATTACTTTAAGAAAAAAGCATACTGTTCGAAAGGTTTTTAAACCGTATCCAAGGTTTAGCCCATGCCCAAACTTAATTTTAAAAAAACCGGTGGTCTTATACCGGCCATTGTTCAGGACGTTAAATCCGGAAAAGTATTGATGCTTGCGTATATGGATAAACAAGCCTGGGAGATGTCCCTGCGTACCGGTGTGGCAACCTATTTTAGCCGTAGCCGGCAGAAAATCTGGATTAAAGGCGAAACTTCCGGTCGCAGGCAAAATATAAAAGAAATCTGGATCGATTGTGATGATGATACGGTTCTTTTAAAAGTAGAACAGCTTGGTGGTGCTGCCTGTCATACCGGTTATAAAAGCTGTTTTTTTAAAAAAGTTGAAAATGGGTCGATACACGTCATCGGTGAACCTGATTTTGACCCCAAGGAGGTCTATAATAAATGAATAACCCGTTAAAATTAGGGATCCCCAAAGGAAGTTTGCAAAGCGCCACCATTGCGTTGTTCAAGCGCTCCGGTTGGAAGATTAATGTCAATGGGAGAAGTTACTTTCCTGAAATAAATGATGAAACCATAAAATGTGCCATTTGCAGGGCCCAGGAGATGTCCCGCTACGTTGAAAACGGTACGCTTGATGCCGGGCTAACCGGTAGGGACTGGATTGCCGAAAACGGCTCGGATGTCCGCGTGGTTGCCGATCTTGTCTATTCAAAAGTGAGCTCACGACCTGCACGCTGGGTTGTTGCGGTTCCGTATGACTCCGATATCGGAGATATTGATGAACTTGCGGACAAGAGAATTGCAACAGAGCTTGTGAATTATACCCGGAAATATTTTGCCCAACGAAATATAACGGTTTCGGTTGAATTTTCCTGGGGCGCTACGGAGGCCAAGGTGGTATCCGGTCTTGCAGATGCAGTCGTGGAAGTTACGGAAACCGGGAGTACCTTAAAAGCCCATGGTTTGCGGGTTATTCACGAATTGATGCAGACCAACACCCAGCTGATTGTAAACCATCTGGCCTGGAAAAAACCGAAGGTAAAAGCAAAAATTGAACAGATCGCCCTCTTGCTGCAGGGCGCACTTATCGGCGAAAAATTAGTCGGCCTCAAGATGAATGTTGCTGAAAAACACCTGGACAAGGTGGTGGGCTTGCTTCCGAGTTTGAATGCACCCACAGTGGCCCATCTATACAACAAAGATTGGCTTTCGGTGGAAACTGTTGTAAACTCCGAGATCGTGAGAGATCTAATTCCGGAATTACTAAAAAACGGCGCCGAAGGGATAATAGAGTATCCGTTGAATAAGGTGGTGTAGGCTCCCAGAAGTGGTTTCGACTTAATAACAGGGTTTCTTAGCATGATTAGTAAACGTACCCAGGATATCTCTTCTTTTATTGTGATGGATGTGCTCGAAAAAGCCCACGAGATGGAACGTGCGGGGATCGATATCATTCATCTGGAAGTAGGTGAACCCGACTTTGACACGCCTTCCTGCGTCAAGGAAGCTGTCTGCAAGGCCCTGGAAGATGGATTTACCCATTACACCCATAGCCTGGGGATGTTTGAACTTCGGGAAGCTATTTGTGAATATTATCAGCAATACTATCAGATCTCCATAGACCCGGACCGGATCATTGTTACCTCCGGTTCCTCCCCGGCCATATTTCTTGTGTTTTCGGCTTTGCTTGAAAAAAATGATGAAGTGATCATCTCAGATCCCCATTATGCCTGTTATCCCAATTTCATAAAATTTGTGGATGGCAAGCCGGTTACAATAACTGTCTATGAGGAAGATGGTTTTCAATACAAACCTGAGACCATTCGGGAAAAAATTGGCTCAAGGACCAAGGCCGTGTTCATCAACTCACCCTCCAATCCGACCGGAAACCTGTTGTCGGCCGGCCGCATGCAGGAAATTGCGGCACTTACGCAATGTCCGCAGTGCCCTTATATTGTATCGGATGAAATCTACCATGGGTTGGTTTATGAGGGCAAGGAGCACTCTATACTTGAGTTTACGGATCATGCTTTTGTGTTGAATGGATTTTCAAAGCAATATGCAATGACCGGACTTCGCCTGGGCTACGTGATCGCACCCAAATCTTTTATCCGCCCCATGCAAAAATTACATCAGAATTTTTTTATTTCAGCCAATGCCACGGTTCAAAAGGCAGGCATCGCCGCCCTTAAATATGCCGCGGACGATGTACTCCGGATGAAAGAAATTTATAACCAGCGACGAAAATATATTATCCGCCGTTTAAAGGATATGGGTTTCGGGATTACCGTGGAACCCACCGGGGCTTTTTACGTGTTTGCCAATGCCCGGCAGCTTTCCAATGACTCCTATAAACTGGCGTTTGACATCCTGGAAAAGGCTCATATCGGTGTTTCTCCCGGAATTGATTTCGGAAATAATGGTGAAGGCTACCTGAGGTTTTCCTATGCTAATTCCCTGGAAAATATCAAAGAAGGGATGAATAGACTGGAAAGATATCTTAACGACAACTTCAATGTTCCGAACCTTGCATTGAACACAGTACCTTGAATTCATTTCCGGCCGAAACATGATCGTAAAGTCCGCTGTATTCGTGAAAAGTGCCGTTAAACCGTCCCAATATCCGCCGGCGATCTTGCCCGAGATTGCGTTCGCCGGACGGTCCAATGTCGGAAAGTCTTCCCTGATCAATACCCTCATCGGACGCAAGCGGTTGGTAAAGACGAGTTCTACCCCGGGCCGAACCCGGCTCATTAATTTTTTTAATATCAACCATAATATTACCTTTGTGGATATCCCCGGTTATGGCTACGCTAAAGTTCCAACATCGGTAAAAAAAAGCTGGGGGCCCATGATCGAAAAGTATTTATCCACCAGGACCACGCTAAACGGTGTGGTATTCATTTTGGATATACGTCGGACACCGGGTCAGGAGGAACTCAACTTACTTGATTGGTTTAATCATTACCGGATTCCGATTGTCCTGGTACTGACAAAGTCAGACAAACTTTCAAAAGCCAAACAAAAATTGCGCAAAGGCCTGATTGCCGGGGCGCTTTGTGTAAATGACGGGGATCTCATTTTATTTTCGGCCAAATCGCGACAGGGAAAAGAGGCGGTCTGGCGGGCTATTACGGCGTTGCTAAATTTGTCCTGAAGGCTATGGATTCGGAATCTTACCCAAGGGGGACTGTGGAAAGTTTACTAAAAAAAAATGAAGGGCCCAATGTGGACTTCAAGTCCGGTTTTGTCTCCATAATCGGAGCACCCAATGCCGGCAAGTCGACGCTTTTAAACCGAATGCTGGGCCAAAAAATTTCGATTACTTCAAAAAAGCCGCAGACCACACGCAACCGAATCATCGGCGTGGTTCACAGACCTTCGACCCAGCTTGTTTTGATCGATACGCCCGGTGTGCACTTGGCCAGAGATCTTTTAAATACCAGGATTGTGGAGGTGGCACTTTCGACCCTGGCCGATGTCGATCTCATGATTGTCATTTTGGATGTGGCCCATCCGGATCCCGGTTCGGAAGGCTTGATGGTAAAAAATATAGAACCACATAAACGTCCGGTTATCTTAGCCCTCAACAAGATAGATCTCATTGAAAAACCAAAACTGCTTTCGATAATCGACAACTGGGCAAGCGTCTATTCTTTTGCTGAAATCATACCGATTTCAGCCAAAACCGGCGCCCAGGTTGAAGAGCTTATTCAGACCATGGAGTCATTTTTGCCCAAAGGCCCACCATTTTATCCTGCGGATACAATCACTGATTTACCGGAACGGTTTATCGCCGCTGAAATAATTCGTGAAAAAGTATTCCGTTTAACCGGTCAGGAGATTCCTTATTCCGCCGCTGTAACGGTTGACTCATTTGATGTGGTAAAAAACGGCAAGCTTGTCAAAATTCAAGCGACGATACACCTTGAGCGCGAATCCCAAAAAGGCATTGTAATCGGCAAAAAAGGAAGCAAACTAAAAACCATCGGCGAGACATCCCGGAAGGATATTGAGCGGATGGTCGGCACCCAGGTTTTTTTAAAAATTTATGTCAGGGTTCAGAAAAACTGGAGCAAGGATACCAAAGCATTGAAAAAATTTGGATATTAAATAATTGAGGGGTCGGGGTATTTTTTTCTTGCCATACAAGCCGGGTGTTTTACACCCGGCTGCAAGTGCACCGTTTAAAGCACTGACGTGCTTTTGTCTCTCTCCGCTCCTGGCAGAGAAAGACAGCCATACCGTGCTGGGCACGGTATGGTCGTTGACTCCACGGCAAGATGATCGCCCCGGTGCTTTTAATTAGCAATTGGCTGCTGCCGCCAAGATAGGCAATACACGCTATTGGATTCTGGGACAGTGGAAGTTGTATTCAGCAGGCAGTAAAATAGAGGGCAGTTGCCGCTGATAGACTTGCCAGGCGATAACCCGGCATCTTGACGTGAAAAAAATACCCCGACCCCTCAAAGAATTAAATCATGATTCTTTCATTTCACCCCATTTTTAATGCAGACCAAAATATTATCTGCGCGGGAAGAAAACCGACCCCGGATGACCGCTCGGCGATTCAGGCGGCTGAAGCCGTGATTCTTCCGCAAGGTTGCGTTCAATCACTGTATCGATTAGCACGTCAAAATTGTACGCGTGTATTTCCCAATTATGATGCCCGCTTTGGTTACCCGGGCAAAATCGGTCAAATACGATTGTTTCATGAAAACAGGGTCAATTATCCCGCATCCGAAGTCTTTGATTCAATGGATTCCTTTAAGGATATGTATAATGACGCGTTGAACACGCTTCCATTTACGTTTCCGCTGCTATTTAAGTTTAATTGGGGCGGCGAGGGTGAGAGTGTTTTTTTAATTCATACAGCCGAGCAGTTACAAGAAGTCATCCATAAGACAGTTGTATTCGAGGGGACAGACCAGATGGGATTTATTATCCAGGAATTTATTCCCAATCCCAATAGAACCCTCAGGGTCGCTGTGATTGGCGAAAAACGAATTTCATATTGGCGTGTCCAGAAAAACACTGATCGTTTTCATGCCTGCTTGGCAAAAGGGGCAATTATAGATGCAGAAGCCGATCCCGAGCTGCAGGAGGTGGCAGTATCGGAAACAAATGCATTTTGTAAAAAAACAAATATCGATCTGGCCGGTTTTGATTTTCTTTTTTCGGACGATAAGGACTCCTTTTTTCTGGAAATAAATTATTATTTTGGAAGACGAGGTCTAGGAGGTTCAGAAAAATATTATCAAATGCTTATTGAAGAGATAACGAATTGGCTAAGTCGACAGGGTTTGAAAATTGGGATTTGAAATAATTATAATTTGTGGCTTACCTAAAGCAGGGACCTGGTTAAGAGTGGTACGCTGCATGAATCATCAGCGACTGCATCGTGCGAACTCACGCATAAGGGAGCGTAGCGATAAAACAGCGATAAACATTAAACATCAGGTTAGCGGTAATCTCGGCAACGTGCACGAAATCCACACATGGGTTATAACCTGTTTTTCCGCAACGCTCCCTAATGCATTCAAACAGCGCACGATTTCGCTGCTGATAATTCATTCCGCTTTCATTGCTGTGCAGTATCGAGTTCAGGGGTCGGGGTATTTTTTTCACGTCAAGATGCCGGGTTATCGCCTGGCAAGTCTATCAGCGGCAACTACCCTACATTTTACTGCCTGCTGCATACAACTTCTTCTGTCCCAGAATCCAACAGCGTGTATTGCCTAGCTTGGCGGCAGTAGCCAATTGCTAATTAGAAGCGCCGGGGCGATCATCTTGTCGTGAAAAAAACACCCCGACCCCTCATTATTTTATAAATCAGCGAATATACCTGTCTTTTAGACCCTCAAAATCCGTGTCGGTAAAAACTTCGGCAAATCGTCGTCCTCGGGTACTTTTTTTCTTATATAGGGCAATACAGTCTTTTACGATTTGAAGCACTTCTTTTTCGCTAAACAAGGCGGGCAGCTCTTGCGCTAATTTTGGATGGCGGCCCAGCTTTCCGCCGAGTTGAACCCGGTAGCCGCTGCGGGCGGCAGCCAGTGTGCCGGTTGGGCAAACCTTTACGCATTTTCCGCATTGAAGGCAGAGGTTAAAATTTAATTTCGGCGACAGATCATCGAGTTTAATGGCGGTTTCCCGGCAGGCTTCAATGCACGCTTCGCAAAGGGTGCAGGCTGCATCGGTAACTCCGGGTAAGGTGGCACCGATGATACCGATATCTTTTATTTGAGGCTGCGAACAGGCATTGGGGCAATCTGCCAAGGTAACTCTGAATTCATGATGAAACTTAAGCTCTCCTTTGACCGTATTTTTAAGAAATCCCAGTAAGTCCTCCTTTTTTAACTCTGTTTCTAATTTTTGAATCAATTGATCACTGATGTTGGCGCGATTTGGGCACCCGCTGGGTCCGAAACAGGTTTCAAGTTGATAGCCTTTAATTTCGGATTTCATTTTTGATAAAAATCGGGCCTGGCAAGCCTTTACATCATCCGGAGATACGACTTTTTTGCCGCCTTCATAAGCTTCCGCTTCCACACGGGCACGCACCCTTTTTCTTACAAAAAACGGGACCCTTTTTAGGGCCGTCTCAGCGTCAGGTGTCCACTTCATGGGCAGCATTCCTTTAGTGTGATTCTCAAATTACGCTCTTATTGTTTTATGGTTGTGCTGGCAATCGAACTATATTTTTGAAGATTCCTGTAATTAGATGGGGTTTTGAAACCACTTCTAGGGAAAGTTAACTATTTCAGGTCACCTGTCAACAATCTGTTGGCTATCTATAGCCAATCACACAGATCCGGGCAACAGCCCGTCAATTATTGAGAAAGATTATCTCACCGCAGCTATCTTGTGTGGCGACAGTTAATTGAGCAGGGCAATTTTGGAGAGCTTTTGCGACGGTACTCAAAGCCTTTTGGGGTGTGTTGTTAGTTTCACTTAGATGAGCCAAAATAACATATTGAAGCCGATCATCTATGATCTCGTTCAGCAGCGTTTTTGATTCTTTATTTGACAGGTGGCCAATTCTGCTTTGGATACGTTGCTTCAACGGCCATGGATAAGGACCGTTTATCAGCATCGCCGGATCGTGATTAGCCTCCAGGATCAAAAGCGCGCATCCCTTTAAATGATGCTTAACCATCGAACTCACGGTACCGAGGTCTGTCGCGATACCAATTTTTAAGCCGTTTTTTTGGATGGTAAAACCGGCCGGATCTTCGGCATCATGGGAAGTAGAAAAGGGATGGATTGTTAACTCGTTTATTTTAAAAGGGCGGCCGCAATCGAAGTAATGGGCGGTTTGAATCTTTTGAAATATAAAAGATGCTTTTTCTGTTTTTCTACTCAGATATACCGGTAGTTTTAAACGGCGAGAAAGCGGGCCAACGCCCTGGATATGATCCGCATGTTCGTGGGTCACGAGTATCGCCTTAAGGCTTTCAGGGTAAAGGCCTCTGGATTTGAGTCGGCGTTGAATTTCGATACCCGAGGGGCCTGCGTCCACTAGTACGGCGGTGGCACCATCGGTAATATATATCGCATTTCCCCTGCTGCCACTGGCCAGTACACACACGGCCAGTGTGAAATCTTGTTCGGCCAGCGAATTTAATTGATCGGGTTTTTCGGTATCCATATCAAATCTATTTTGCCTGATGTGCAAAGCAACTTTATTGCGCTGAAGCCTATTTTCCCGTATGGCCGAATCCGCCGGTGTTACGCCCGGTCGGAGCCAGCTCCTCCACGATTTCTAATTGTGCTCGATACACCCTATTGATAACCATCTGGGCAATGCGGTCGCCTCGACAAACGGTATATTTTTGGCGGCCTAAATTGATGACGGCTATCCTCACCTCACCGCGATAGTCTGCATCAATCGTACCCGGAGCATTTATAAGCCCGATTCCATGTTTTACGGCCAAACCGCTGCGCGGGCGTATCTGGGCCTCGTATCCATCCGGAAGCGCAATTGCAAAGCCGGTGGGAAGTAGCGCAATCGCCCCTTGTTCAAGAGTAACCGGCCGGTTCACAGCCGCATGGATGTCCATCCCGGCTGCCTGAGGGGTCATATAACGCGGAAGGGGTATATCATCGTCTTTATCCGGTCTTAAGCGAACGAGCCTGATGGCAGGAACATCTATCATGTTTTAGAGTTCAAAGTTCTAGGTTCAAGTTACAATAGCCCCATCACGGTTTTAGTTACCCAATATTTCCGTAAATGCGGTTTCGTCTTTAAGTGCTCCCAGGGTGGTCACTCCAAGTTGATCGCTTTGAAAAAGAGACTCGGCAATGGTGATAATATCTTCGTCTGAAACGGCGGTAATATGATCCACTACGGTTTCCAGGGTAATATCATGGCCGAAGTTTATCTCATTTTGCGCGAGCCGAACCATTTGGCTATCGATACTTTCTGAAGCCAGCAATAGATTGCCAATGGTATAATCTTTTGCATCTTTGAGTTCCGATTGATCCACTCGGTCTTTTTTGAGGGTGTTCATCTCATTTAATATCAACCCTGCCGCCTTGAGGGCATTGTCCGGCTGCACAGCGACATACGCGCCGAATATACCGGTATCGACATAGGAAGATATATAAGAATAAACAGAATACGCCAGTCCTCTGCGCTCCCGAATTTTCTGAAAGAGCCTTGAACTCATGTTACCTCCCAGTATGGTGTTGAGCAGAGAAAAGGCATATCGCCTTGGATTCGTTATGGAAATCCCTTTGGTTCCCAAACAGACATGCACCTGTTCCAGATCACGGTAGTGCAATCTCACCTGGGAATGACACTCAGGCGTTATTCGATCCGGAAGTCCGGTTCCCGGTCTGGATGATTCAAAAGCGGGGGAAACCAAGTCGACAAAATGCTGGTGCGAGATATTTCCGGCGGCCGATATCACGATATGCGCGGGTTGATAGAAGCGGTGGAAAAAATCTTTAATAATTGACGCGTTGAACCCGATGACGTTTTCACGGGTACCAAGAATCGAACGACCTAAAGCGTTGTCGCCCCAATAGGTATTGCCCGTAAGGATATGAACATACTCTTCGGGGTTGTCTTCGACCATATTAATTTCTTGGAAGATTACCGGGCGTTCTTTCTCTACTTCTTTTTCATCAAAAACGGAGTTTAGAAAAATATCCGAAAGGATGTCAACCATTGTTTCCAGGTGGGCATCGATCACTCTGGCGTGGTAGCATGTGTATTCAAAGCTGGTAAACGCGTTGGTTTGTCCACCGATGGCATCAAATTCTTTTGCGATTTGAAAGGCTGTTCGTTTTTGGGTCCCTTTGAAAATCATGTGTTCGATCATGTGAGACAACCCGTTTTCAGAAGGCGATTCATCCCGGGCGCCAACATTTACCCAGACACCCATTGAGATGCTGCGGGCATAAGGCATCTTCTTGGTTAATATCCGAATACCGTTATCAAGGGTTGTTTTATTTATCGCCTGATCCATGGCCTTCTTCCAAAACCGCTTTATGACTCAAACGTATCTTGCCATCACGGCTGATTTCAAGGACTTTAACTTTTATTTTATCGCCTTCTTTGACAATGTCGGAGACTTTTGTAACCCGTCGGTTGGCCAGTTGTGAAATATGAACCAAACCATCCGTGCCCGGTAAAATTTGGACAAAGGCACCAAAATCCATCAATTTTTGAACGGTTCCTTCATAGATGCGGCCAACCTCGGGTTCCATGGCGATATCCTCGACCATCTTTTTCGCAGCCTCGGCATCTTCTTTACAGTAAGCGGCAATTTTAACGATGCCTGAATCTTCTATTTCAATTCGGGTATTGGTTTCGTTTTGAATCGATCGAATAATTTTCCCGGACGGTCCAATAATTTCCCGGATTTTATCCGGATTAATCTTTATCGTTATGATTTTGGGAGCATAGGGGGAAATTTCTTTGCGGGATTCATTCAGCGTCTCCAGCATTTTTTGAAGGATAAAAAGCCGTCCGCTGCGTGCCTGTTCAAGAGCCTTTTCCATGATTTCACGAGAAAGTTCTCGGATTTTAATATCCATCTGAAGTGCGGTAATTCCATCTTTGGTTCCGGCTACTTTAAAATCCATATCTCCGGTATGATCTTCGTCACCGAGAATATCAGAAAGTATAACCACGCGATCCCCTTCTGAGACCAGACCCATGGCAATACCGGCAACAGGACTTTTTATCGGCACGCCGCCATCCATAAGCGCCAGTGTTCCTGCGCATACCGTTGCCATGGAGGAAGATCCGTTTGATTCCAGTACCTCTGAAACAATTCTAATCGTATAGTCAAATAGTTCTTTGGCAGGTAGGCTTTTTTCCAAGGCTCTGGTTGAAAGACCCCCATGGCCGATATCGCGACGCGAAGGACCTCCGATACGTTTGACTTCACCAACCGAAAAAGGCGGGAAATTATAGTGCAGCATAAACGGTCGATATTCCTCGCCGCTCAGGGTTTCCACACGCTGTTCGTCTTGGCCCGATCCCAGGGTCAAAACACCGAGAACCTGGGTTTCACCACGCGTAAACAAAGCACTGCCGTGTGGCCGCGGGAGTATTCCGGCTTCACAAGTGATCGGTCGGATTTCATCAAATTTACGGTTATCGATACGTCGGCTTTCGTCCAAGATAAGGCCGCGGCACATTTTTTTTTGGAGGTCTTGCAAAATTTCGTATATTTCCTCTTTTCTTTCGCTATATTCTTCTCCCAAGTTTTCCACAATTTCGGTTTTAAGATTGCGCAAAGCTGCGGAACGTTTTAATTTTTCAGGAATCAAAATGGCCTCTCGCATGGGTGATTGGGCCAGAGATTCAGCCTTTGTAACCAATTCCGCATCCTTTTCAGGAGGCGCAAACGGGCGTTTGGATACCCCGACGGACTCCACCAATTTTTCCTGAAGTTCGATTAAGGGTTGCATCTCCTTGTGTCCAAAGTAAATGGCTTCGAGCAAATCGGCTTCTTTCGCTATATCGGCATTTCCCTCTACCATTACAATGCCTGTCTTTGAACCTGCCACAATGAGATTGATATCGGATTTTTCCAATTGGCTGATGGTTGGGTTTATCAAATATTGGCCTTCTATTCGGCCGACCCGGACGCATGCAATTGGACCTTCGAAAGGGATATCGGAAATGGTAAGTGCAGCCGAAGCCCCGTTCATGGCCAAGGTGTCAGAATCATTTTCCTGATCCATGGACAACACCGTTGCGATTACCTGTGTTTCATAGCGGTAATTTTTTGGAAATAATGGTCGAATAGGGCGGTCAATCAGGCGAGCGGTCAGGGTCTCTTTTTCACTGGGTCGCCCAATTTCACGTCTAAAATAATTGCCCGGGATGCGGCCGGCCGCATAAATTTTTTCTTGATATTCAACTGTTAGAGGTAAAAAATTTGCGGGGCGTTCTTCCGTGGCTGATACAACAGTAACCAGTACAATGGTTTCTCCATATTGTACCACAACCGATCCGGAAGCCTGTTTGGCAACTTTGCCGGACTGAATACTTAGCGGTTTCCCGCCGATCTGGGCGTTTAATGAAATTTTCATATTTTTCTCCTAAAAATTAAGCGACCTTGACCCTCATCTGCTTAATGGTCGCCTAATTTTCGCCATTAAATGATAGATGCGTAAAATTTTGCGCTCCTAGAGTCTGTCGCTGGGCAAATCTAGCGGGTATCACCTCGCCTAGTTTGCTGATGTTCGGGTACGGGTTATTACCGTTTAAGCCCGAGGGTTTCAATGATAGCACGATACCGGTTGATATCCTTGTTCTTCACGTAGTTCAACAGTCTGCGACGCCGTCCTACCAGCATCAATAATCCCCTCCTGGAATGATGATCTTTTTTGTGAACTTTTAAATGTTCGGTAAGGTAGGAGATCCGGTGGGTGAGAAGACCGACTTGAACTTCAGGAGATCCTGTATCACCTTCATGCATTTTAAATTGCTCAATGAGTTTCTTTTTTTCATCCGTAGTAAAAGTCACTTTGTTTCTGCCTCCTTTTTAATATTGGCTAGTTTGGGAAAACACAGCAGTAATTCAATTTATCATCTTCCGGTGCTTGTCTCATTACAGCGATCAGTTGATTATCGGTATCGACGACTTTAATAAACCCTTTCGATCCGAAAGACGTAATCGGGTTTAGATCTTTATTCCAAATTAGTTTACCCTGCTTTATTATTCGAGTCAATTTTTGATCTGCAACAACAGCCGGCATACCGCGCAGGGCATCTACCATGTTGATCATTCGTTTTGAGATATCACCTTCACAAGCGAGTTTTTCGAGTTCGGATACGGTTAACGATTCATCAATCGAAAATTCACTGCTTTCAATCCGCCGCAGCTCTTTAAGATGTCCGCCACAACCGAGAGAGACGCCGATGTCGGAACAAAGTGTTCTAATGTAGGTGCCTGCGGAGCAGAAGACCTCGAAATTTACCAGCGGCATACTTATCTCGTGAATTTGGATATACGATATATGTACACGTCTTGGTGGTTTCTGAATCGGGTTGCCTCTGCGGGCATGCCTGTAAAGCGGAATTCCTTTATGTTTCAAGGCTGAATAAACCGGTGGAAGTTGTTCGATAGTCCCCTCAAATTTTTTGATGGCGGAGTGAATCATTTGATCGGAAAATCCGGTACGATCACTGCTGGCCACGATCTTTCCACTTGAATCCTGTGTATCTGTTTGCACTCCCAGATGAAGCACTGCTTTGTATTTTTTATTCCCATTCAAGAAGAATCGGGCAAGTTTGGTCGCGCTGTTGACACAACACACGAGAACACCCGTCGCAAAGGGGTCAAGGGTTCCGGTATGTCCTGCTTTATCGGCTCTGAGAATTCGTTTAACGGCGGCAACTGCCCTGGCGGAAGAAATATTTGCAGGCTTATCGATAACGATGATACCGCTTTGATCACATCTAAGCATATGTGGTTTTTTTCCGCTCTCACAGCGTGTCAGCCAAAATTTTTATTTCGGCTTTTAGTTGGGGAAGTGTCTTTTCAATGCCAAAGCCAGCAGCAGTGGAATGACCTCCTCCTCCATAAATCGCTGCTATTGCTGCTACATCCACCGTACCGTCTGATCGCAGACTGACATGATAGTGATTGGAGTTTGTTACGTTTCCAGCGCCGTTTGTATTTTCCTGTATCAGTATCGCCACACTTACATCTTCAATTCGTCGCGCATAATTAATCATACCATCGACGTCTTCCGGCTGGGTGCCTGTCCGCGCTAGCATATCCTGGGTGATGGTAATTATCGATAATTTACCGTTGTCGGATATCTCAATAGATTCAAGGGCCAGATTCAGAAGCTTGATGCGCGCCAGAGAGTAAGTACCATAGACATGTTGGGCCACATTGTGCGGTTTTACTCCTCTTTCTGTCATTTCTTCGCATATTGCGAATGCCGCCTGATTGGTGTTTGAAAAGCGAAACGAACCGGTATCGGTTAATATACCGGTATAGATAGATGTAGCTATACTGAGATCAATAGGTACGGCTAGTTTTTTAATCAGGCGGTATATGATTTCGGCGGTTGAACACGCAAGTGTATCTATAAGCTGGTAGTGACCAAAGCCTGTGTTGGTAACGTGATGATCAATGTTAATAACTACCGGAACTTTATTAACTGCAGAAACAGCCGGACCGATCCGCTCTAAATCACCGCAATCGAGAATTACGGCGGTATCATACTGAATCGTCTGGTCCATTTGCTGAGTAATGCGTTCAACCGAGAGCAAAAATCGATACACGGCCGGTATGGGGCTATCATTGTATAAAAAAACCTTTTTATTGATAGCCTCAAGGGCCAGCCCCATGGCAATTAGAGATCCGACCGCATCACCATCCGGGTTGCTGTGCGAGGCGATTAAAATATTGTTACTGTCAACGAGGTGGTTTAATATTTGTTTCATCTTCCGTTCTTATGCGGTTGAGTAGTTTATCTATGCCTGCTCCGTATTCAAAGGTTTCATCATGAATAAATTGAATGTCCGGCATGTATCGCAGCCCAAGTTGGCTGGCAAGGGTCCGCTTAACAAAGCCTAATGCACTTTTAAACCCCTGGGTCGCAGCTTGTTGACGTTCTTCTCCTCCGGGTGCCGAAAAATAAATTCGTGCTATGCGTAAATCCCGGGTCATTCTAACCCCAGTTATCGTAATCATTTCAAGCCGGGGGTCTTTTATGCGTTTTTGCAATATGTCCGATAGAGTCTTTTGAATCAAACCACTTATTCTGTCGGCCCGGGAAAAAGGAATCATAAGTTAAACATCTCCATTTCCGTGTCTATGATTTCAGCCAGCCCCAGCGAATCGGTTTTATTAAAAATTTTATCTATCTTGGAATTTAAAATTTTTTTATCATTACCAACCAGAGAAAATCCAATTTCTGATCTTTGATAAATGTCGTTTGAACCAACCTCGGCAACCGAAGCATTGAAATTATTGCGTAGCTGGTTAATGATAGATTTTACAATCCTTCTTTTGCCTTTTAAAGAACGGCAATCGTGAAGTCGTAGTGTAATAATTCCAATACCGACAACCATTAATCTGTTCCAACCTCAAAGTTCAAAGTTGAATTGGGACTTTTGACTTGGAACCTTGAGGGTATATTTATTTTACTTCGGGTTTAATTTCTTCCAGATAATAACTCTCAAGCATGTCGCCGACTTTGATATCATTATAATTTTCAACGCCAATACCGCATTCGTAGCCACTGGGAACTTCTTTGACATCGTCTTTGTAGCGCCGCAGAGAAGAATTTCGACCCTCATAAAGGACGACACTGTCTCTGAGGATTCGTATAAGCTGGCCCCGTTCAATTTTGCCTTCGGTAACATGACAACCAGCGATGGTACCTACTTTGGGTACATGAAATATTTCACGAACATCAGCTTTACCGAGAATATGTTCTTCAAAAGTTGAGGCCATCATACCGGCGATGGCATCCTTGACATCCTTGATGACATCATAAATAACGTTGTAATAACGCATATCGACATTTTCTTCACTGGCCAATGCTTGGACTTTAGATGTGGGCCGGACGCTGAAACCGATGATAATTGCATTTGATACCGCAGCGAGTGAAACGTCAGATTCGGCTATGGTTCCAGAACCCGAGTGTACAATATTTATTTTCACTTCTTCATTTGAAAGCTTTGTCAATGAATCCGATAGTGCTTCGATGGATCCGTGCACATCTGCTTTGAGGATAAGATTGAGGTCTTTTATTTCCCCTTCTTGCATTTTTTCGTAAAGCTTATCAAGGCTGAGCCTGCTGGTTTTGGCCAGCTCCTTGGAACGATGTTTTTGGATTCGGTGTTCACTAACCTGTTTGGCGTCTTTTTCATCTTTCAGGGCAATTAACTCGTCTCCGGCCATGGGAACTCCTGACAGGCCGATTACTTCCACCGGTATGGAAGGCCCGGCGGACTCCATCTGGACACCACGATCGTTTAGCAGCGCTCGCACTTTCCCATAATAGACCCCGCACACCACCGTATTACCTGCCCGCAATGTTCCTTCCTGAACAAGAACCGTTGCAACAGCTCCCCTGCCGGAATCTATTTTGGATTCGACCACATAACCCGTGGCCAATTTGTTGGGATTGGCTTTAAGCTCCAATACTTCAGATTGGAGTAATATCATTTCCAGCAGGTCATCGATACCGGTATTCTGTTTGGCGGATACTTTGACGAATATGGTGTCGCCTCCCCAGGCTTCGGCGGCAAGACCGGCTTCTGCCAGTTCTCGATAAACGCGTTCAGGATCTGCATTGGATTTATCTATTTTGTTGACGGCAACGATTATCGGAACGCCTGCCGCTCTGGAATGGTTGATCGCTTCCAGAGTTTGAGGCATTACGCCA